>ERZ1027181.556-NODE-556-length-18620-cov-9.508861_pt1 | contig 18620 bp, 13 predicted proteins | sample MGYA00519247_ERZ1027181 | MGnify/ENA primary metagenome ERZ1027181 (study PRJEB26926, sample SAMN06164415) | human gut metagenome | biome: ENVO:00009003; feature: ENVO:2100002; material: ENVO:00002003 | host: Homo sapiens | place: USA | collected 2012 ...
GAGATCTGCGCATGTCTCGTGGGCTCGGAGATGTGTATAAGAGACAGGGACAGGCTGGAACCGCCCAGCACGTCCCCGAATACCCCGCCCGGCTCTACCCGGGCAATGGGGATGCGTGCCCCGCCCGGTGCCGGGCGGTAGGCTTCCAGCTCGCCGGACAGCACGATGCCTACCCGGCGGCTGGGTTCCCCCGCCAACACAAGGGCTTCGCCCTTGCCGTAGCTGCGCACGCTTGCCCCCAGCCGGGACAGCAGCGTGCTGAGCTCCGCAGCGGAAAGACCTGCGAACAGCGTGGTGGTTTGTAACAGCGGCAGATAATTATTCATCGCAACTCCGCAGAGAAAACAACGTTCTCTGCAGCCTCCTGCAATTGCGTTGCACACGCAACGGTATTTTTACCCCTATTATAGTAAACTGGAACGCGCAAAGCAAATGATTTTGCAAAATTTTTCAAAAAAGACCGGTTTCCGCTTCCCGTATCGGGGTGTGCCGGGTGTGAAAAGGAGTATATCATGAAAAAATTCCTGTCCTTACTGCTGGCGTTCAGCCTTGCACTGAGCCTTGCAGCCTGCGGCGGCAGCGCAAGCTCTGCCGTTTCCAGCACGGCGGTGTCCGAAGCTGCTTCCTCTGCGGCTGCTTCTGAGGAAGAAACTGCTGCGCCGCTGTCTGCCACCGAGCCACTGCGCATCGCCGGGCTGAAGGGTCCCACCACCATGGGGCTTGTCAACCTGCTCTCGATGGAGCAGGCCGGAACTGCCGCCATGGACTACGATTTGCAGCTTTACGGCGCTGCGGATGAGATCGTGCCGCTGCTCATCAAGGGCGAGCTGGACATGGCTGCTATCCCGGCCAATCTGGCTGCGACCCTGTACCAGAAAACAAATGGCGGCATTCAGGCCGTGGCAGTGAACACCTTGGGCGTTTTGTATGTGGTGGAGCAGGGCGACACCGTCCACAGCATGGCCGACCTCAAGGGCCGCACCATCCTGTCCACCGGCAAGGGCACTACCCCGGAGTATGTGCTGCGCTATCTGCTTACCGCCAACGGCATTGACCCGGACAAGGATGTGGACATCCAGTATTACAGCGAAGCCACCGAGGTGACCGCCCAGATGGCCAGCACGCAGGATGCCATTGCAGTGCTGCCCCAGCCCTATGTGACTGCCGCCGGGCTGAAGGACGACACCCTGCGGGTAGCCCTTGACCTGACCGCCGAGTGGGACAAGGTAGCAGACACCCAGTTGATCACCGGTGTGACCGTGGTGCGCAAGGCCTACGCCGAGGAGCACCCGGATGTGGTAGCTGCTTTTCTGGCAGATTACGCCCAGAGCGTGAACGCCGCCAACACCGATCTGGACGGCACCGCCGCTCTGTGCGAGGAGCAGGGCGTGGTGGCAAAAGCCGCCATCGCCAAAAAGGCACTGCCCAACTGCAACATCGTCTGCCTGACCGGCGAGGAATTGAAGGCGGACGTCTCCGGTTACCTGCAGGTGCTCTACGATGCCGACCCCGCCGCCGTGGGCGGTACGCTGCCCGGCGAGGACTTCTACTGGGCAGTCCAGTAACAGCCTGAAAAAAGCATTCCATCTCCCGCCGCTCTGCCGTGGTACGCAGCGCGGCGGTTTTTTGTTGGAAAACGATTTTGAATGGCTTCCGCTGCGCTCTAGCCATTTTCAGCGGAAAAAATATTTTTTAATTCGCAATTCTGGAAAATCTGCGGATTTTCCAGAATTGCCTTTTCACAGGGGGCTGTAACGATAAAATGGCGGTTTAGAATGCACCTGCTGCTCACCGCTACGACCCCACCCGTGAAAATAGCGTTTGGAGCGCTCCGCAGAGCGCGACAAACGCGAAACTATAAATAATAATACCTTGATTTATGGCCAGAGCGTCAGCGGAGACCATTTTAAATCGTCCCGGTTGCAATTCCGCTGCAAAAGTTCTACAATAGAAGCACATTATAGAATATGGAGGGAAAACCTATGGCTTGCACTACCATTCTGGTCGGCAAGGCAGCATCGTACGATGGCTCTACCATGATCGCCCGCAACGATGACTCCGGCTCCGGCCATTTCACTGCTAAAAAATTCACCGTGATCCACCCGGAAGAGCTGCCCAAGACCTACCGCAGCGTCCTCTCCCATGTGGAGATCCCCCTGCCGGAGGGCGCACTGCGGTTTACCGCCATGCCCAACGCCGTGGAGGGCAAGGGCATCTGGGCAGCCTCTGGCGTCAATGCCGCTAACGTGGGTATGACCGCCACCGAGACCATCACCTCCAACCCCCGCGTGCTGGGCGCAGACCCGCTGGTGGAGTACCAGCCCGCCAAGGGTGAAAAGCCCGAGGTGCCCGGCGGCATTGGCGAGGAAGATATCGTCTATCTGGTGCTGCCCTATATCCACTCTGCCCGCGAGGGCGTGCTGCGTCTGGGCAGTCTGCTGGAGCAGTACGGTACTTACGAGATGAACGGCATCGCTTTTCAGGACGTAAACGAGATCTGGTGGCTGGAGACCATCGGCGGTCACCACTGGATCGCCCGCCGTGTGCCGGACGATGTGTATGTGGTCATGCCCAACCAGCTGGGCATCGACACCTTTGATTTGGAAGATGCCTTCGGCGCACAGGAAAACTACCTCTGCTCCGCCGACCTGCGGGAGTTTATTGCCAAAAACCACCTCGACCTCTCTTTGGACGGCGCACTGAACCCCCGGGACGCCTTTGGCAGCCACGATGACGCCGACCACGTTTACAACACCCCCCGCGCATGGTATATGCTGCGCTACCTCAACCCCCGCACATGGGTGTGGGAGGGTGCCGATGCCGACTACACCCCCGTGTCCGATGACCTGCCGTGGTGCATGGTGCCGGAGCGCAAGGTGACCCCGGAGGACATTAAGTATATGCTGTCCAGCCACTATCAGGGCACCCCCTACGACCCCTACCTGAGCTACGGCGACAAGTTCGCAAAGGGCGCATACCGTTCTATCGGCATCAACCGCAACGACTTTATGGCACTGTTGCAGATGCGCCCCGACCAGCCGGAGGAGTCCCGCGCTGTGGAGTGGGTGGCCTATGCATCCAACGCTTTCAACACCATGGTGCCCTTCTACGCCAACGTGGAGCGCACCCCGGAGTATCTGGCAAACACCACCGGCACTGTGTCCACCGATAACTTCTACTGGACCAGCCGCCTGATTGCCGCCATGGCAGATGCTTCCTATAACAAGTCCCTGTTCCACCTCGAGCGCTACGAGGAAGCCGTGCTCTCTGCCGGCCGCGCACTGGTGAACCAGTACGATGCAAAGCTTGCCGCCGAGCCGGACGCTGCCCGCCGCGCCGCCCTGCGGGAGGAAGCCAACACCGCCATCGCCGCCATGCTGCAGGAGAAGGCCGCCGACACGCTGGATAAAGTCCTGTTTGAGCTGAGCAGCCAGATGAAGAACGCCTACTCCCGCTCGGACGCCTGATTGAAACCAGCCTGAGCACCAAAACCGGTCACGACCGGTCACATAAACGCAAAAAAGACCACCGCATACACAAGTGCGGTGGTCTTTTTTTGGCGTAAAGACACTCTTGTATCCTAGATGTTAGCAACCGTGCACAAAAATCAAGGGCATTTTTTGTGAGCGAAAACGACTAAAAATGATTGATTTTGACTGATTTTTTGCTATAATAAAGCTACAGACAACCAAAATACGCCAAGACCGTGCAAAACCGGTCAGACGTGGGAAGGAAAGAAGGGGAAAGACACCATGCTGGCAGAGGAACGTTTTGCACTGATCTTAGAACAGCTGAACGAAAAGCGCACCGTGACGGTGCAGCAGCTGTGCGAAGCGCTGCACACCAGCGAATCCACCATCCGGCGCGATCTGACCGAGCTGGATCGGCAGGGCAGGCTGACCAAGGTGCACGGAGGGGCTACCCTGCCGGACAGCCGCTTTCTGGCAGACGAGCCCACCATGGAAGCCAAGGAGACGCTGGCGGTGGCAGAAAAGCGCAGCATTGCTGCAGCCGCCGCAGCGCTCATCACCGCCGAAGATTTTGTGTTCATTGACGCAGGCACCACCACGCTGGAGCTGGTGCGGGCGCTGACGGGTGCGGCGCTCAAGGCCACCTATGTGACCAACGGCGTGGCGCACGCCCGACTGCTGGCGCAAAAGGGCTGCCGGGTGTATCTGCCCGGCGGGCTGCTGCGCCCCCAGACCGAAGCCATCGTGGGGGCCCCGGCGGTCAGCAGCATCCAGCAATATAACTTTACCAAAGCATTTATGGGAGCCAACGGCGTGGCGCTGGAGGCGGGCTTTACCACCCCGGACCCCGAGGAAGCAGCGGTAAAGGCCGCAGCCGTCCACCGTGCAAGGGAAAGCTGGTTCCTTGTGGACGATGCCAAGTTTTCAAAAATTTATCCGGCGGTCATCACGGACCTGCACAGCGGTGCCATCCTGACTAACCGCTGCCCGAACCCCAAGTATAAGCAGCAAACATTTGTAAAGGAGACAGAAGTATGATTTACACTGTTACTTTTAATCCGGCCATCGACTATGTTGTGCGTCTGGACGCACCGCTGGAGGTAGGCGCAGTGAACCGCGCCAAAGGCGAGGACTGTGTGCTGGGCGGCAAGGGCATCAACGTGTCCGGCGTGCTGGCGCAGCTGGGCTGCGAGAGCGTGGCACTGGGCTTTGTGGCCGGCGAGACCGGCGCATGGCTGGAGCGCGGTCTGGCGGCGCAGGGACTGAAAACCGATTTTGTGCATCTGGAAAACGGCATGACCCGTATCAACGTCAAGATCAAGGCCGGGCAGGAGACCGAGCTGAACGGTGCAGGCCCGGCCATCCCGGAAAGTGCCTTGCAGCAGCTGGAAGCCCAGCTGGATAAGCTGACCGAGGGGGATATCCTCATTCTGGCAGGCAGCATCCCGGCAAGCCTGCCGCAAAGCGTCTACGAGCGGCTGCTGGCGCGGCTGCAGGGCAGGGGCGTGCGCGCAGTGGTGGATGCCACCCGCGACCTGCTGGTGAACGTGCTGCCCTACCACCCCTTCCTCATCAAGCCCAACAACCATGAGCTGGGCGAGATCGTGGGCAAGGTGCTGACCACTGATGCCGAGATCGTGGCCGCTGCCCGCACTCTGCAGGAAAAGGGCGCTCGCAACGTGCTGGTGAGCATGGCAGGGGACGGCGCGCTGCTGCTGGACGAGCAGGGACAGGTGCACCGCATCGGCTGCCCCAAGGGCAAGGTGGTCAACAGTGTAGGTGCAGGCGACAGCATGGTGGCCGGTTTTGTGGCCGGATATCTGCAAAGCTGCAGCTACGCGCAGGCGCTGCGTCTGGGCACCGCCTGCGGCAGCGCAACGGCTTTCAGCCTTGGGCTTGCCACAAAGGAAAAGATCGACGAGCTGCTGGCGCAGCTTTGATACACCCTAAGATAAAAGGAACAAAGGAGGAAGTTTTATGCGCATTACTGAGTTATTTACCGCACAGTCCATTGCGCTGGACGAAGCGCTGCAGACGCAGGAGCAGATCCTGAGCCGTCTGGTGGAGCTGCAGGCTACCCATGGCAACATCACCGACAAAGAGGCTTACAAAAAGGCACTCTACGCCCGCGAGGCCGAGGGCTCTACCTATGTGGATAACGGCATCACTGTGCCCCACGCCAAGACCAATGTGGTTACCCGCCCCAGTCTGGCCGCCCTGCGGCTGAGCACCCCGGTACAGTACAACGCTGAGGATGACGGCACCACCGACCTGCTGTTTGCCATTGCCGCCCCGGAAAACGGCAGCCTGCACGTTGATATGCTGGCCCGCATGATGCAGATGCTGATGAACGAGGACTTTGTGGAAAAGCTTAAAGCCGCCAAGACCCCCAAGGAGTTCTTGGAGTGCATCGACGCGCAGGAAGAAGCACAGTTTGGCGCAGAGAGCTTTACCCAGCAGGCTATCCCGCAGGACGGCTACCGCATTCTGGCTGTGACCGCCTGCGTCAACGGTATCGCCCACACCTACATGGCCGCCGAGGCACTGACCAAGGCCGGTGACAAGCTGGGTCTGCCCACCAAGGTGGAGACCAACGGCTCGGACGGTGCAAAGAACATCCTGACCCGCGCCGAGATCGCCGCCTGTGACGGCATTATCGTAGCAGCGGAGAAAAAGGTGGAAACCGCCCGTTTCGACGGCAAACCGGTGCTGTTCACCCGCGTGGACGACGGCATCCATAAGCCGGAGGAGCTCATCAAGAAGATTGCCCACGGCGAGGTGCCTGTGTTCCACGCCGAGGGCGGCGCAGCAGCCGAGGACGACACCGCCGGTAAGGACAGCTTTGGCCGCAGCCTGTACAAGAACCTGATGAACGGCGTTTCCCATATGCTGCCCTTCGTGGTAGGCGGCGGCATCATGATCGCGCTGGCCTTCCTGTTGGATGATTACAGCATCAACCCCGCAAACTTCGGCATGAACACCCCCGTTGCCGCCTTCTTCAAGACGGTGGGCGGCGCAGCCTTCGGCTATATGCTGCCCATTCTGGCAGGCTTCATCGCCATGTCCATCGCCGACCGCCCGGGCTTGGCCGTAGGCTTTGCCGGCGGCGTGCTGGCTATGAACGGCACAAACTTCACCGACCTTGCCGCAGGCAGCACCACCGGCATCTCCGGCGGCTTCCTTGCAGCGCTGCTGGCCGGTTTTGCAGCGGGCTACATCGTGCAGTTCCTTAAAAAGATCACCGAAAAGCTGCCCGCCAGCCTGAACGGTATCCGCCCCATGCTCATCTACCCGCTGGGCGGCATTCTTATCGTAGGTGCGATGATGTGCGCCGTGAACCCGGTTATGGGCATGATCAACACCGCCATGACCGACTGGCTGAACGCACTGGGCGGCAGCTCCAAGGTGCTGCTGGGCGCCATCGTGGCCGGTATGATGAGCGTGGATATGGGCGGCCCGGTCAACAAGGCAGCCTACGTCTTTGGCACCGCAGCTCTTGCCTCCGGTAACTACGAGGTGATGGCCGCCGTCATGGTGGGCGGCATGGTTCCTCCCATCGCTATTGCCCTGTCCACCACCTTCTGCCCCCGCAAGTGGACGTTGGACGAGCGCCGCAACGGCATTGTGAACTACGTCATGGGCCTGTGCTTCGTGTCTGAGGGCGCTATCCCCTATGCAGCAGCCGACCCGCTGCGCGTCCTGCCCAGCTGCGTTGTCGGCTCTGCGGTCGCCGGTGCGCTCTCCATGACCTTCGGCTGTGCACTGCGTGCACCCCACGGCGGCATCTTCGTATTCCCGGTGGTGGATCACGCTGCGCTGTACTGCGTGGCGCTGGCTGTGGGCAGTGTGCTGGGTGCAGTGATCCTGAGCCTTATCAAAAAGACCCAGCCCGCCGAGGCGAAGTAATAAGCCATTCTCTTCTCCATACGGATAGTTCTTCATAAACGCAAAGGGGACTGCCGCACACTGCGGCGGTCCCTTTTGCGTTTTGCGCAGGCACCATTTTCACAAAAAACAGGACAATATACCGCCCAAAACGGCCTATCCTGCCGGAATTGCGTTCAGCGCTTTGTTTTGCATTGCGCCCCACCCCGGGCTGTGGTATACTTATATTCGTGATTTTAAAGCCCGGGTATGGTGTGCCGGGCCACCAGAGAGGAAACGAACGATGAAAATAGGATTTGACAACGACAAATATCTTGCGATGCAGTCTGAGCATATCCGCGAGCGCATCAAGAAGTTTGACAATAAGCTGTATCTGGAATTCGGCGGCAAGCTGTTCGACGATTACCACGCTTCCCGCGTGCTGCCCGGCTTTCAGCCGGACTCCAAGCTGCAGATGCTTTTGCAGCTCAAGGAGCAGGCCGAGATCGTCATCGTCATCAGCGCCGAGGACATCATCAGCAGCAAGGTGCGCGGCGACTACGGCATCACCTACGATCTGGACGTGCTGCGTCTCATCGACGCTTTCCAGGAGATGGGGCTGTATGTGGGCAGTGTGTGCGTGACCAAGTACACCGCCGCCGCCGAGGTGGAAGCCTTTGAAAAGCGGCTGAACAGTCTGGGCATCCGTACCTTCCGCCACTACAAGATCCCCGGCTACCCCAACGATGTGGCCCGCATTGTCAGCGACGAGGGCTACGGCCGCAACGAGTACATTGAGACCGAGCGCCCGCTGGTGGTCATCACTGCGCCCGGCCCCGGCAGCGGAAAAATGGCCGTCTGCCTGTCCCAGCTGTACCATGAATATAAGCGAGGCGTCAAGGCCGGTTACGCCAAGTTCGAGACCTTCCCCATCTGGAACATTCCCCTGAAGCACCCGGTCAATCTGGCCTACGAGGCTGCTACCGCCGACCTGAACGATGTGAACATGATCGACCCCTTCCATCTGGAAGCCTACGGCGTGACCACCGTGAACTACAACCGCGACATCGAGATCTTCCCGGTGGTGAATGCGATGTTCGAGTTGATCGCAGGCCAGAGCCCCTATAAGTCCCCCACGGACATGGGTGTGAACATGGCCGGCAACTGCATCGTGGACGACGCAGTCTGCTGCGAGGCCTCCCGCAAGGAGATCGTGCGCCGGTACTACAAGTGCCTGTGCGAGCAGAAGATCACCGGCACCGCCAAGGAGAGCGAGCGCTACAAGCTGGAGCTGCTGATGAATCAGGCCGGACTGACCATGGGGGCCCGGGAAGTGGAAAAGCAGGCACACGCCCGCAGCGAGGCCACCGGCGGCGCACCGGCTGCTGCCATTGAGCTGAGCGACGGCACTGTCATCACCGGCAAGACCGGCCCGCTGCTGGGCGCTACCGCAAGCGCCCTGATCAATGCGCTCAAGTATCTGGCGGGCATCCCGCAGGAGACGGATCTGGTCAGCGCCGCTGCCATCGAGCCCATCCAGACCCTCAAGACCAACTATTTGGGCGGCAAGAACCCCCGTCTGCATACCGACGAGATCCTGATCGCCCTGTCCAGCTCTGCTGCCTCCAGCGAGCTTGCCGCAGCAGCCATGCACCAGCTGCCCAACCTCAAGGGCTGCGATGTGCACTCCACCGTTCTGCTTTCCAGCGTGGACAGCAGCACCCTGAACCGTCTGGGCATGTACCTGACCTGCGACCCCGTCTACGAGGAGGAGGATCGCAAGTACCATAAGCTGTAAAAATAAAAAGAAACTGGTAAACACCCCGGTCAGCGCCGTCAGGCGCTGACCGGGGTGTTATTGCTTGCCAGTTGTACGCAGTTGTGGTACACTTGTTCTGCTTAATTTTTATAGCAGATAGGAAAAGAGGAACAACAACATGGAACAACAACACAAGCGCAGCGCATTCTCCGGTAAGATCGGGTTCGTGCTGTCTGCCGCAGGCGCTTCGGTGGGTCTGGGCAACATCTGGCGCTTCCCGTATCTGGCAGCCAAATACGGCGGCGGCATTTTTCTGCTGGTATACATTCTGCTGGCAGTCACCTTTGGCTATACCATGATCGTGGCCGAGACCGCGCTGGGCCGTATGACCCACAAAAGCCCGGTCAGCGCCTACGCCCACTTCGGTAAGGGCAAGGGAATCCGGTTCGGTGGTTGGATCAACGCCATCATCCCCATTTTGATCGTGCCGTATTATTCGGTCATCGGCGGCTGGGTCATCCACTATCTGGCCGAGTATCTGTGCGGCCGCGGCAGTAATCTGGCAGCAGACGGCTACTTCTCCGCCTTTATCACCAACGGCTTGCAGGCCGAACTGGCCTTTTTGCTGTTCAGCCTGTTCACGCTGGGCATTATCTTTGCCGGTGTGCGCAACGGCGTGGAGCGCGTCTCCAAGGTGATGATGCCGGTGCTGGTGGTGCTGTCGCTGGTCATCGCAGGGTACTCGGTCACCCGTCCCGGTGCACTGGCGGGTGTGAAGTATTTTCTGGTGCCCAACCCCAAAAACTTCTCTTGGATGACCGTGGTCACCGCCATGGGGCAGATGTTCTACTCTCTGTCCATCGCCATGGGCATTCTGGTCACCTTCGGCTCTTATATGAAGAAGGACGTCTCTATCGAGGAGTCCACCGAGAACGTGGAGGTGTTCGATACCGCCATTGCCATTATGGCTGGCCTGATGATCATCCCGGCGGTGTTCGCCTTCTCCGGCGGCGACCCGGACACCCTGCAGGCCGGTCCTGCGCTGATGTTCATCACCATCCCCAAGGTGTTTGCCAGCATGGGTCTGGGCACTGCGGTGGGTGTGCTGTTCTTTGTGCTGGTGCTGTTTGCAGCCATTACCAGCTCCATTGCCCTGACCGAGAGCGCTGTCTCCACCTTTGAGGACGAGCTGGGCTGGGACCGCACCCGCTCCACCGTGCTCATCGGTGCCATTATGGTGGCGCTGGGCAGCCTGTCGGCATTGGGCTACGGCCCGCTGGCCGGGGTGACCGTGTTCGGGATGCAGTTCTTGGACTTCTTCGACTTTTTGACCAACTCGGTCATGATGCCTATTGCAGCCATTGCCACCTGCCTGCTGGTGTCCCGCGTCATCGGCGTGGAGCAGATCGCGCAGGAGGTGGAGCAGGACGGTCAGCGCTTCCGCCGCAAGCCGGTGTTCAATTTTATGATCCGCTGGCTGTGCCCCATTTTTGCAGCCATCATTCTGGCAAGCTCGGTGGCAAACGCCTTTGGCTGGATCGCCATGTAAACGGTACGATTCCGTGGATGCAGCTCACGGCAATCCACTTTTGCAGCTTGACCCGGAGCAAAAGCCTTCCCCCTTGGAGGAAGGCGGCATTGCGTCAGCAATGACGGATGAGGGGGAATTACCCGTAAGCTGCTGCTTACCTGCGCCCTCATCAGTCACCTTCGGTGACAGCTTCCCCCGACCGGGGGAAGCCTTCATATAGAAGCTTTTTACAGGAAAACAGGACAAGGGGGCCCTTATGAAAATGGAAACCTTGAAGCAGCAGATCCTGACAGCAAAGGGTGACGTGCGGGCAGAGCTTGTGCTGAAAAATGCCCGGGTCATCAACGTGTTCACAAACGAGATCGAGCAGGCCGATGTAGCCATCCGTCAAGGCATCATCCTTGGCGTGGGGCACTATACCGGCGAGACTGAGCTGGACTTGCAGGGCAGGTATGTCTGCCCGGGGCTTGTGGATGGGCACATCCACATTGAAAGCTCCATGCTCTGCGGCCCGGCCTTTGAACAGGCGGTGCTGCCCCACGGCACCACGGCGGTGGTCACCGACCCGCACGAGATCTCCAATGTAGCCGGTACGGCGGGGCTGGACTTTATGCTGGAGACCACCAAAGATCTGGCGCTTTCGGTCTACTTTATGCTGCCCTCCTGCGTACCTGCCACCGGGCTGGACGAGTCCGGCGCGGTGCTGGAAGCGGAGCAGCTGCGCCCCTACTATCAGCTGCCCCGGGTACTGGGGCTGGCTGAGCTGATGAACTCCTACGGCACAGTGCGCGCGGACGAAAAGATCCTGCAGAAGATCTGCGACTGCACCGCTGCGGGTAAAAAAATCGACGGCCACGCACCCTTCCTCAGCGGAGAGGAGCTGAACGCTTATATCGCCGCCGGGGTGCAGTCCGACCATGAGTGCTCGGATATCCATGAAGCCATGGAAAAGCTGCGGCGCGGGCAGTACATCATGGTGCGGGAGGGTACCGCAGCGCAGAACATGGACAGCCTGCTGCCTCTGTTCCAGGAGCCCTATTGCAGCCGCTGTATGCTGGTGACTGACGACAAGCACCCCGGAGACCTGTTGCAGGGCGGGCATATCGACTATATCATCCGCAAGGCCATTACTGCCGGGGTAGACCCGGTGGTGGCGGTGCGGATGGGCACCCTTGTCCCGTGCCAGTACTTCGGTCTTGCGCACAGCGGCGCAGTAGCCCCGGGCTATACCGCCGATTTGATCGTGCTGTCGGATCTGGAACAGTTCACGGTGGAGCAGGTGTATAAAAAGGGCAAACTGGTGGCGCAGCAGGGCAGAATGCTGCACCCCGCCGCCCTTACTGTGGACAAGGCACGCTTTGCGCGGGTGTTCGATTCCTTCAACATGGATGAGATCACCCCGGAGCAATTGCAGCTGAAGCAGACCGGCACCCGGCAGCGAGTGATCTGTCTGACCCCGCACGCCCTGCTGACCACTGAAAAAATCGTTCCGTTCTGCCAGCATCCGGGCACAGCGCCCGGCGTGGACGTGGCGCAGAAAATCGTCAAGCTGGCGGTGTTCGAGCGGCATCACCGTTCCGGCCATGTGGGCTTGGGCTTTTTGGGCAACTACGGCCTGCAATGCGGCGCGGTGGCTTCCAGCATTGCCCACGACTCCCACAACCTCATCGTGGCGGGCACCAACGATGCCGACATGGTGCTGGCGGGCAACACGGTGCGCAAAAATAAGGGCGGCCTTGCCTTTGCACTGAACGGACAGGTGGTAGGGGAGCTGCCGCTGCCGGTGGCAGGGCTTATGAGCACCGAGAGCGCCGAATCCGTGGAGGAAAAGCTGCAGGCGCTCAAGGCGGCACTGAAAGCCCACGGCATCTCGGAGGACATCGACGCTTTTATGACCCTTGCTTTTGTAAGCCTGCCGGTCATCCCGAAGCTGCGGCTGAACACCTACGGTATCGTGGATGTGGATGCCCAGCGGATCGTCCCGGCGGTGTTCTGAGAGCGATGCCTGAGAGGGCAAACTGTAAATCTGACGTTTTGATCGCAATGCCGGACAGTCTGCGGGCTGTCCGGCGTTGTGTTTTTACGGCAAGATAGCTCTTGACTTTTTGACACAGAACCGGTATGTTGATACTGTCCGTCTGACACACAGCATTGCATTTATAATATAAGGAAACTTTATGGAAAAACGCAGTACACCCTCTTTGCAGATCACCGACCGCTTTGGCGCGCAGACGGCCTTTGCCAGCCTGCGCCTGCCGGACGGCACCGAAGCCACCATACCGGCAGAGCACGCCGCCGCCATTTATGTCAACGAGCAGCCCGCCTTCCGGGTGGTATGCACCCCGGCGCTGCTGCCGCAGCTGGCCTTGGGGCGGCTGCTCACCGAAGGATGGATCGCGTCTGCGGACGAGGTGGAGCAGATCGCCGTCTGTGCCGAGGGCGCAAAGGTGCAGGTATATCTGCGCCACCCGCTGCCTACCCGCCGCGCCGCCGCGCAGGAGGTGGCCAGCTGCTGCACCGATAATATCGCGCTGGGCAGCCCGGTGGAACTGCAGCCCCTGCGCCCTGTGCCGGGGCTGGCCTTGCAGTCGGAATGGGTGGAGCGCCTGACCGCCGCCATGCACGCCGGGCTGCCGCTGTACCGCGCCACCCGGGCGGTGCACAGCTGCTTTGTGCTGCACAAAGGGGAAATTGTTTTTGCCTGTGAGGATCTGGGGCGGCACAACGCGCTGGATAAGGCGGTGGGCTGCGCGGTGCTGGCAGGGCTTCCGCTGGCAGAATGCGTGCTGTACACCAGCGGCCGAGTGCCGCTGGATATGGTGCGCAAGGCCATCCGCGCCGGGGTGCCGGTGCTGGTAAGCAAAAGCATGCCCACCGTGCAATCCGCAGAACTTGCTGCGGAATACGGCCTGCAGCTGGTGTGCGGACGCAAATTCCCTAAAGTTTAAGCAAATATTACAAAAACAATAGTTACAAAACGGAAAAGCCTGTCTGTTTCTGTTGACATACTCCGCGCACGCATGTTAATATATTATCGAAGAGACCGCTCCGCTGTTGCAGCAGCCAGAGCGGCCTCAATTGCTGTCCGGGGTTACCCGGCAAAATAAAAAACAGGCAGGTGATAACATGAAGCAGGCAACCAACCCGTTTGCGCCCGTACCGCTGTGGCGTAAGCGGCTGCCGGGCTATGCAGCCATGGGCGTTGCGACCATCGCCTTGGCGGTCGGTCTGACCACCTTGCAAAGCGCACGCACCACGGTTGCCGGTACCCTGCTGCCGGTGTCGGAGGCGGATGCAGCCGCCTACGGCATCAGCGCAGTGTACCAGCTCGACGATGGCAGCTACCGCGTGGAGGGCTCTCAGAAGGGCTTCCAGAGCGATGTGCAGGCTGCCGTGACCATTGACGCCGAGGGCAATGTTTCCGCAGTGGAGATTCTCTCTCAGGACGAAACGGAAAGCCTTGGCGGCCAGTGCGTCAATCCGGAGTTCACGTCCCAGTATCAGGGCGCAGCTCCCTTCACGCTGGCGGGCAAAAGCTACACCGTAACGGACCTCGTTACCGGTGCCGCCTATGCCGCTGCCGGTGCAGCGGAGGAGCAGCCCGCTGCTGCCGGGGATTTTGACCCCGCACAGTGGCGCACCTTCGATACCTCTCCCGAGGCCGAGGCTACCCGCAAGATGTATGCTGCGGGGCTTACCTTCTCGGCGTTGAAGGGCGAGGCACTGGGCGATGAGCTGGCTCCGCCGCTGGATTCCAGCGCAGAGGCCGTGGCACGGCGCAAGCTGTACGCAGCCATGCTCAGCAAGAGCGCACTGGACGGCGAGCCGATGGCGATCCCCTTTGCGGATCTCTCGGCAGAGGAGCAGTCCAAGGCGCGTCTGGAGCAGGCCAGCCTGACCACCACCGGCAATGCGTCCGGTGCCGTCAGCGCAGACCTGACCGAGGTGGACGCCCTTTCCGGCGCGACCATCACCTCTTCGGCTGTGACGACCATCGTCAACAACTCGTATTTCTATGTGACCGGGGTACTCTGCGCAGAGTGACCTCAACGGAGGAATGGAACCTATGGCAAAAACTGATTTCCTGACGGCTGACATGACTCGCCGTCAATTCATGAAGATCTCGGGCAAGAGCCTTGCAGGGCTCACCCTGTCCGCTTCCATGCTGTCCCTGTTCGGCTGCTCTCAGCAGCAGGTGGACTCCGGCGCAGTGGCCACTTGGGCACTGCCGCAGGGCCTGCTGGTGGTCAACGCAGACCTGTGCACCGGCTGCCAGCGCTGCGAGATCAACTGCACCCTGACCAACGATGGCGTGTGCTCCTCTTACATCAGCCGCGTCAAGATCCAGCGCCGTCTGAATCTGGACGGCGCAGGCAACGGCCTGCTGTCCGGCACCGATAACTGCTTTGTCTACTTCCCGGACACCTGCCGCCAGTGTGAGGACCCAGCCTGCGGCAATGCCTGCCCGCAGAAGGCCATCACCACCGACAGCCGCGGCATCCGCGTAGTGGATACCGACAAGTGCATCGGCTGCGGTGCCTGCCATGATGCCTGCCCGTGGCACATGCCCACCGTCAACCCCGAGACCGGCAAGTCCTCCAAGTGCATCGCCTGCGGTGCCTGCGTGGCAGGCTGCCCGTCCGGCGCTCTGTCCATCGTGGATTGGGATGCCGTTACCAGCGCAGCACAGGCTGCATACTTGGATCTGTAAGGAGGAACTACAATGGCTGAAAGTTATGGCTGGGCAGGCAAGATCCTGCGCGTCAACCTGACCACCGGCGAGATCACCACGCAGGATGACGAAAAGTACCATAAGTATATCGGCGGTATGGGCATGGCCTACCGCATTATGTATGAGGAAGCTCCCATGGAGCTGGACCCCTATGATGAGAAGGCTCTGGTCATCTTCGGTGTCGGCCCCCTGACCGGCGCAGGCGTGCCCTGCTCCGGCCGTATGAACGTGACCTTCCGCTCTACCTGGTCCAAGGGTCACTCTATTATCGATGCACACATGGGCGGCCACATCGGCTCCATGCTGAAGTATGCCGGTTACGATGGCATCGTGGTCAGCGGCATCTCCGAAAAGCCCGTCTACCTGCGCATCGAGGACGGCAATGTCTCTCTGGAGGACGCAACCGAGATCTGGGGCAAGGGTACCTTTGCTGCCAACAAGTGGATGGTAGAGCAGAACGGCCGCGAGTTCGAGACCGCTTCCATCGGCCCTGCCGGTGAGAATCTGGTGGACTACTCCACCCTGAACACCAGCTTCGGCAACTCCGGCGGTGCCGGTCTGGGCGCTGCCATGGGCAACAAGAAACTGAAGGGTTTGGCCATCCGCGGCACCGGCAGTGTCAAGGTCGCTGACCCCAAGAAGGTGCTGGAGCTCTCCAACTACATGATGGGCAACCTGATCGGCGGCAACAACAACCACAACGTGCCCGCACAGCCCCAGAGCTGGGCAGAGTACAGCGCCACCTCCGGCAAGAACCGCTGGTCCGGCGCTCCCGGCCGTATGTGGAAAAAGGCTCCCGGCGGCCCCGTGGATACCGGCGAGCAGCCCTACAACGATATCAACAAGGTGGCTCTGCGCTGCTTCAAGGGCTACTTCGATTTCGGCGCTCCGGCTGCCGAGTACACCGTGAAGAACGGCGGCTGCTCCTCCTGCCCCATCCGCTGCTACACCGAGTATGATGTGGATCCGCTGGCAGATTACGATCTGCCCACCCACAACTCCAACACCTGCATGCCCGTGCTGTACGGCACCCGCGTCTACCCGGATGGCGTGCACGACTTCAAGTACGAGGGCGATGGCACCATGGTCATCAATCTGGCATGGTCTCATGCAGTGGACGATATGGGTCTGTGGGACAACTACGGCAACCTGAACCGCGACCTGCTGTGGATCCTGCGGATGCCGCGCGAGGAGGCCACCAAGTACATCAGCGAGGCCGAGTACGACTCTCTGCCCTGGGAGTGGGAGAAGGCCGGCGATCCCCGCTGGGAGGTCGAGCTGATCCGCCGCATGGCTTACGGCGAGGGCGACCTGTCCGTTATCGCCAAAGGCACGCTGGCCATGATGGAAAAGTTCGGCCTGCCCAAGAGCTGGCTGGACCGCGACGACGGCGCTACCAACTCCAACCTGATCTACAACGGCTTCCCCAACCACCACGGCCCTGCTGAGGCATGGCAGGTTGGTATGCTGTACAACCTCGTCTATAACCGTGACTGCATGATCCACGAGATCGTCTGCGAGACCGGTTCCGGCGCTCCCTATGAGGTGACCAAGAAGGTCATGGAGGACTTCTTCGGCGAGGGCTGCTACGATAAGGCCAAGGCCTACACCCCCATCAACGAGAACAAGGCAAAGCTGGCTGCCTACTGCGTCAACGATAAGAACTTCCACGACTCCGCTACCCTGTGCAACTGGATGTGGCCCATGACCCAGTCCCCCTCCAAGGAGCGCGACTACCACGGCGATCTGGACCTGCAGGCAGACTTTATGACTGCTGTTACCGGCGAAACCTATACCCAGGCCGGTCTGCAGGAGGACGGCGCCCGCATCACCCAGATGCTGCGCGCGATGACCGCCATCAGCTTCCAGCAGAACTGCGGCAGCGCAAACCTGCGTCAGGAGCACGATGCCATCTGCGATTGGGTGTTTGATAAGGACCCCGACTTCAAGGCATTTGAGGAAGGCACCACCAAGCTGGATCGTGCCGACATGGAGAAGGCAAAGGATCTGTTCTACGACATCTTCGGCTGGGACCGCACCACCGGTGTGCCCACCCGCGAGACGCTGGAGAAGTATGATCTGGCTGACATGGCCGATGATCTGGAAAAGCGCGGCATCTACGCCCAGAACACCGCAGCAGCTGAATAAATCCAACAGATAAATCCCATAGAAAGAGGAAAGACCGTCATGTTGTTTGGCAGACGTAAACCCGGCTACACCACCACGGTGGATGGCAGCGTAGACCCGGAGCAGGCCGTTCTGGAGCTGCAAAAGGCAGAACTGGCCGCCAAGAAAAAGCCCAAGGCAGAGGTGTTCGACATCGACGCCGCAAGCGAGACTGCCCGCCGCCTGAAGGAGACCGGCAGCACCTTTGACGGCAGCGCCGCCAAGACCGGCGAGGACGTGATCGCCGCAGTGGAGCGGGAGACCGCCGAGCTTGCCGCAAAGCAGGCCGCCGAAACCGCACCCGAAGCCGCCGAAGCTTCGCAGCCCAATGCTGCAAAGCCGGAACTGCTGGATTTTCTGGCCAGTGAACCGGAGGCGGAAAACGATCCCTTTGCGGATCAGCCCACCAAGACCGCCCCGGAGCTGCCGGAGCTGACCCCTGCACAGGAGCTGGCCGGTTACATCCGTGCCCGCTCTGCGGCTGCGCTGATTACCCCCCACGCTTTGCTGCTGGAGGAAGTGGAAAACGCCGACGAGCTGCTGGCGCAGATGCCCGCAGACCCCCAGTGCACCGATATCGTCACCCGCGCGGGTGCAAAGGACACCTACTACTATTCCAACGCCAACATGAGCGATAACTACGCCATGATCGCGCAGCTCATCGAGGACAAGGATCTGTGTGTGATGTTCGCCGAGATGGTGCGGTTCAACGCCCGCATCTACCCCAGCGCCACCCCGCTCAAGTACTTCCAGCGCTCTCCCTACGGCCTTGCGCCGGAGGTCATCGAGCAGACTTGGAAGGCCATGCAGGAGAACCCCGCCTATGCCGATATCGAGGAACTGACCAACAACCAGAACGAGCGGTTCCTCTTTTCCACCAAGCACCTCACCCGCCGCTACGCCAAGGCTATCAGCGACGTGGACGATTTCTGCGATTAAACCAACCTACAATTGAATCAGGGTATAAGAGCTTCTTTGAGCAAAGGTGTCTAAACTCCCATAAAGAGCAGGACACCGCGCCGCAATGCTGCACCCGCAAGGGCGGGCATCTGTCTCTTATACACATCTCCGAGCCCACGAGACATGCGCAGATCTCGT
>ERZ1027181.577-NODE-577-length-18338-cov-20.680359_pt1 | contig 18338 bp, 12 predicted proteins | sample MGYA00519247_ERZ1027181 | MGnify/ENA primary metagenome ERZ1027181 (study PRJEB26926, sample SAMN06164415) | human gut metagenome | biome: ENVO:00009003; feature: ENVO:2100002; material: ENVO:00002003 | host: Homo sapiens | place: USA | collected 2012 ...
TGTGCGTTTAAGTCCAAAGCTCTTCATGTTTGCGTCAGATATGAGGTGTCTGTAATAGTTTCGTATCAAAGCAGTCAGAAGCAGGAACACAGTGTTTTCCGCCATGAACGATTTTGGCAACTGCTTCCAGCCAAAGCCGTTGGTCAAAATCAAAGTCATATTCATTGTCTGGTAGCAACTGTCCAGTTGCCAGCAATGCATTGACAAGCAGATTGTTAATGTCGGAAGCCACGTTGAAGTCGTAGCTTTTGCCCGAATCAGACCTGTAGCTCTGATTCGGTGTGGTCAATTCACGAATGGCCCTAAGTATTGTGTCTGCGCTGCATGTACGGAGGTGTGGATGCAAGCAAAGTGTTTCCATAAGGTGTGAGGACACGTCTTCGACACATGACCCTCCACAGAAATATACACACATCAGAGAACGGATTATCTCGCTATATTGATAGCCATACACTTTGCTACGCAAACCTAAAGTAGAGTCTATTGTATGAGACAACATCCTGTCGAATTTCTCCATAATTGGAAATATACCACCAAAAGATGTGAGTTTCTCGGATTATATTTGTATTTTTGCCATGCCTGATGAGGTTTTGTTTGATTATTACAGCAACACTAAATTAAGTGAATCCTCTGACATGGCAAAATCCTGAGCAACTTTTTGTTGCTCAGGATATTATAAAAGTTAAAATTTATAGTGTTGCGGAATTAAGGAACAAATGGCTATCGATTCAACCGCTTACTGAATCAGAGCAACAGATGTTGAGTATGAGGTTTACTGTTGAGTATAACTACAATAGTAATCATATGGAGGGTAATACGCTTAATTACGGACAGACAGAGCTGCTGTTGCTGTTTGGGAGGGTAAGTGGTGAAGGACATCTGAAGGACTTTAATGATATGAAGGCCAGTGAGGTTTCTGTGCGCATGATGAAGGAGGAAGCGTTAAACACGCAGGAACCTTTGACGCAGAATTTTATTCGTACTCTTCATCATACTCTTTTGCGTGAGGATTATACTGAATACCGTACATTGCCTAATGGTGTTCAGACAAGTTATGTGATACATGCAGGTCAATACAAGACTCGTCCAAACAGTGTTATTACTAGATATGGCGACCGTTTTGAATATGCATCGCCTGAGGAGACCCCTGCATTGATGGCTGACCTTGTTGATTGGTATAATGAGGAGGAAGAAAGGGGTGAGCTTTCACCTGTTGAACTTGCAGCTCTTTTCCATTATCGCTATATTCGCATCCACCCTTTTGAAGATGGCAATGGTCGTATAGCTCGTTTGATGGTAAACTATATTCTTTCCCGTCATGGCTGGCCAATGATTGTAGTGAGAAGTCGCAAGAAGCAGGAGTATTTGGAAGCTTTACATCAAGCTGATATTGTTGTCGGAGCACTACCTTATGCTGGTTCGCATGCAACATTAAAGCAGATTGATCGATTTCTGACTTATTTTAAAAATCTTGTAATGCATGAGATACAGACTGATATAGATTTTGTATCGCGCAAGGAAGAAGATATCTGGTGGTATGATGGAGAGATTGTTTCGCTACGAAGCAAGAAGGCTCCGCAAATTCTACGATTGATGAGAAACAATCCGTATGTAACATACGTTGAAATAAACAAGGCGCTTGGAGTAAACATATCTGCAATTCAGAAACTTGTGAAACTAATGATAGAGAAGGGATACATAGTGCGTCAAGATGATGGTGCATGGAGGGTATTGGCAACATCTATTGTCTGATTTCGTTTGACGTTAGAATAAAGAAAAAGAGCGCCAATAAGCTATGTGTATTGATTGCATAGCTTATAGGCGCTCTTGTTTTTTATTAGCGTAATTATTATTTGTAGAGATATCTCTTGATGCTCTTCTTCGGAGTCTTCTCAAACTCTTCCTTTACAATCTCGATGGCAGCGAGCTTGCAGTATGCAGGCTGTGTGGAGTTGAGCTCCTGACGGTTCTGTTCCATGATTCCTTCGAGGTCTGACTCGTTGAGGCGCATTGTGGCAGCCTCGTCGAAGTCGGGATAAACCAAGCCAACGAGTTTCTCTCCGCGCTGTACCACCACGCACTCGTTAACCATTGCCATGGAGTTGAGGCGGTCTTCGATTTCCTCCGGATAGATGTTCTGGCCGTTTGCTCCGAGAAGCATGTTCTTTGATCTGCCCTTGATGTATACGTTGCCGTCGGCGTCCATTGTGCCGAGGTCACCGGTATGATACCATCCCTCAGAGTCGAGAGTCTGTGCTGTAGCCTCTTCGTTCTTGTAGTAGCCGAGCATTACGTTCAGACCGCGTGCGAGAATCTCGCCGGGAACATTCTCGGGATCGGGGCTGTCAATCTTTACCTCCATGTGAACGACGGGCTTTCCGCATGAACCGGGGGCGAAATCGTGATAGTCAGCGTAGCAGATAATCGGTGCACACTCCGTGGCTCCGTATCCTACGGTGTAGGGGAAGCCGATGCGCTTGAGGAACTGCTCCACCTCCTGATTGAAGGCTGCACCTCCGACGATAATCTCATAGAAGTTGCCACCGAACGCTTTAACCACCTGGTCGCAAATCTTCTGGTTTACCTTCTTGTTTACAACAGGCATGTTGAGGAGAAGGCGCATACGATTGTTCTGGATTTTCGGGAATACCTTCTTGCGGATGATCTTCTCGATAACCAGAGGTACGGCGATGATGATGGCTGGCTTGACCTCTGCGAAGGCTGCTGCGATGATGGCAGGACTTGGCACACGTGTGAGATAGAATACGTGGCAACCGAAGATAAACTCAAACATAAACTCGAACGCCATGCCGTACATGTGTGCCATAGGCAGGATGCTGATGACGTTGTCGCCCTTCTTGATTATCTTGCCAAGCACAGTCATGGCGAAGTCGTAATTGCTCCAAAGTGCGCGGTAAGGCACCATCACGCCCTTTGAGAAGCCGGTTGTGCCGGAGGTGTAGTTGATGAGTGCGAGTTCGTCCGGTGACTGCTCCTTGTAATAGTTGACGTGCTCCTTGCGGAAATACTTGGGATATTTCTTTCCGAACAACTCGTTGAGGTGCTCGCGGGCGTATGTCAGCTTGTCCGTACGCGAAATGACAAGCGAATAGTCAGGCAAGTAAATGATGCCTTCCAGTTGCGGCATCTTTGTCTGGTCGATGACCGTAGCCACGTAGTCGCCCACAAAGAGCAGCTTTGCCTCACTATGGTTTACGATGTTGTGAATCTGGTCTGCTGTGAACTCGTGCAGAATGGGCACAGCCACAGCACCGTAGGTCAGTGTTGCAAGGAAAGCCACAGCCCAGCTGGAACTGTTTCGTCCGCAAAGTGCAATCTTGTCGCCTTTCTGTACGCCGCTGCTTTCGAAGATGATGTGGAGTTTCTCAATCTTGCGAGCCACGTCGTGGTATTGCAGTGTTGCACCCTTAAAGTCAGTAAGTGCGTCCTTTTCCCAGTTGGATACGATACTTTTTTCTATCAGTTCGTTATAACTCGGTATTTTCATCCTTTGTCTTGATTTTGGTATGAGGTGTTGTCTCTTTTATTTGTAAAGATATCTCTTTATGCTCTTTTTGGCAGTTTTCTGGAATTCCTCCTTATGTATCTCTATTGCTGAGACCTTGCAGAAGGGTGGGAGCTGTGAGTTGAGCGTCTTCAGGTTTTCGTCCATCACTCCCTGTACGTCGTTGTCGTCGAAGTCCATGGCGTCCTTGTCTTCCTGCTCAGGATGTACGAGGGCAACGAGTCGGTTGCCGCGTTGTATGATGATGCTCTCTCCTACGAGCGGCAGGTTGTTGAGCTTGTCTTCTATTTCCTCCGGATAGACATTCTGTCCGTTGGCGCCGAGGAGCATGTTCTTTTTGCGTCCCTTTATGTAGAAGTAGCCGTCTGGTGACATGGTGGCAAGGTCGCCGGTATGGAACCATCCGTCGCTGTCTATCACTTCCTGCGTGGCTTTCTCGTTCTTGTAGTAGCCAAGCATCACGTTTGTGCCTCTTGTGATCAGCTCGCCGGGCTTGTTGGCAGGGTCAGGACTGTCAACCTTCACCTCCATGTGCTCCACGGCAGGTCCGCATGACGATATGCGATACTTGTCATAGTTGGCGAAGGTGATGAGTGGCGCTGTCTCTGTGGTGCCGTATCCGATGGTTACGGGTACGCCGACATCGTTGAGGAATTTCTCAATACCTTGATTGAGAGGCGCTCCGCCTACGATTATCTCAAAGGCATTGCCGCCAAAGGCTTGCATGATGCGCTCGCGTATGTGCTGCTTTATCTTCTTGCTTATTACGGGCATGTTGAGCAGAATCTTCATACGGCTGGTCTGCACTTCTGTGAGCACCTTGCGTCTGATGATCTTCTCTACGACGAGCGGCACGGCAACGATGAGTCGGGGCTTCACTTCCGCAAAGGCTTCTGCTATCAGCGACGGCGACGGCAGTCGGTTGAGGAAGTAGATGTGGCATCCGCCGATAAATCCGAACAGGAACTCAACAGCCAGTCCGTACATGTGTGCCATAGGCAGAATGCTTACCAGATTGCTTCCCGGCTTGACATTCGGAGAGAGGCACTTGAGGATATGGTCGAGGTTTCCCCAGATGGCACGATAGGGCAACATCACTCCTTTGGAGAATCCGGTTGTGCCCGACGTGTAGTTTATCATTGCGAGTTCCTCCGGGCTTTGCTCCTTATAGTAATGTACGTGTTCCTTACGGAAGTATTTAGGATAACGCTGACCGAAGATCTCGTTGAGGTGTTCTCTTGCGAAGACGAGTTTTTCTGTTCTTGCTACGACAATGGAGAAATCGGGTAAGTAGACTATACCCTCCAGTCCCGGCATGGCGTCAGGGGTGATTTGTGTCTTAACGATGTCGCCGACAAACAATAGCTTTGAGTCGCTGTGGTTTACGATGTTATGTATCTGATCTGGCGTAAACTCATGTTGTATAGGTACTGCTACGGCTCCGTATGTCAGCGTGGCTAAGAAAGCCACTGCCCAATGACTGCTGTTTCGTCCGCAAAGGGCTATCTTGTCACCTTTCTGTACCCCGCTGTTTTCAAACAATATATGCAGCTTCTCTATCTTTCTTGCTACATCATGGTATTGGAGTGTCGCTCCCTTATAGTCTGTAAAAGCGTCTTTTTCCCAATACTTAATAATACTGTTCTCTATATAAGAGTTGAAACTGGGTATTCCTTCCATTGCACAATCTTCTAAATTTTGTGCAAAGGTACGTCATTATTTGCACAATACCAAAACTTTTGTGCGGTAATTGGTTTCTTTGGTTCAAGATATCCCTATTTTTATACGTTTTAGACCAGTTTTTGTCAAGCCTATTCGTATCGCATTGATTTGGCAGGATGTATGTGCGAAATCATATAGCTTGGCGCTATAAGCACGAAGAGCGCTATGAGGAGCGTGGCGATGTTAAGCAGGAGCACGAAAAGCCAGTTGATTTCCACGGGTACTGTGTCGACGTAATATGTTGCAGGGTCGAGCTTGAATATGCCTGCAGCCTCTTGCAGGAACAGCAATGCCAGGGCGATGATGTCGCCGATGATGAGTCCCTTGCCGATGATGAATGCTGCAAACCACAGGAATATGTGGCGTATGGTGTCGTTACGTGCTCCCAATGCCTTAAGAATGCCTATCATTGTGGTGCGCTCAAGGATGATGATAAGCAGTCCGCTTATCATTGTCACTACAGCCACGGCTGTCATTATGGCGAGGATTATCCATACGTTAAGGTCGAGCAGGTCGAGCCATGAGAATATCTGTGGCGAAAGTTCGCGTATGTTTTTTGACGAATATGTATTGCCGTAACTGTCTGTTGTGCGGTTTACATTTCTTATAATGATGTCGCTTGTCTCCGAGAGCTTGTTGAAGTCGCTGACCGTAAGCTCCGCACCGCTTGCAAGGTCGGTGGTCCAGCCGTTCAGCTTCTGTGCAGTATAGAGGTCGCAGAACACAGTTATCTTGTCATACTGAGAAAGGTTGGTCTGATAGATGCCTTGTATGGTAAGCTTTCGCGTGCGCACTCCGCCTTCGCCGATGAAATAGGCGAAGATTCGGTCCCCGCTCTTCACGTCCAGCTTGTCAGCCATAGTCTTTGAGATAAGGATTTTGCCGGTGCTGGCTTTGTCTGAGAATACGGGTATGCTGCCGCTCACCATGTTCTTGTGGATGAACGTGGAGTCGAATTCCGGACCAACTCCCTTGAACATCACTCCAAGGAAGTCGTTGTCGGTCTTAAGAATACCTTGTTTGGTGGCGAATCGCTGAACGTGTTCCACGCCTTGCGTCTTGTTGAGCACGTTCATCATCGAGTCGTTCATCACGACCGGCTGGTCTGTGGCAGACGACTGCAGGGCGTAGAAGTTGGCTACTTGGATGTGGCTGCCGAATCCCACTACTTTGTCCCTTATGGTATGCTTGAATCCAAGCACCACGCTGACGCTGATTATCATTACTGCAAGTCCGATTGCCACACCCGCTGTGGCAATACGTATAGCCGGCTTCGATACCTTCTGCTTGTCGTCAGTATGGTCTGAATGTATGCGGCGTGCTATAAAAAGGGGAAAGTTCATTTTTAGAAATGTTTAATGTTTGATATTTAATTGTTTGGCTTTGCCTGTAAATTCTGTAGCCAAAACCAAACATTAAATATCAAACATTAATTTAAGTTGTTGTTAAATGTATTGTTTTCTTAATTATCAGTCAGCGTCCTCCACGCGTCCCGGATAAGCTTCCAGAGCCTTGCGCAGCACGATGAGTGAGCGCTCGAGGTCTTCCTTCTTGAGGACGTATGCGATGCGGACCTGATTGCGTCCTGCTCCCGGGGTGGTGTAGAAACCGGCGGCAGGAGCCATCATGACGGTTTCGCCTTCGTACGAGAACTCTTCCAGACACCAACGGCAGAATTTCTCCGAGTCGTCCACGGGAAGTTTTGCAACGGTGTAGAAGGCTCCCATCGGTATCGGCGAGTAGACACCTGGTATGCGGTTAAGACCGTCGATAAGACATTTGCGTCGTTCCACATACTCCTCATACACGTCACGATAATATTCCTCCGGTGCGTCAAGTGACGCTTCTGCTACAATCTGTCCGAGGAGTGGGGGAGAGAGACGAGCCTGACAGAGCTTCATTACTGCAGCGCGTACTTCCGGATTCTTCGATATCAAGGCACCGATGCGGATGCCACACTCGCTGTATCGCTTCGAGACTGAGTCGATAAGGATGACGTTCTGCTCTATGCCCTCAAGGTGACAAGCCGAGATGTACGGCGAACCGGTGTAGATATACTCTCTGTATACCTCGTCAGAGAAGAGATAGAGGTCGTACTTCTTCACGAGATCGCGAATCTGGTTCATCTCACGGCGTGTGTAGAGATAGCCGGTAGGGTTGTTGGGGTTGCAGATAAGGATGGCACGTGTGTGCTCATTAATCAGCTCCTCAAACTTCTCCACCTTAGGCAGCGAGAATCCTTCCTCTATGGTGGTGGCAATGGTGCGTATCTTTGCTCCGGCAGAGACGGCAAACGCCATGTAGTTGGCGTATGCCGGTTCCGGGATTATAATCTCGTCGCCAGGGTTCAGACATGACATGAAAGCGAAAAGTACAGCTTCCGAACCGCCAGCCGTGATGATGATGTCATCCGCACTGACGTTGATATTGAACCGCTTGTAGTAATTCGTCAGTTTCTCTCTGTATGAGAGATAGCCTTGTGATGGCGAATACTCAAGGACAGAACGGTCGATGTGTTTCAGAGCGTCCAGTCCCACTTGCGGTGTCGGCAGGTCAGGCTGACCAATGTTCAGGTGATACACCTTTACACCGCGTTTCTTTGCATCTAACGCTAAGGGAGCCAATTTTCTGATTGGCGATTCGGGCATTTCAAGTCCGCGTACTGATATTTCTGGCATGTTAAGTGTTTTCTTGTTATTGATTTGTTTGTCGGATTGTCACTGAATAATGCAAAGATACTACAAATAGTAATAAGTGCAAAATTTTAGACTGCTCTGTTTTTAGTCTTTTTTCTTTCCGAGAGACTTTATCCAGCTGATTGGCTTCTTCAGAATCTGTGTGATGGCGCTTGTCTGCTTCACAGCGGGCACGTTGGATGTCTGCTGCTTTGTCTGCTCCGTCTTTGCAGAATTCTGTCTGCCTTCGCCATTGCGATTGTTTCTGCTGGAAGGACGACGCTGCTTGCGACGCTGACCGTCAGCCTGCTGCTTGTTGTCTTGGCGATCGGCTTGTGGCTTGTTCTGACGCTCAGTCTGCTGTTTGCTTTGGCGCTTCTCGTCCTGCTGTTTCTGTCCGTCACCCTGAGGTCTTTCCTTGCGTCTGTTTTGCTGCGGCTTCTTGTTTGTAGCCTCGTTGTTGCCATTCTCTGCTGTTACGTCTTTCTTCTGACGTGGTCCTCTTGAGCGCTTCTTGCGTGGCTTCTGCTCAGCGTTTTCAGGGTTGGTGTTATCCTGCGCTTTTGTTTCGTTATTGGCGTTTGTGGCAGCTGCGTCCTTATCTGTAGGAGCGTTCTTGCCATCAGTCTTGTTCTGATCGTCGGTTGCGTTGCGCTTCTTTCCGCGTCCTCTTCCGTTGCCGCCACGTCCTCTTCCATTGTTCTCACCGTTGCCGCCGCGTCTTTGCTTGCCGCCGCGTCCGTTGGAACGTGCAGCGTTATAGTCAGGAGCCTCGCCGAGACCTTCAGGCAGCTGATTCTTTTCCACCTCTCTACCGAGGAATTTCTCAATCTGCTTGAAGCTGCTGATTTCGTCTTCTGCAACAAAGGTTATTGCCACACCGTCACGCTGCGCTCTTGCCGTACGTCCGATACGGTGAACATAGTCCTCCGGATCGTGCGGTACGTCGAAGTTGATGACCATGGCAATGTCGTCGATGTCGATGCCGCGTGCCACGATGTCCGTAGCCACGAGTACGTCAATCTGACCTGTCTTGAATTTATAGAGAATCTCGTCACGCTCAGCCTGCTCCAAGTCGGAGTGCATCTCGCCTGAGTTGATCTTCATCTGCTGCAGAGTACGGTTGATGGCCTTCACCTTCTGCTTCTTTCCTGAGAAGATAATCACGCGGTTGAGGTCGCCTTTTCTGAAAAGGTCCTTAATGATGCCAATCTTCTGTGTTTCGTAGCAGACATAAGCGCTCTGCTTGATTTTCTCAGCAGGACGGCTGACGGCAATCTTCACTTCCACCGGATTCTTGAGCAGAGTCTTTGCCAATTCTTCTATCTTCTCCGGCATAGTGGCGGAGAACATGATGGTCTGGCAGTCGGCGGGCAGCTTGCTTGCTATCATCTTGATATCCTCGGAGAAGCCCATGTCCAGCATGCGGTCAGCCTCGTCAAGTACGAAGAAGCTCACCTTGCTGAGGTCGGCGCTACCGAGCGAGATGTGGCTGATGAGTCGTCCCGGTGTGGCGATAACCACATCGGCTCCCATTTGGAAGCTCTTCAGCTCCTGATCATAGCGGTTGCCGTCGTTGCCGCCATACACAGCCACGCTGCTTACACCTGAGAGATAATAGCCGAAGCCCTGCATAGCCTGGTCAATCTGCTGTGCCAGTTCTCGTGTCGGACTCATAATCACGCAGTTGATGGCATCCTTCGGATATCCTCCGTCGTCCAGCTTCGAGAGGATAGGAAGGAGATAAGCTGCTGTCTTTCCCGTTCCGGTCTGTGCTACACCGAGGAGGTCGCGTCCCTCAAGTATTGGGGGAATACACTTTTCCTGAATAGGTGTGCATTTGTCGAAACGCATATCATATAGTGCGTCAAGCACATGGTCGTTGAGTTCTGTTTCGTCGAAATACATTACTTGTAATGTTTAATGAATTGTTTATAAGTTTACGTAGCGGTAAGGCACGTAGAAATTGTACCTACCGCTCTTAGTTCGGTGCCTTTCTGTAGCAGAAGTATGCCACTACAGCAAAAATCATATTAGGCACCCATGCCGCGAGCATTGGTGGAGCTCCGGCATTGATGGCGAATGTCGCAGATACTGTTTGCAGCATGATGTAGCCGAAACTCAGCGCCAATCCTATTCCCAGATACATACCCATGCCGCCTTTCCTCTTGCGCGATGACAGCGACAAGCCAATGGTTGTCAGGATGAACGAGGCGAAGGACGAGGCTATGCGCTTGTGATATTCCACCTGATACTGCACTACGTTGCCGTTTCCTCGGTCAATCTGCTTAGAGATATATTCCTTCAGCTCCGGCGAGGTGAATGTCTCCTGTTGGCCTTTTGAGTAGACGAGGTCAGTCGGCTCCATCTGTATCAGCGTGTCGCGCTTTGCTCCGCTGGTGATGTGCTCTTTTAGTCCGTGCAGTTCTCGAATCTTCCAGTTGGTCAGTGTCCAATGATACTTTGAGTCGGAGATGGTGTCGTACTGTGCTTCCATTGCCGTCATGTGACTGACGAGCTTCTTGTTCTCAAACTTGTCCAGCGAGAATCCGAATCCACGCTTCATGTTGTTGTCGTAATGCTGTATGTAGGCTATCGTTCCTCGGTCTACCTGCAACATTACGTTATCCGCACTGGTGTTCTTCTTCTTGTTCTTATACATCGACTCGAAGTTCTGCCTTACCACTGTTCCGTGCGGAATGATGTAGGCAGAGAGAAAGAACGACAGAGTGGATATCAGCACGCACGATATCATGTATGGTCTCATGAGTCGCTTAAAGGACACGCCTGCTGCCAGCATCGATATAATCTCCGAGTTGGATGCCAGCTTTGACGTGAAGAAAATCACGGCAATGAAGACAAAGAGCGGACTGAAGAGATTGGCGAAGTAAGGTACAAAGTTGGCGTAATAGTCGAATACGATGGCCTTGAGCGGCGCATGGTATTGGCTGAACTTCGCAAGGTTCTCGTTAACGTCGAAGACGATGGAGATGCTGATAATCAGCAATATGGAATAGATGTACGTACCGATGAACTTACGTATGATATACCAGTCGAGAATCTTTATGTATCTCAGCGGGTTAAGGACATTCAATACCCTAAGGAAAGCAAGCTTGCGTGCAGTCCATGCCATTGCCTTCCTTAGTGTCCTTGTATGCGATTCCCACCATCGTGCGACGTGGAGCAGGTGGCGAAAGCGTCTGATGTTCTTTCTTTTCATCTTACTGTTTTTTCCTAAATCCTTCTTCCGAGATTGTCAATAACGCTGCGTTTCCACTGTACGAAGTCGCCTTGTTCGATGTGGGTGCGTGCGTCTGTGACGAGTCGTAGGTAGAAGGCGAGGTTATGTATGCTCGCTATCTGCATAGCCAGAAGTTCCTGCGCCTTGAAGAGGTGGTGGAGGTACGCTTTTGTGTGGATGCGGTCGATGTCGCATCCGTCGGGATCGATAGGGGAGAAGTCCTGCTCCCACTTCTTGTTGCGCATGTTCATGGTGCCGTTGTAGGTGAAGAGCATGGCGTTGCGTCCGTTACGTGTAGGCATAACGCAGTCGAACATGTCCACTCCGCGCTCTATAGCCTCGAGAATGTTCTGCGGTGTTCCCACTCCCATAAGATATCTGGGCTTGTCTTTCGGGAGAATTTCGTTCACCACCTCAATCATCTCGTACATCACCTCAGTCGGTTCGCCTACAGCCAATCCTCCGATGGCATTGCCGTCGGCTCCCTTGTCTGCCACGAACCTGGCAGCCTCTCTTCTCAATTCCTTATATTTACATCCCTGTACGATGGGGAAGAGGCTCTGACGGTGTCCGTAAAGCGGTTCGGTCTCGTCGAAACGCTTTATGCAGCGGTCGAGCCAGCGCTGTGTGAGGGCAAGGCTCTTCTTGGCATACTCATAGTCGCTCTCTCCAGGAGGGCACTCGTCGAATGCCATCATGATGTCGGCTCCGATGATACGCTCCGTGTCCATGACGTTCTCAGGAGTGAAGATATGCTTTGATCCGTCAATGTGTGAGCGAAACTCGCATCCTTCCTCACGAAGCTTGCGGATACCTGTAAGCGAGAATACCTGGAAACCACCCGAATCGGTAAGGATGGGGCGGTCCCATGTATTGAACTTATGCAGGCCTCCTGCTTTGCGTATAGTGTCGAGTCCGGGTCTCAGGTAGAGGTGATAAGTGTTGCCGAGGATAATCTGGGCTTTCACTTGCTCGCGCAACTCCTGAAAATGTACGCCTTTTACAGAGCCTACCGTTCCCACGGGCATAAAGATAGGTGTCTTTATCTGTCCGTGGTCGGTTGTTATTATACCGGTGCGAGCGTCTGAGGCACTGTCTGTATGTTGGAGTTCGAATGTCATTTTCTGCTTTTCTTGTCTCTTTTTTTACTTAATTCTTTTCTTCTTCCTTGATGCTGAGGTCGATGGGATTGTCCACCTTCTCGTCTGTGAGGGCGAACTTCCATACGTCCTGTACGTTCTCAACGTAATGGAACCCAACGCCCTTGCGGTAAATCTCGGGGATTTCCTCTATGTCTTTGCGGTTGTCCTGGCACATCACGATGTCCGTGATGCCGGCACGCTTGGCAGCGAGAATCTTCTCCTTTATTCCGCCTACAGGCAGAACCTTGCCGCGCAGAGTTATCTCTCCCGTCATCGCTGTGTTTTTGCGAACCTTACGCTGGGTAAGAGCCGAAGCTATAGATGTGGCGATAGTGATACCTGCAGAAGGACCGTCCTTCGGTGTGGCACCTTCCGGCACGTGTATGTGGATGTTCCAGTTGTTGAAGATGCGATAGTCCACGCCGAGAGAGTCGATGTGAGCCTTAACGTATTCGAGGGCTATTACCGCCGACTCCTTCATCACGTCACCGAGGTTTCCGGTCAGCGTCAGCTTGCCAGCCTTGCCCTTACTCAGCGAAGTCTCGATGAAGAGAATCTCTCCGCCTACGCTTGTCCAAGCCAGACCCGTCACCACACCGGCATAATCGTTGCCCTGATAGATGTCGCGATAGAATGGCGGTTTGCCGAGCAGGTCCTCTATCTCGTTGGGAGTGATCTTCTCGTATGGGAGCACGTCGTCGAGAGCCTTCTTGTATGCGAGCTTGCGCAGAGCCTTGTTCACCTGCTTCTCGAGCTGTCTTACACCGCTCTCTCTTGTGTACTGCTCTATTATCTTCTCAATGGCAGCCTTTGTGAATGTCGGCTTGTCCTCCTTGGCTGTAAGGCCGCAGTTGTCAATCTCGCGCGGGATGAGATGGCGCTTGGCTATCTCTATCTTCTCCTCGGTGATGTATCCGCTCACCTCTATAAGCTCCATACGGTCGAGCAATGGACGCGGTATTGAGCCGAGATCGTTGGCTGTGGCGATGAAGAGCACCTTAGAGAGGTCGAAGTCCACGTCCAGGTAGTTGTCATGGAAGGCGTTGTTCTGCTCAGGGTCGAGCACCTCAAGCAGAGCCGATGACGGGTCGCCGTTGATGGTGTTCTGCGTCACCTTGTCAATCTCGTCAAGGATGAATACGGGATTAGCCGAACCTGCCTTCTGTATGTTCTTTATTATACGTCCCGGCATGGCACCCACGTATGTACGGCGGTGTCCGCGAATCTCCGACTCGTCGTGCAGACCGCCCAATGACATGCGCACATACTTGCGCTTCATTGCTGCTGCGATGCTCTTTCCGAGACTGGTCTTGCCCACTCCCGGAGGGCCGTAGAGGCAGATGATGGGCGACTTGAGGTCGCCTCTCAGCTTCAGTACAGCCATATATTCGAGGATGCGTTCCTTCACCTTCTCCATGCCGTAGTGGTCATGGTTAAGTATGCGCTGTGCACGCTTGAGGTCGAGGTTGTCCTTGGTATATTCTCCCCAAGGAAGGTTTGTCATTGTCTGGAGATAGTTATACTGTATGCTGTACTCCGGGCTTTGCGGATTAAACATATCCAGCTTGTCAAGCTCCTTTCTGAATATCTTGTCCACCTCTTCCGGCCAAGCCTTGCTCTTAGCCTTCTCCTCAAGGTCCTTGCGTTCGGGCGAACCTTCGCCTCCGCCAAGTTCCTCCTTGATGTTCTTGATCTGCTGTTGCAGGAAGTATTCGCGCTGCTGCTCGTCGAGATCCTCGCGTGTCTTTGAGCGGATGTTCTGCTTCAGTTCCAGCAGCTGCATTTCCTTGTGCAGTACGCGGAGCGTCTGGATGACACGTTCCTTGATGCTTCCCGTAGAGATAAGCAGTTCTTTGTCCTCGATGCTGAACGGAAGGTTGGTGCAGACAAAGTCAACGGCTATAACATTATTAGAAATATTGTTAAGCGCAAACTGCGATTCGTCAGGCAGGTCCTCGTTCATGCGGATATAGTTGAGCGTTGTGGAGCGCATATCCTCCATGGCTGTGGCAAACTCCTTGTCGTTTTCCTTCGGCATGTCCTCCATCGCCGGGCATACTTCGCCGAGCATAAAAGGCATAGTGCGTGTGATGCTCTTCAGACGGCATCTGCCGAGACCCTGTATGATGGCTGTGAGGTTATTGCCAGGACCAGGCATTTCCAGCACCTTCACGAGCTTGGCATAAACGCCATATTCGAAAAGGTCCTTGCCTTCCGGATTCTCCACTTCCTGGTCTTTCTGGCAGAATACGGCAAATGCCGCATCGTTATGTTTGCGCAGCTTGTCCAGCAAGTTGAGGCTTTGCTTGCGTCCTATGATGACGGGTGAGATAACACCAGGGAATATAGCAATGTTACGGGTTGCAAGAATAGGAAGCTCCCCGTCTATATTAACATTAAAGAGGTTTGTCACGTCGCCTTCGTAGTCGGCAATCATTTGAATGGATGTGCTACTTCTTTTGTTCATATCTTGTCTGTATGTCTTGAGGTTGGCAAGCTGAATGCGTTTGCCATCCGCCTATTAAGCCTACAAAATTACTCATTCTATTGCACAAAATAGCCTGTATTTTCTCTTTTTTGCTTTTTTGTTACTTTTTTATTTGTTTTTTTAAGATATATAGGTAAAAAGACGTAATTTTGCAAATACACCACTTCTTACTTCAAGCATCTAATTTACATTATAATATATATAGTATGAAACTAAAGCAAATCTTATGTTCGCTGCTTTGTCTTGCCGCAACGTCAGGTGCCGTGGCACAGAACGCCGTACAGGCGGAGACTGAAGAGCAGAAGGACAAGCGTATGGAATGGTTCGATCATGCCAAGTTGGGCATCTTCGTACATTGGGGTATCTATGCCGTTAACGGCGTGTCAGAGAGTTGGTCGTTCCACAACAAATATCTGCCCTATGAGCAGTATATGTCGCAGTGCTCAGGCTTCACTGCCAGCAAATACGACCCCAAGGCTTGGCTCGACCTTATCAAGGAGAGCGGTGCACGTTATACTGTCATCACTACGAAGCATCACGACGGTGTGGCATTGTGGGACACGAAGTACAGCGACCTTAACACCGTGAAGGCTACGGCTGCCAAGCGCGACCTTCTTACTCCCTTCGTTAAGGAAGTGCGCAAGCACGGTCTGAAGCTCGGTCTCTATTATTCGCTCATTGATTGGTCGCATCCCGACTATCCCAACTTCACTCGTACAGAGACACGTTACGACGTGAAGGACGATCCTGCACGTTGGCAGAAGTTCCTCAAGTTCGACTTCGACCAGCTTGGCGAGCTTAACGCATACAAGCCCGATCTCTACTGGTTTGACGGCGATTGGGAGCAGTCGGCTGAGACGTGGAATGCCAAGGGTATGTCTGAATTCCTCCGCAAGGCTAACAAGAACGTCATCATCAACTCACGCATACAGGGCTACGGCGATTATGCCACTCCTGAGCAGGGTGTGCCCGTGGTACGTCCCGAAGACAAGCATTGGGAGCTTTGCATGACCATGAACGACTCATGGGGATATCAGCATGCCGACACCAACTATAAGTCGCCCTACATTCTTCTGCGTACCTTCGTTGACTGTCTGTCTATGGGTGGCAATATGCTTCTCGACATCGGTCCTAAGGAGGACGGCACCATTCCTGAGGAGCAGGTAGCCATACTGAAGGAGTTCGGTCGCTGGACAAAGAAGCATAAGGAAGCCATCTACGATACACGTGCTGGCATTCCGGGCGAGCATTTCCAGGGTTACTCCACACTCAACAAGGCTGGTGACATCCTTTATCTCTACCTTCCTTACAAGCCGAACGGTCCCATCGGAGTGAAGGGTCTTATGAATAAGGTAAACCGTGTGTGGGTTGTCGGCGACGGCGAGATTATCAGCTCGAAGGTTTTCAACAAGAACTACTGGAGCGAGGTGCCGGGCAACTTGTATATCAACGTACCCGAACGCTCACTTGACCCGATGATTACGGTTGTGGCTGTGCTTCTTGACGGCCCCATCAAGCTGTATCGCGGTGCAGGAAAGGTGATAGAGAGCAACTAATCTGATAAACTCAAAATCAGTAAATAATAAAGATGAGATACTTTTCTATTCTTATTTCCCTGATGGTCTCGCTCTCCGTTATGGCTGCTCCCAAGTCCAATCATAAGGAGTTTGCAGCCAAGGGCAACACCACAATAAAGGTGTTCGACAAGACCAATGTGCATTACGATCCTACAAAGATTGCCGGATTTAATGAGGCTGATGCTGACGGCATAATCCGCCTTGTCAACGGACGCATCATCCTTAAGAAGATTCAGGTGCCCCATTACGAGCGCAATGTTAAGGTATACATAAAGACCACCATCGCTTCCAACGGCGACAGATGGGACAAGACCGGCTCATGCTTCGTGCTTCCGCGCAAGTCTGCCATCAACCTCATGACCATAGCAGAGGGCAAGAACAAGTTTCCTGCCGTCGACTCTCTGAAGCTTGAGAAGCTCGTAGGCGTGGTGGCCGGCAAGGACTATCTGCCCACCGTCGAGCTGATGCGATTTATGACACCTTTCGGTGTGGGCTTCTACAGCAGCAATAATGACACGCTCACCGCTAAGCGCCGTCCCGTTTACATCCCGAAATGGGAGAAGTGCGTGCAGTGGCAGCAGGACATCACTGACCTTTATCCGCTTCTTGAGGATGAGGCTTACGTCGGTGTCTTTATTGACACATGGACAGAGCAGGGCTATCTTGCAAGCATGGAGCTGCAGTTTAAGGAGAGCCACATCTCTTGCGACCGCATGCAGCGTCGTCAGGTAATGCCGCTCCTCAACACCGTCTACTACATCGGTCAGGAATATCCCGACATCTTCGCACGCAAGCCCATCACCACCGACTTCGTTCTTCCGAAGGGAGCACGCAATGTCCGCCTGAAGTATATTGTTACAGGACATGGAGGTCATGATGGTGGCGACGAGTTTGTGCAGAAGGAGAACATCCTTTCTGTAGACGGCAAGGAAGTGAAGCGCTTCATCCCTTGGCGTGATGACTGCGCCTCGTTCCGCCGTTTCAATCCTGCTACGGGCGTTTGGCTTGAGAAGCGCGTAGCTTCATACATCGGTGAGAATGGCTATACGGAGAAAGAGGTGGAAGAGCCTGTCGCTTCTTCCGACTTCTCACGCTCCAACTGGTGTCCCGGCACTGACGTCGTTCCTGAAGAAGTGGAGCTCGACGACCTCAAGGCTGGCCACCATACCTTCACCGTTGACATCCCGAAAGCCCAGCCCATAAACGGCAACGAGATGAACCATTGGCTCGTGTCGGCATATCTGGTTTGGGACGAGTAAGCAAGGTTTGCATCTTGTTATAATTAATATAATGTGAAGCTGCTGGACACATACTGGATATTTGGTCATTAATCAAAAAGTCAGTATGCGTTCAGCGGCTTTTAATATAAATGTGATAGTAGATTAAAACTAAATAAGTATGAGAAAAACATTTTTGACTTTTGTGCTTACATTACTCGCTGGAGTATTGTTCGCACAGCAACCTGCAAGAGTTGCTGTTGCTGAGGGCACTTTGGAAGGCATCAACGAGTCAGGCAGCAAGACATTCAAGGGCGTACCCTTTGCAGCACCTCCTGTAGGCGACCTGCGCTGGAAGGCGCCTCAGCCAGTGGAGAAATGGCAGGGCGTGCGCCAAGCCAAAGAGTTCGGTCCCAACCCTATGCAGGAGAATATCTTCGGCGACATGAACTTCGGTACGAAGAAGATGAGCGAAGACTGTCTGTATCTTAACATCTGGACTCCTGCAAAGACAATGGACGAGCACCTGCCGGTTCTTATCTATTTTAATGGTGGCGGACTGATGGCTGGCAGTGGCAGCGAACCTCGCTATGCCGGTGACGCCATGGCTCGTAAGGGTATTATCTCCATAACAGCCAACTATCGTGAGGGCATCTTCGGCTACTTCGCTCATCCGCAGCTCTCTAAGGAGACCACATACAAAGGCTCAGGCAATTATGGCTTCCTCGATCAGGTGGCTGCCATTAAATG
>ERZ1027181.605-NODE-605-length-17706-cov-10.805393_pt1 | contig 17706 bp, 9 predicted proteins | sample MGYA00519247_ERZ1027181 | MGnify/ENA primary metagenome ERZ1027181 (study PRJEB26926, sample SAMN06164415) | human gut metagenome | biome: ENVO:00009003; feature: ENVO:2100002; material: ENVO:00002003 | host: Homo sapiens | place: USA | collected 2012 ...
GAGGTATGTGGAAACCATTTTGGGTGTATGTACCTTTAATTTCGCCATTCTCCATTTTTCCTTCAAATGTGGCTCCAATCATCGCAACCGAAACCTTTATTGTACCGTCGTCCTTAATAGTCTTCTCGGCTGGTATTCCTTTAGCACCTTGCGAAGGCGAATCTATGGTGCAGCCGTCGCCAGAGAAGTTGAATACTAAAGGCAACTTAGTTCCCATTATGTTTAGTTCGCCGTTCCATGCTCCTTCCTGTGCATTGGCTGCAAGTGAGGCAAGCGCAATAAACACTGTTGTGATGATTCTTGTAGCTTTCATAATTGTATTTATTAATTGTATGTATTAATGGATTTTACTCTATGCCGATTGGTTTAGAAGAGGTGGTCCTTAACTCTGATATGACATGGCAAAGATACAAATTAAATCTGAGAAACTCACTCCTTTTCGCAGAGATTTTCAATGCCACTTTTCTTTTCGGCTTGAATGACCCATTCAAACCTTTTGCAAAGTTACGATTTTTCTATTTTTACTCCAAATATTTAGATGAAAGACAGAGTAGAATGAGCAGTAATTAAGTTTACGAATGAAATGGCTCAGATCTTAATACAATAGCAAAAGAGGTATTGCCCGAAAACACTTTTGGGGAATACCTCTTTTAAACCTAAAACCAACTAACTAATAAAATTATTTGCCTAAACTAAGCTCTATTTATTCTATTCTGCTGTAACTTTAAAATATCAGGTTTGATTCTTTATTTTATAATTACCTTTTTGCCTTGATGAATATAGATGCCAGCTTGCGATGGCTTCTTTGTCATCTTCATACCACTCAGGGTGTACCAGGCATTGTTGGTGCTTGTTTCCTTGTCGATGACTGGTGCATCGGTGATGCCTGTAGTTGGCATATCGGCAGTTACATCCTTGATCTTATAGTGACCTTTATTGTTCTTCTCATTCAGAACCTCCAGGTAGGTATCCTTGTTGATATCCGTAAAATCTACGGTCTGTGGAGTTCCGGTACCTGTACTGAATACGAATGAAACCTTATAGTCCTTGCTCTTGATCTTGTAAGTCTGATAATACCATTTCTTGCCTTCAATCTCCTTGTACTGGGTTATCTTATCGCCAGGCCATTTACCTGTAGCGGTCAGGTTCTCGTTAGGACTGTCGCACCATGCCCAGAAGTTGAAGCCGCTGGTCCAGCCCACCTTGTCGGCGTTGGCATACACGGTGATATCGTATGGCTCGAAGGCAGCAGGCTTTTCTACCTTATAGGTACGGGTAAGAATGCCGCTGACAGCGCCATTCATCAGCAAGCCCACTTTCAGGGTTGTCTCGCCGTAAGGAATCTCCAGTTCCTCGCCGCTCTTTGCCTTCTTGCTGCTGGCAGTAGGCTCTGTGCCATCGGTTGTATAAACCAGCTGCGCATCGTTAGCGTTGCTTACAGCCACGAGCTTTGCCTTCATTACGTCTTCGTAATCACCGGAAGGTAAATCAACCCAAGCCAGGTTAGCCTTCTTTGGCATGAAGTAGCGGTAGTGGTAGCCGTTTAGAAGTTCGGCGTATGAATTATTAGGCGTAGCAAACTTGTTGGCGTTAGGACCTACGATGGCGATGAGCGAAGCCTTGGTGCCTACGGTCATGATGCCGTTGTAGCCATTGCCCTTGTAGGCATTGAAGGTGGTGTTGCTGGTGTTGGTGATGCCAGCCAGCTGACGTGCGTTGATCATCGCCTTGATATCCTGCTTGCAGTCAATCCAGTGTTTGTAGAATACGCATGGGGTACCGCACGAAGCCAGAATGTAGGCATTGGCAGCCAGGGTATCCTTGCGGATAGGGTCCTGCTGTTCGCTGGAAGAGCGGTATTCTGTATCGTGATTTTCTACGAAGGTGATGGCATACTGCTTGTAGCTGTTGTCATTAGCCAGACCATCAGTCTTTACGGTTGACCATTTTGCATTGATGGCATCGCGTACCACGTAGCGGATAGGGAAGTCGAAGGCAGCACTTGTGATGTTGCCATTCACCTTGGTGGCATTGAGCCAGTTCTTGACTATAGATACATTTCCATCCCAATATTCTCCTACGGAATAGGTTGGTTTGGTAGCGGTATTATAGATGCCTGTAAACATTCCGTTGTATCCCTTTACCATATCATAGCGGAATCCGGCATAGCCGAAGTCGTTGAGGAGCATGTCGAGATAAGCTTTTACGATGGTCTGCACGTTCGTGCTGTTGTGGTCGAGGTCGCGCATGCCGCTCCAGTCATCACCGGTATCGTTGTTGCTGCTGAGCTTTACGCCCTGCTTATCTGCCTCTTTCTTGGTCTTGCCGCCATCATCGTTGGCGCAGATATCGGTTGATTTCATCTCGTAAGTTACTCCCTTGTAGGTTTCTACCGGGAAGTCAAACCAGGTTGATACGTTCTTGCGGTGGTTGATGACAACATCAGCGATGGCTCCGATGCCGTTAGCCTTGAAACTCTTGATGAGAGAGCGGAGTTCATCTTCGCTTCCGAAGGAGCTGTTGTAGTTGCTGAACCAATAAAGGTCATCGTAACCCATTGATTTATTTCCGCAGTAGGCGCTTTGTGGAATCCATACGAGGTTGAAGTACTGTCCCAGTTCTGAAGCCTGCGCTTCGAGCTTGGTCCATTTGGATTCGCTGAAGGAATCCCAGTAGAATCCCTGCAGCATCACGCCGTTATAGTTGGCAGGCCAACCTTGTGCGAACATATTGATGGTTGCCAGTAGGGCAACGAGTGTTAAGTAGATTTTCTTCATATTTATTCAGTTAGAGTTGTTGCTTTGATAACTGTTGCAAAGTTACAATAATATTCTTTTAGTACTTCTTTTTCTTGATGTAAATCAAACAAAAAGTTTATGCAAACGTTTGCACAAACTTGCTATGATACAGGCAATAATATATCTGTTTGTAGAAAAAGCAAAAAAGACAGTTCTCGTATAAAGAGAACTGTCTTTTATATGATTAGTTTCTGATAGAAACCTATTTTATTGCTTAGTAAGAACTACCTTATTAGCACCCTCGTGAGAGAGGTAGAGCTGAATCTTGTAAGTTCCTTCGCCTGCAGGAACATTGAGATCCTTACCATTATTAACAGAAATGTTGTCGTAAGCAGTAGGGTCGTTGTTTGCACCACCCCAGCTTATAGCCCAAGCATCATTCATGGCAAACTTGAAGCCATCCTTCAATGTGGTTGTGAGTTCCCAGCAACCTGCTTCCTTATTGTATGTCATGTGGCAGTTTGCATCAGCTTCTTTCCAACCATTGTGGTTACCTACGACAGTGATAGACTTGATCTGAGTCAGAGCGTATGTACCAGCTTGCAAGTCAACGTCAATCTGGTAGAAACCTGCACCTGGGTCAGGGCAGTTCTTGCCGCTACCATTGTCGGCAATCTTGCCTTCGCCATCGAATTCATAGTCACCAGCCCAGTCATCAGTTCCAGCCTGTGGCTTGAATTTGAACTCGCCATTCAGGTAATAGAATCCCTGATACTTGCCATCACCATTTCCACCATAGAGAGCATTTGTTGTCTTCCAACCAGAATCACCGCCAATCTCATAGAAGTATTCACCGAATGAGAGAGGAGTAATCTTGTAGGTGTAGTCCAACATGTTGATCTCAACCTTGATGTACTTGGCACCAGCACTTGCAGGAACCTTGAATGATGCATCGTTGCCAACCTTTGCACGGGTATCCAACTGCTCAGTCTCATTCAGAGCGTTATTACCGTTACCCTTTGCTGTTCCGAGAACAGAAGACCAGTCACCAGCAGCAACACCTTCGCAAGCTTTATCATCTACAATACCGAACCAAGTATCGTCACCCTCCTTTGCAGGAATTGTGATTGTGAAGATTGGGTCATCGTAAACATTAATGTCGCTATGGTTGAACTTCTGGGTCTTTGCTGCATCAGCTGTCCAATCCTTAGTACCACCAATGATATAGTAGTTCTGAGAGATGTTAGGAGCTACAGGTGTAGCAGTAACCTTTACAGTACCTGCGTCAATCAGAGCAGCCTGTCCATCCTTTACGGCAGTTGTGTAAACATGACCGTTGAAAGTACGGGCTACAGGAGCCTTGCCATAAACACTTTCAATAAGTGCCTGCATGTCAGCCTTGGTAGCTTTACCATCATTAGAAGTCTTTACTTCTGTGGCAGTTGCATTCTCTGCACCCTCAGGGGTCAGTTCGATTCGGCTGTTTCCCAATTCGAAACCTTCAGGGAGAGTAGCAGAACTGATGGTATAAACATTCACGCTATCTGCAACGTTAGCCAAGTCGAATGCTTTAACGCCACTTGCCTGGTAGCCAGGAATTGTGATGGCATCTTCCTGTGGATTAGTCTGAGGATCTGCCCAGTCTTTGAAATCTTCGCTGCAGGACCCCATGAAGAGGCCTGCAAGTGCGATAGAGATATATAATGATAACTTTTTCATTTTACTTCGATTTTAAATCGTTATTTACTTGATTTCACCAGTTCCCTTAGCGAAGTTGAGGTGAACCTGCTGACCTACATTACCTGTAACTCTAGTCTGGTCACCGCCAGTAGCACGGTACTGGATCTTACCGTCTAATGTGACGAACTCAGAATGCCACCAGTCGTGTCCAGGAATCTTAACGTACATACGTACACCCTTATCAGTACCAGCAGGAACTGAACCTACGAATGCAGGAGATACGAATTCTCCGTCCTTGGTTGTAGGTACGGTGAATGACCAGCCTTCAGCTTCCTCTGCGAAATCGTCGCTACCAGCTGCAGGACCAATGAGCCAGATTGTTGGCTTGTTGAACTGAACGTCATAGTGGATTTCACGGTTTACAACAGATGTTGTTACGATTACCAGATACCAGCCAGGGTTCTTGGAAGCGATATTGCCATCCTTGTCGATGATATCGTCCTTGCAGTCGCCGGAAACTGTAATACCAGCATAACCCTTTTCGTTACCATTAAATTCCTGAGCAGAATTCAACTTGATACCACTTTCGTCAATATAGACAAGACGCCAGAATGTATTGTCTGTACCATAAACCTGAACCATGTCGAAGCAGTTGTCGAATTTCCAGTCGCAGAAGTTACCTACTACATATATATGGCTAGGCAAGTTGACTGGTGGCAATGAGAACAAGAGGTGAATCTTGTTGAGAGAAACTATATTGGAAAGAATCTCTGTTCCATCTACAACATTACCATTACTGGTCACAATATTTGCCTTCAGACGAAGGTAAGCTTTTACGTCCATTGGGAAATCAGCCTCTGTCTTTCCTTGCTCAACATAAATGTTGGTCAAAGCACTTGCCAATAAAGATGCATTGACTGCAACCTTGGCACTTGTACTTGTTTCTGAAAGCTCTACGGCATCAGACATGTCTGGCTTTGTTGCTACCTGGACTGTATATTGAACGCTTGCTGTATAGCCATAGTTTGGCTGTGAGCAGGTCAATATAATCTTAGACGAATTCGCCAGGTCGATTGGTGTATTCTCCAATGCTGGAGTATTCAATTTGAACTCTGTTGGTGTCTGAATAGACGGATTAGAGTCATTGTCGTCGCTACAAGCTGTCATGAGAGTTAAACTCATGACAACGAGTAGAGCTGATTTAATTATATTTTTCATAATGAATTCCTTTTTATGTTTGCGAATTAATATCCAGGGTTCTGAATCAGATTCTTGTTAGATGTCAACTCGTTGGTTGGGATAGCAAAGATATTCAAATCTTTAGAGAAGTTGCGGCCTTCCTTGGTGCCACCCTTCCACTGCCAGTTGTAGTTGACATTGCCACCGTAACGGTTGAAACGGATCAGATCCATACGACGGCGACCCTCGAAGTAGAACTCACGGCTCCATTCGTCGCAGATATCGCTCAGAGTATAGCCCTTGTCCTCACGAGTAGAAGCATTTGCACGCTTGCGGATTGCATTGATAGCTGCGGTACCTTCCTCTGTAGTCTGATCACCATGCAGGCGGGCATCAGCTTCTGCAAAGTTCAGGTATGCCTCTGCAGCACGCATCAGGAAGAAGTCTGCATCTGGGAATGTAGCATCATGACCTGCGCTACCGTCTGTCTTGAAGTTGGTAAACTTAGCAACACCGAAACCGCTCTTGAAAGTAGAAACGTCATCATTGTCCAATGAACGGTTTACACCGTTGAAGAGAGCACGGTCGTCACCAGCAGCTTCTGCTGTAGCGTAGCTTTCAAGATTTGGAACGTTACCATTAGGGAAGAACTTCTTCACCAAGTCAGGACGAGCGCGGTTACCACCCCAAGCCTGGTCAGTACCATTGGTAGCTTTAGGGTTGTTTGGATTTGCGTGCATATCTTGATCGTAGGTAGAAGCCAACAGGAAGAGTGTAGTACCCCAGCTTGTGGTCTTCAAACCATCCTGCAAGAGAGGGAAGATACCCTCGTAAGCTGCATCTGTCTCACCGTTATCGCCCATGAAGAGCATCTGGTAAGCACTCCAGCCGTTTACGCTTTTGGTGTTCAGCTTATAAGATGAATCCATCACCTTCTTGGCGTATTCCTTAGCCTTCTCCCACTGAGGTGTGCCTGTATAAACCTCTGCATTGAGGTAGAGACGGGAGAGAAGCAGCCAGCATGCAGCCTTATCTACACGGCCGTAACCAGCATCTGTTGACTTCTTAGCCTTTGCTTCAGAAAGGTTTGGCTCTATTTCAAGAAGCTCCTTCTCGAGCCATTCGTAAGTCTGTGCTCTGGTATATCTTTCAGGCTTGGTCAATGGCTGAAGTGTAAATGGGATGTTGCCCCATCCGTCCATCAAGCTAAAATATTCGTATGCTCTCAGGAAGCGGATCTCTGCAAGCTTGGTTGCATCCTGATCTCCTGCTTCTGCAAGATACTGGTTGCAATAAGCAATACCAGTTGTAATACGGGCGTACAAACCGGTCAACATTGGGTTTGTGGCATTGTAGCTATTATAGCAGAAGCCGGCTATACCATCATCACCCCAACCGCAGATAGCCTCATCGGTTGGTAATTCGTTTGCATTGAACGTCTGGCGTACAAAACCAGATGTACCACCATCAATACCATCAATGTCGCAGTCACCATTAGCACCACCATTACCAGCCATGGCAAAGTTAGCGTAGCACTTGTTGAAAAGTCCATCGAGGTTAAGGCCTGTCTGAATGTTCGGGTTGATTGGCTCAACGTCCAAATCACCGACACATGAGGTTGCTCCCATTGAAAGCAGGAGTGCTGCTACAGGAACAATATTTTTAATATATTTTTTCATAATGAATATCCTTTCTTATTAGAAATTCAAGCTAAGACCAACTACAACAGAGAATGGACGTGGGTAGAGGTTGTTGTCATTACCATCGCCTACTTCTGGATCCAAGCCGTCATAATTTGTAATTGTGAATACATTTGATGCAGTAGCGTATGCACGACCTGAAAGTCCATGCCAGCCGCTTGTCTTAAACAAGTTGTTGAAGCTGTAACCCAATGTGATGTTGTCGCACTTCAGGAATGAAGCGTTCTTCACATAGTAGTCAGACAACTTAGAAGTGATTTCGTAGGTCTGCCAGTTTCTCTCAACAGTACTCTTCAAACGGTTAGAGAAGTACTTCAAAGAGTTAGAGAACCACTCACCTGTATTCATGTTACTCATGCCCTGCTCAACATTGTTATATACATAGTTGCCGATGCTTGCACGCAAAGAGAAACCGAAGTCCCAGTTCTTGTATTCCAGGCGAGAAGAGAAGCCCATAGTTACAGGAGCTGCTGGGCTCTTGTAGAGATACTTATCGCTTTCATTGATCTTACCGTCACCGTTACGGTCAACTACGCAGTTCTCAATTGGCTTGCCGTTCTTGTCGTAAACCTGCTGGTAAACATAGTATGAGTTCATTGCATAACCCACCTGGTTAGCCTGCAGATAAGCACCAGAACCATCACCTACCTTGATGCCTGTATTAACAACAGGAGCACCATTCTCTGATATACCATTCAAGTCGGTAATCTCGTTCTTGTTGTAAGTGAAGTTGTATGTCATGGTCCAGAACCAGTCCTTGGTCTGGATAGCACGCCAGGTAATAGCTGCTTCAACACCGGTATTCTTCAAGGAACCGATGTTCTGCCATGCCTGGTTCTTGTAACCTGCCATAGAAGAAAGTGGAGCATAGTTCAACAGATCGGTAGTCTTTCTGTAGTACCAATCTACACTACCAGACAATCTCTGATCCAGGATACCCCAGTCAAAACCTACGTTGTATGTAGAGGTTGTTTCCCACTTCAAGTCAGGACGGTAGTTATTTGGTCTGTAAAGCTCACCTGTACCAGTAACAGGATAGAAACCGTTTGTACCTGTGCTGATAGTATAAGAAGGAATCCACTCATAGTCACCGATATCACCAGCCTGCTGACCAGTCTTACCATAACTCAGACGGAGTTTCAAGTCTGACAACCAGTTAGCATTCTTCAGGAATGCCTCTTCGTTAGCCTTCCATGCAAAGGCGAATGATGGGAACCATGCCCAGTGCTCCTTGAAACGTGAAGAACCATCATCACGGACAGTTGCTGTCAGGAAGTAGCGGTCGAGCAAGGTGTAGTTGGCACGTCCGAAGAAAGAAACCAGATAGCTTTCGCTCTTCTCGCTATATGGAGTATGAGGACGCTCTGTACCTCTAAGACTTGCATCGTTATTTGTTTCAGGATAATAACCTACATAGTCATTGTTCTTGCTGCGCCAGAAGTGCTGCCACTCATAACCAGCCATGATGTCGAAGTGATGAATCTTGTTGAAATCCTTGTAGTACTGAGCGTAAGCACTCAAAGAGAGGTTGCGCTTCAGAATTTCCTCACCACCGTAGCTGCCATAGTACAATGCGTTTGTGCAAGATGTAGCAAATGACTGGCTCTGGCGACCCTTTGAGATATCTGCACCCAAGGTAGCATGCAATCTCAAGTCCTCGAAACCGTGTACCTTATAGTCGATGTCTGCACTACCGATGAATGAACGGCTGTGAGCAATCTGACTGCCCTGATCCAGCAAAGACAGAGGGTTAGGCATCTGTGTGGTGCTGTCATAAGTGAAAGGCCATGTATTGTCACCATACTCTGCTTTCTTTGACCACTGGAAATAGCATCCATAGTTGTAGAGAGTCTCTTTCATGTAGCTGCCCAACTGATTCTTGTGATATTCAGATGTAAACTTGTATGGATCCTGAGTTGGGTCCATTCTTACAGCTGCTGATACAACAGAACCATCTGTATATAAGGTTCTAGCATACATACCCTTGGCATTCAGGTTCAATGTCAAGTGATCCTGGAAGAATGATGGGTTCAAGTTCAAAGATGCTGTAGCACGCTTGAAGTCAGATGTCTTCACGATACCCTGCTGGTCTGTATAACCTACAGAAACACGGTATGGGAGAGACTTAGCTGCGCCAGAAACTGTAATGTTGTGGTCGTGGCTGATAGCTGTACGGTAAATCAGGTCCTGCCAGTTGGTGTTGGCTGTACCCAGTGCGCTATAAGCCTCACTGTCTTTTCCATACAGTCTTTCAACGTTTGCACGGAACTCGTCAGCGCTAAGAACATCAATTGTGTTCTTCTTCTCGCTGATGGTTACGCTACCAGAGTAAGAAACGGTAGGCTTCTGACCCTTGCGACCCTTCTTGGTTGTAATGATGATGACACCGTTAGAACCACGGGAACCGTAGATAGCAGTTGCAGAAGCATCCTTCAAGACACTGAAAGACTCAATGTCCTGTGGGTTTACTACAGAAAGGAGGTTAGAAAGACCCTTAACACCATCGTTGTCCATTGCCAGACCATCGATAACGATCAATGGGTCGTTAGAAGCGTTCAAGGAAGAACCACCACGAACACGGATCTTGGCACCACCACCAGGAGTACCGTCGTTGCTGGTAATGTTTACACCGGCAACCTTACCAGCAAGCATATCCTGTGCGTTGACAATCACACCCTTGTTCTTAGAGTCAGGCTTGATAGCTGTAACAGAACCTGTTAAGTCTGACTTCTTAACAGCACCATAACCGATGACAACGACCTCGTTCAAAGACTTAGAGTCATCTGTCATTGTGATGTTCATGCCGTTAGATGCCTTAACGGTCTGTGGAGTCATACCGAGGTATGTAAATGTAAGGTTAGTACCAGGAGCTGCCTCGATAGAGAAGTTACCATCCATGTCGGTAATACCTACGGTCTTACCGTTAGCAGTAATGGTAGCACCCATGACAGGCTCACCAGAAGCATCTTTCACTTGTCCCTTAATAGCACCAGACTGTGCAAAGGAACTCGCTGTCAGGAGCAGACCACTTGCGAGGGTCAACGCTCTGAGAGGCAATTTAAATTTTACCTGCTTCATCATTTGCTTGATTTTTAAGTTAATGTATAATTAATGTTCATGTTTATTATTGTTTTTAGTCTCGGCCACACTTTAACTACATTTACCTTTACTTGCGGTTTCGTTAGGAAATCATTGTTTGTTAGGTTCTTTATATTTATAAGGTGGCAGAAAGCGGATTTGCATCCTCTTTGCATGCTTTTTTACGGCATTCTCAGACTTTCTGAGTGCAAAATTAAATTCTTTTTCGATACGTTGTACTATTTTTTAGTTAATTCCGTTATTTCTTTAGTGCAAACGTTTGCACAGCTTTTTCTTGATTTACATCAATGAAATGGTTCAACTTAACGGATATTTGTCTAATTTTGCATTGTAACTAAAAACAATTATGAAAGAAATTGTACCCATAACAATGAAAGATATCGCTCGCGATCTCGGATGTAGCATAGCTACTGTGAGTAGAGCGTTGAAGAATAGCCCTCGTATCAGTGCTGTTCAGAAGGAGCGTATCCAGGCTTATGCCAGGGCGCACAACTTCTATCCGAACGTGATTGGCGAAGCCCTGCGACATAGTAAGGTGCAGCCGATGAAGGTGATTGGAGTCATCGTACCGGAGTTCGTACATTATTACTTTATGTCTGTTGTCTCTGGCATAGAGGAAGAGGCACGTGCACGCGGCTATCGTGTGATGGTGGCGCAGAGTAACGAACGGTATGATAAGGAAGTGGCTATTTGTGAAGACTTCTATAAGAATAAGGTGTGTGGCATTATTGTCTCTCAGGCCAAGGACACCAAGCAGTATGATCATTTCCTGAAACTGATGGATAATGGTGTACCACTCGTATTCTATGATAGAATATGTACAGGCGTGAATTGTTCTCGTGTAGTTGTAGATGACTATATGGGAGCTTTCACTGCCGTCACTCATCTGATAGATACCGGATGCAAGAAAATCGCATTCTATGGGTCGCCGATGAATATGGAAATTTCCAAAAACCGCTACAATGGTTATCGGGATGCACTCCTGAAACATGGACTGAAAGAAAATCCGGACTGGGTGAAGATATGTGACAACCGTGCACAGGCTGAGGCGCTCACACCAGAGATTCTTGGAACAGAGGATTGCCCGGATGCGTTCTTTGCCATCAATGATGATACGGCTATCGGTATTCTCTATACTGCCAAGCGTATGGGGTATAAGGTGCCGGAAGAAATTAGTGTCTGCGGATTTACCAATGGTGACCGTGCCAAGGCTTCCGACCCGATGCTCACTACGGTGGAGCAGCGGGGTGTTGCCGTGGGAGAGGAGGCCGCCAATATTCTCATTGGACAGGTGGAAGGATCCATTCCTGTGGATGAGGTGGAGAAGAGAGTCGTCAGAACAAGATTGGTGGTGAGAGGAACAACAAGATAATGTTGAATGTTGAATTGGCATTCTTGCTGGCACCTTTTAGGGTGTTGTCTTAACTTCTGAATGAATATAAATTAAAACAAAAATAATATGACACAAAAACCTGATTTGAGTTTCTGGAAGCTTTGGAATTTAAGCTTCGGATTCTTCGGGGTACAGATTGCTTACGCCCTTCAGAGCGCCAACATATCCCGAATTTTTGCAACATTGGGTGCTGACCCACACAACTTGAGTTATTTCTGGATTCTCCCTCCGCTGATGGGAATCCTGGTGCAACCTATCGTCGGTACTTTGAGCGATAAGACCTGGTGCCGCTTCGGTCGTCGAATACCTTACTTATTTATTGGTGCTTCGGTGGCTGTATTGGTGATGTGTCTGCTGCCTAATGCCGGTTCGTTCGGATTGACGGTGAGCGGTGCGATGCTTTTCGGTTTGATAGCCCTGATGTTCTTGGATACAAGTATCAATATGGCGATGCAGCCTTTCAAGATGCTGGTGGGTGATATGGTCAATGAAAAGCAGAAGGCGAAAGCTTACTCCATCCAGAGTTTCCTCTGCAATGCCGGTTCTGTGGCTGGTTATATTTTCCCATTCCTCTTTACTTTCTTAGGTATCAAGAATGTGGCTGACAAGGGTGTGGTTCCTGATTCCGTAATCTGGTCATTCTATATCGGTGCTGCTATTCTGATTCTCTGCGTCATCTATACTACGATGAAGGTGAAGGAGTGGAACCCCCAGCAGTATGCGGAATATAATGAAGTGAAGAGTGAAGAACGAAGAGTGAAGAATTCAAATGCTGATGCTTCTGAAGACAAGGCCGATTGGATTACTTTGCTCCGCAAAGCGCCTGCTACTTTCTGGAAGGTGGGTCTCGTGCAGTTCTTCTGCTGGGCTGGCTTCCTTTATCTCTGGAATTATTCTACAGGTGCCATTGCTGAGACGGTTTGGAATACTACCGATCCTACTTCCGAGGCATTCCAGGAGGCTGGCAACTGGGTAGGTATCCTCTTTGCTGTTCAGGCTGTGGGTAGTGTGCTTTGGGCGGTTGTGCTGCCTCAGTTTAAGAATACCAAGATGGCTTATGCGGTCAGTCTGGTCATTGGTGGTGTCGGTTTCGCACTGATTCCTTTCCTGCATGACCCATATCTGCAGTTTATTTCATTCCTGATGATTGGTGCTGGTTGGGCAGCCATGTTGGCAATGCCTTTCACTTTTGTTACCAATGCCCTGCAGGGATATGGACACATGGGTGCTTATCTGGGTCTTTTCAATGGAACGATTTGCATTCCTCAGATTGTAGCTGCCATCTGTGGTGGTGCTGTTTTGAGCCTGGTGGGTTCTCATCAGAGTGACATGATGATAGTGGCTGGTATCTTGCTGATATGCGGCGCTTTATCTGTTTCCTTCATCAAGGAAAAATAAGTAAGAAGATAAGTAAAATGTATTAAATTGCAAAAAATGTTGTGCAACCGATTGCGCAACCTTTTTTGTGATTTTTGTGCAAAAGATGTTTGATTTTTCGATAATTAATATTACCTTCGCAGCGTAAATAATAACCTTTGTATCTTATGGTGTTTCATTTTAATATAGATTATAAAACTGTCTATGGCGAGGAACTCGTTTTGAATATGACAGTTGATGGGAAGGAGGTCCAGTATAAAATGGGGACTGAGGATGGCTCTCGCTGGTCATTCGATTGGGATGGTACCCCAAAGTCTAAGAACAATTCCTACTTTTACAGTGTAAGTAGAGATGGCTTTTGCACCAAGGCTGAATGGCAATTGGCGAGGCATCAGCTGAACTGTACGGCTGAGCGTGCCGGTGATTATACTTTGTATGACCGTTGGCATGATATTCCTGAGGATTCATACTTCTATAGCAGCGCCTTTACTGACTGCATTAACCATCAGCAGTTAGGCAAAGTGAAGGAGCATTCCTTTGCTAAGACGATCCGCCTGATTGTTCGTGCTCCACAACTTCGTGAGGGTGAACGTTTAGCAGTAGTAGGTTCTGATCCTGCACTCGGTGCTTGGGACAAAAACCATGCTCTTCCTATGGTTCAGCAGGCTTACAATGAGTGGACTGTTGATATCAATGTAGAGACTTTAGCTGTCAACTATCTGGAATTCAAGTTCGTAGCGCTCAATGAAAAGAAGGAATGTCTTTGGGAAACCGGTTACAACCGTTCTATTGAAATCCCTGAGATGAAGAGCGGTACGTTGATTTCTTATGAGTTGAGCCAGTCGTTCCTGGAGCGTTGGAACCGTAAGCTGGCGGGTACACAGGTGCCTGTTTTCTCACTCAGAAGTAAGAAGAGTGCCGGTATCGGTGATTTCGGTGATCTCAAGAGCATGATCGATCTGGTGGCTAAAACCGGTCAGAAGGTTCTTCAGCTTTTGCCTATCAATGATACGACTATCACGCATACCTGGACAGACTCTTATCCATATGGCTGTATCAGTGTCTTTGCTATTCATCCTCAGTATGCAGATCTTCTTGCATTACCAGAGTTGAAAGATGCCAAGAAGCGCGCTGAGGCTGAAAAGACGAGAGCAGAACTCAATGCGCTCCCTCAGATAGATTATGAGAAAGTAAATGATTTCAAGATAAACTATTTGCACCAAATCTTCGAACAGGAAGGAAAACAAATGTTAAAGAGTGCCGATTTTCAGGCATTTTTTCAGGAAACAGAACAGTGGCTTGTGCCTTACGCACAGTATTCTTACTTGCGTGACAAGTATGGCACTGCCGATTTCTCTCAGTGGCCAGACCATAATGTATGGGATGAAGCTGAGCGTAAATCATTGAGCGATTCTAAGAGTAAAGCATACAAGGAGGTGGAATTCTTCTACTTCGTACAGTATGTATTAAATACACAGATGAAGGCGGCTCACGAGCATGCTAAGGCAAAGGGTGTTATTCTGAAGGGTGATATTCCTATCGGTGTAAACCGCTATAGCTGTGATGTGTGGGTGGAGCCTAAGTACTTCAATCTCAATGGACAGGCGGGTGCTCCACCTGATGATTTCTCTGCAAATGGCCAGAACTGGGGATTCCCTACTTACAACTGGCATGAAATGGTGAAGGATGGTTGCCAGTGGTGGGTTCGCCGCTTCCAGAACATGTCTCTGTACTTTGATGCTTACCGTATCGACCATGTACTCGGTTTCTTCCGTATCTGGGAGATTCCTGTAGATTCTGTTCACGGATTGCTGGGTCAGTTTGCTCCTGCATTGGGAATGACGGTAGATGAGATTCGTTCTTATGGCCTTAATTTCCAGGAGGATAGATTCACCCGTCCTTTCATTACCGACTGGATTCTGAACCGCATGTTCCATGAGCGTGCTGATGAGGTGAAGGAGAAATATCTCGACCGCTTGGATGACGAGCGCTATCAGATGAAACCGGAGGTGAATAGCCAGCGCAAGGTGGAAGCTTTGTTTGAAGGTGCTACCGATCAGAAGGATATCTGGCTCCGTGATGGTCTCTATGCTCTGATTAGCGATGTGCTCTTCGTTCGTGATCATCGTAATCCGGGATTGTTCCACCCACGTATCTCGGCTCAGTTTGATTTCATCTTTGAGTCACTTTATGATAACGACAAGGCTGCGTTCAATCGTCTTTATAATGATTATTTCTATCGTCGCAACAACCAGTATTGGTATGGTGAGGCGATGAAGAAATTGCCTAAGTTGGTTCAGGCTACCCGCATGTTGGTATGTGCCGAAGACCTCGGAATGGTGCCTGATTGTGTGCCATGGGTAATGAATGAGTTGAAGATCTTGAGCCTGGAGCTGCAGAGCATGCCTAAGGATCCTTCTGTGAAGTTCGGCCATCTGAGCCGTAATCCTTATCGCTCGGTTTGTACCATTTCAAGTCATGATATGCCTACCCTCCGTCAGTGGTGGGATGAGAATATCCAGCGTACTCAGGAGTATTATAATACGATGCTCTATCGTCAGGGTCCTGCTCCTCATCCGCTCCCAGGTTGGCTTGCCAAGGATATTATCTCACGTCATCTGACCTCTCCTTCTATGCTCTGTGTGTTGAGTATTCAGGATTGGCTTGCTATCGACGAGCATCTCCGCTTGCCTGATGCGAATGCAGAGCGTATCAATATTCCTGCTAATCCTAAGCATTACTGGCGCTATCGCATGCACCTCAGCATAGAGGATCTGGCGGCTAACAAGGAATTTATGGACAGTGTGACAGAGCTTGTTGCGCAGTCAGGAAGAAACTAATGCAAACGTTTGCACGTTATGCAAAAAAGAAATACCCTCCAAATTTTAGGAGGGTATTTTTCTTTTTTGTATATTTGCAATGTCTAACCAAAAGACTTACTTTTACTGACAAACAATAGCAGAACAAGGAAAACTGCAGAACAAGGCAAAAAGACAAAATACACTGGACAATATGAAGAAATTGAATGTTTTAGTAGTTGGTCTGCTGCTGCCACTCTTGGCGGCAGCGCAGACCGTTAAATCGCCCAATGGCAATGTATCGGTAACATTCTCTCTGACTGGTAATGGACAGCCTACCTACGAGATGAGTTATAAGGGCAAGACAGTATGTAAGCCCTCACACCTCGGACTGGAGCTTGCCAAGGACAAGCATGCCAGCAAGGGTATGACGGAAACCAATCTGATGGACGGATTCACCGAAACAGGAAGCAAGACCTCTTCTTTTGATGAGACATGGAAGCCTGTATGGGGTGAGACTGCTACCATTCGCAACAATTATAACGAAATGGAGGTAAACCTGAATCAGGCTTCTTCCAACCGTAACATCACCATTCGCTTCCGCGTATATGATTATGGTATGGGTCTGCGCTATGAATTCCCACAGCAGGAATCGCTCAACTATTTCGTCATTCAGGAAGAGCACACCCAGTTTGCCATGGCAGGCGACCATACTGCCTATTGGATTCCAGGCGACTACGACACTCAAGAGTATGAATATCAGATTACTCCTCTGACAGGCATCCGTCCTGTTATCGCCAAGAACCGCGAATCATACAAAAGCAACTCTTCCACCACCGTCTTCTCTGACACAGGTGTGCAGACCTCTCTCCAGATGAAGACCAAGGACGGACTTTATATCAATATCCATGAGGCTGCCTGTCTGGATTATCCTACTATGCACCTCAATCTGGATGAGAAGACACTGACCTTTGAGTCATGGTTGACACCTGATGCGGTAGGCAGAAAGGGATTCATCCAGACTCCTTTCAACACACCATGGCGTACCGTGCTGGTGAGTGATGATGCACGTGATATGCTTTCCTGCAAACTGACACTCAACCTCAACGAGCCTTGCAAGATAGAGGATACTTCATGGATTCATCCTACTAAGTACTGCGGTGTGTGGTGGAACATGATTGTAGGCACTAAAACATGGAGCTACACCAACGACCTGCCTTCTGTTCGCCTTGGTGTGACCGACTATAGCAAGTGCAAGCCTAATGGAACACATGGGGCTACCAATGAAGAAGTGAAGCGCTATATCGACTTTGCTGCAAAGAATGGTTTGCAGGAAGTGTTGGTAGAAGGATGGAACGAAGGTTGGGAAGACTGGTTTGGTCATCAGAAACTTGATGTCTTCGACTTTGTGACTCCTTATCCTGATTTCGATATCAAGATGCTCAACGAATATGCTCATTCCAAGGGCGTGAAGCTGATGATGCATCATGAGACTTCTGCTGCAGCTCTTAACTATGAGCGTCACTTGGAGAATGCCTTCCAGCTGATGAACAAGTATGGTTATGATGCCGTGAAGACCGGTTATGTGGGCGATATCATCCCAAGAGGCGAATATCACTACAGCCAGTTGATGAACAATCACTACCAGCGTGTCGTTGAGACGGCTGCCAAACATCACATCATGGTGAATGCTCACGAGGCTACACGTCCTACAGGCTGTCTCTTATACACATCTCCGAGCC
>ERZ1027181.643-NODE-643-length-17244-cov-21.260225_pt1 | contig 17244 bp, 48 predicted proteins | sample MGYA00519247_ERZ1027181 | MGnify/ENA primary metagenome ERZ1027181 (study PRJEB26926, sample SAMN06164415) | human gut metagenome | biome: ENVO:00009003; feature: ENVO:2100002; material: ENVO:00002003 | host: Homo sapiens | place: USA | collected 2012 ...
GTACGTAGTTGTTGAACTGAGTTCTATTCAGAAATGCAGTAAGTTGAGCGAAAACATATTTGTCTTGAAACATAGTAGCCAATTCTTTTTGGCTGCAAAGTTACAAAATCAAGTCCGTTTCATTGCAAAATACTGCATAAAAGACTATAATTCAACTGTTTCAAAGATCGAATTGCCCTTTTTTATTGGACAGTAGTGAGGTTAAATTATGAATGAGTATTGTGAGAATTTGATTTCAAATGGAGTTCCTAGCTGGATAGTAGAGGAGGCTTATAAATTTACAATTGAGCCTTTGAAATCAACAGAAGGCTTGGTAGGAATTGATAAGGAAAATAGTGAGCTATATAGAAATGTCATTATCGCAGCCTACATTGAGGGTGCTAGTGCTACATTGGTAAAAGTGCAAAAATATTATGGCGGTGAGGAACATAGTTAGACAATGGAACGAGGCAACTGAAGGATATTCGTACCGCTTCAAAGGTGGAGATATTTTCCTCCGCCTGGTCAAAGATAATGGTAGTTATGAGTTGCGTAATCCTATAGGCTATGATGTTAGGGTTATCAAGTGCAAGGACTTGGATGAAGCAGATGTAAAAGCCAAGGAAGTGCTAGAAGCGTTTTTTGAAGACAAAGTTAACATAAAAGTTATTTGATTATGGACTTAGAATTGTTGATTGATAAGATAGACTTTAGCCAAGGTGCAAGGCAGATAGTCACGCAAGCCTTGGAAATGGGAATGAAATATCAAAAAGAAGGTGCTTGGCATTCTGTTGAAGAGCTGCCTGAGTATAACAGACGTATTGTCGGTCTGACTAAGGTTCGTAAGCGTTTCAAGCATCTGAATTTCTTGGGCGAAGAATGGTGGAAGAAGTTCACCGAGTCAAATGCCATCTATAAATGGGCTTATGTCGATGATTTAGTTTGATAGTAATCGTAGAAATCCATAATGCTATTTTGTTTAAATATTTGCCCCATCACTATATATAATAATGTAGTGGTGGGGATTTTTTTGTTAACGTCAGCAAATTATTTGTTTGCATTATTATAGTATGTTAAATAATAAAAGAAACACATTAAAAAGTTTGCATATTTCAAATGTTCTTTGTATCTTTGCAATGTAATTAAGAAACAAGGTTACTAATTTGAAAAGGTGAGACACACCTCAAAAACTGTAAGAAGAAAATGGAAAAGAATAATGCTTATGTAGATGTGTTGACAAAGATTGCCAGCCTCATGGGTAGAACAAAGGAGTCTATCCAGATGTCGTCTTCAAATACTCATACGAGTATTACGATGTTTGCCGAAAATAATAGCAAGATTATTGGAAATTGGTATTTTGATGCTTCCGATAGCAATGAGTTGGTGAATGCTACTTTCAATGGTCTGAAGGCTTTGGTTGAGTCTCTTGAGCACAATAAAAGCAATGACGGACAGGCAGCGTAAGTACATTGAAAGTCTTATCAAGAAAGTGTTTCGTAATGCAGATTCGCAGAGCGAAATACTTTCCAGATTGGATAGGGTTAAGATTACAAGCCATCAAGCTTCAATAATGATACATGCATTGAAGTTAGAGTGCAACATCGGTCGCTCCGTTCCGGCATATATGTTAATGGCAAACAATCTAAATCCAAAAATGGATGAGTTCTTTAGTATATTAGGGTATGATGGATGACGGATTCATCAAGAAGAAAAGAAGTAGATATGAGAAAGGTAATTATGATAATTGCCGTTGCCGCCATCTTGGTAGGTTGTAAAGGTAAGGGTACAAGAGTCCAAATCTCGGATTCTGTTGACAAATTCAAGGTCGAGAAATTGTTTGTTGTTGATAGTATAACAGTGTACAGGTTTTATGACCAAGGAAATGCTATCTATTTCACTAACCGGAAAGGTAGGGTAGATGCAACCCATTCCGAGTACAATCCGGTTACTCATACATACAATGACGAGGTTAACGAAACTTTATGTGAAGGAGACTGAAAAATGGAAAAGAGATTAACTAAGGAAGAGTTCCTTAAGGACTTATGGCATCCTGCTAATGAAAAGCCGAAGAAAAACAGGCTTGTGCTTACCGATACTCGAAGTATAATGGATAAAGATTACATCTGCTGGACGACAGTAAAGCTTACAGAAAATGGCTTTATCCGTAACTGGAGTAACTATGCAAAAGTTACTAAAATCACCCGTTGGCTTTATCTTGATGATTTGTTTTCAAAGGAAGGAGGCAAGCAATGAAAGAGCTTAAAGTAGGAGAAAGAGTAACCATTACTCTTGAAGTTGTTGAAGAAAATGGTTGTGAAGGCTGTTTCTTTTTTGGTAAATACCGTTGTTTCGCACCTTCAAAATCTAAATGTAGTAATGTTGTTCGTTCAGACGGCAAAGATATAGTCTTTAAAGAAGTTAAGGAGTAAGAATATGAGCTATAGTTCAAGAAACAATTGTAAGGAAAGACAGATAACACCTTGTGGAATTTGTCCTTTAATGTTCAAGTGTCCTTATGATGAAGATAAGGATAAGTATAATAATCATATAAAGTAAAGCGTATGGCACAGAAATATATTATTGGTGATGTTGTTATGTATGACAACAAAATCATGGTTGTTAAAGAGCCAAGAGACGGAAGTCACTTTGACTTGTCTTGTCCTACAGAAGGATTGGTGTATTGTCTTGTTGATATTGATGAGATAAAGCCAGTAAGGATTACTCCAGAGATTCTAGAGAAGAATGGGTGGGAGAAAGTGGTGTGTAAATTTTTGTATTGCAGAAAAGAGTTTGGAACTCTTACTTTTAGATTATTTGATGAGGTTTATGGTTGGACACTAAGATGTGGAAACCAAAATTTAATTAAAAAAGTAGAGTTTGTTCATGAACTCCAGCACTTCCTCTTCGGTCTTGGAATTAATCTCGAAATGGAGGTGTAAGTATTGTGATAGCATTAATATCGGTAATGGTTTTGGGTTTATCTATAGCGATTTTCGTATTGAGTTTGCTTTTAGATAAATGGCTCGCTACTATAGGTGTCATTTTATTTATAATAGGTGTAGTCATTTTTATATTATCATTTGTTGGTTTGATAATATATTTGATTGTTTAATCGCCTTCGGGCATAAATAGATAGAATATGACAAAAGAAGAATATCAAAAGAAATATGGGATAGGTAAAGAACCTCCATAAGCCCTTGTTGCTAGACTTGAATTCAATATGAAACAAGTGAGATTTTATCAAGCCCAAGTAGCAGCAGACCAAGAGACGATTAAAAAGTATCTTGAAGGAGGCTTTGATGGGGAAGGCGAGTAACTAACCATCCTGCAAAGGATATAAATAGAAGTAATATGGAAGAAAGAATGTTTTTAGTAATAGTAAAAGGCGAAATTAATGAGTCTGAAATGTCATTGAAAAGAGCTATTAGTGAAGCTATTGAGTGTGAGGCTAAAGAATATGACGAGTCACCTCTTTATGGTTGTGATGTTTCCGTAAAGGAGGTTGAAGATTAACTAACCACCCTCTCCTTGGCAATAGGGAGAGGGTAAAAAGAAGAGAATATGGACTTAGTAATTACAATATTAGGTTGGATTGCATTAGGCGTTATATCTGCTTATCTGTTAGCAATAGCAGGAAAAATAATCTTTGATGCTGCAACCGCTGATTATAAGTTATACAAGCATGTAAGATTGTGTCGCAAGAGATTGCTAAGACAGCGATATGAAGATTACGCTTGGCTGTTATTCCAGTTAGAGAAAGATACGGAAGTTTTCTATCTTAAAAAGGTAAAGGAGGATAAGCAATGAGTAAAGAAAAAGCGATAATTCATATTAATAATGTTTCTAAAATATTAGGAACTAAAAGAATTAAATTAAGTGAAGGTATGGCAATTCATATTCAAAATGAGTTAGTCTTGGCACTTAAAGAGTTGGAGGATTGAATATGATAAGAGAAGAAGTAGAAAGGAATATAGAAAAATGGCGAGAAATCACCAGACCTTTTGTAGATAAAATGGTCAAATTAAATGTAAGACGCGATGAGTTACTTCGAGAAATGGAACAACTTCAAGAAGACTGTATTAAAGCCTTGCCTGTTAAAATCGGAGATAAAATTATGGATGAAGATGGGCGTGTGGGTTGGCTTTCCAAAATAGTTCCTTATCGTTCACCATCGGAAAGGTTTATGAGATCAACATTACAATTGACTCTCTTCTTCCATATGGAGAATAAAGATGGTACTCGTGACACTCATGAGGTTTATGTTCATGGTCTCCCAATCAAACTATAACTAATATGACAAGAGAAGAATTACAAAATAAACATGGCGATGCTATCTGTGAGTATTGCAACAAGAACATTATTTCAAAATATAACATCGGCATAGGTGGGCTTTGCGAAGGTTTGTATTGCGAGGAAGCACAAGATGGCTACGCAGCAGAAAATAACATAGAGTTGGAGGATTGATTATGATACAAAAACAGACATGGAAGGATGAAATCAGAATTTTAATAACTGATGAAGAAAATCATGGCTCTGTTCAAATATCTATTCCATTATATGTTAGTGATATTTTCGGCAAGGCTGATGCCCTAATATACGCTCTTTGGGTTGATGTTGTTTATAGAAGAAATGGTGTTGCACAACGCCTGTTACAACTCGCAGAACAACAGGCTAAGTTAAATGGGGTGAAGAAAATCGGATTGGAATTTGATAAAGATGAATCTGATAGATTTGTTCTAGATTGGTATCTCCGTAGTGGTTATAAACTATTTGATAAGAAAAGTAATTTATTAATTAAAAAATTGGAGGAATAGTTATGTCTTGGTTAGCAGTAGATAAAGGTGGCTGTGAACATATTTTTGCAGAAAAACCTTGCAGAAATGAAAGTAATACATTATGGATTTGCTCTGTCGTATATTTATATGGGCAGAGGTACGCAAATACCGGTTGCTGTTACCTTCCAAAAGGCAGCATCAAGAAGCTCATCGGAAGAGAACTTACTTGGAACGATGAGCCAGTAGAACTTAAAGAAGATTGATATGGAATGGGATGTTAAATTTGTACTAGCAAAGCTTTTGAATGATATGAAGTATAAAGAAGCCGTAGAGTTAATAAATGCCCACAATGATAATGTTGATGCTCAGGATGTAGATATTTTTATATCAGGATTTAGCTTAGTATACGCAGAGCTTCTTAATCCAATATCACCAATATTGGAGAGATACCTTTCTTCTAGTGCCATTTCTTGGCAAGGAAGAATGAGAATAGCTTTAGCTATACAGCAATGCAAGAAACTTAAAAAGAATAATTATGGTAAGAGAATTTGAAGTAAGTATTAGAGTTACTATTGATTCTAAGTGCAAAGATAGTGACGATGATATTATAGAAGCACTTATGGAAGGAGCGGATAAGTATTTCTATCCATATTGTTGTAGTAATGAACATATAGAGCATACTAATAGTACTGCTCATAAAGTTAAATAAAAATGAGAAGTATGCACGAAAAAATTATAGGAGCAGGAGTAGCTAACTTATTTATTGAGCGAATGAAGTTAGAAGGATGGTTGCCCATTAAAGAGTATTTCAAGATGGAAAAACTTGGAATTGAGCTTGATTGGGTATTGGTTCTTACTATGGAGAATGATGGATTTATCGCAATACCAATGGTAGCAGAATATCGTGTTCCACATAAAGATAGTGGGCGAAAATCTGGTTGGTATAAAGATGAGATTGATAATCCAAATAGGAGAATTGACGATTGGACTAATGTCATCATGTTCAAACTTTTAGATAAGCCTAATATTGACGGAATAAGGGATTCTATTCTTGACAAATATAAAGAGGCCGAAGGTATTACAGATACTCATGCTTATAATTTGTCTTTCAATGAGACGGTTGTTAAACAATGTAAGGGGATTAAATGATTATAGCTTATGAAATTAGAAGACATCAAGTTCAAGGCTAAACGTCTTGACAATAACACTTGGGTAGAAGGTTACTTCTATGTTGAATGTGGTAACACTTACATCATCGAGGATAGGCAGAGTGAATCAATGCTTAATAGAAATGATGCACATCAGGTTGACCCTTCTACAGTCTGTATGTCCACAGGGCTAACAGATTGCAAAGGTAATGAGGTTTGGGAAGGTGACATGCTTTCAAATGTTACCAATGATAGTCCTGACGGAATAGTAGTGTTTAAATATGGCGCATTTTGTTTGCTCGCTAAGAATGGTCGCGACTTTTGCGTTGCACTAACATACCTTATGAGTGAGAAAGATTCATTAAATAGATTTAAGGTTATTGGCAATAAATTCGATAAAAAGAAGTAGCGTATGATAAAAAAGATATTAGAAAAAGTAGTTCAAAGACTGAATGCTTTAGCCACAAAGCTTTTTAAGGAAGAGACTTATCCTTATCCTCCTCTTTCAAGAAGAGAACGAAGAAAGTTTGAACGTGACAACATAAAAGCTGAGAAGAATATAGCGTTATGTCGTAGATGTATGAAGAACGCTCCTAGTTGGTGGCGTCCAGGATAACGTTGCTATTTCTTCCCTTATCGAAGACACGTATTATTAGGAGATAAAAATAAGTAGCATATGGAAATTGTAATTTTATATATAAGTGTTAGTCTAATTTACATCTTTCTTGTTTGCTTGGATGGAGAAGATGTAAAACCGAAATGGAAACAATGGCTAGCTGACAAACTAGGCATCAAGCCAAAGATAGAGGTTAGATACATAAAGCCACAAGTCGTTAAGCTTCGTTCAAGAGTTACAATGTCGAATTTTGAAATGCAATACTATTGCCGTGACAAATCTGGCATGGAGCAATTGAAGAGAAGAGCAATAGAAAGTGTGTACGATGAAATTCTTAAGGGAATGAAGGCAAACGAATTGGTTTCCATTTCGCAATATAATGACATTTATAGTAATAACACTATTTATGAGGGGACATGTGAAATTTATAAAAACAAGTAGTATATGAAGATAAGACAAGCTAAGAAAATCTTGAATATGATGGCGAGAGGAACGGACACACGTTACTTCGATTCAAAATATACATTCAAGAAAGAGAGTAGATTCATTCCTAGATTAAAGAATCTCTATCAGAAAGCAACTATCAGATGGAATAAGGTAAATATGCCGAGTGCCAACGTTAGTTTGTTTCGTTCAATTTTGAGAACTTCAAAGGAATGCGGTCGTTGTAAACATTTTAATGGTATGTTTGCAGGAAGATGTACTAAACTACATAAGTATGTTGAAAGCAGCGATTGGTGTCATGGAACGTTTTTCCATAGAAAGTGAGGTTGACATGAAAATAAGACAAGCTAAGAAGATAATGAAGCAAGTCTATAAAACCCGATATTGGGCTTATAGGCAAGGCTATTATTGTGGCAAGAAGGATGCTGGAAAGCTAGCCGGAGACCATCGTTTGTTAAAGGCTGTGCGTCTTACAAAGAAGTGGGAAAGTCGCAAGATGCGAAATGATGTGAATAAAATACTGGAGAAGAATCCGTTCAAACCTAGGGATCTTCAACGTAGTGTTTTAAGATTGAAAAGATATGGATGTAGCAAAGCTTAATCAGGAAATTTTAGGCGTAGATTTGGAATACAAAAACGTCTATATTGATGCGGAGAACACAAGAATGATACGTGCCAAATTACCTGATGGACATTGCGATTTGGTTCGCACAGATGTGTGGAATGGTCGTGTGAATCATCCGGAAGAGCATGATATTGTAAAATATACGGCAATCTCTTGGTATAGAGAAGAATTTGTCGGTGGAGTTGATTTAGGTCGCAACTATATGCATGCTAAATATAAGTTCTTCGAGTTGGTTGTGAATAAAAAATATATTTTGGAAATGAAACATAAGAAAAATGAAAATGCTAGATAATAAGTTAATCATAGATATTCCTAAAGGAATGGAAGTGGACATTGAAAAAAGTGACTTGAAAGTGGGCATTATAGCATTCAAGAAGAGACCATTCAGCTATGAGGATGTTATATCTACTTTAATAGACCGTGGCCTTAGCCCTGTCGTTGCTAATGTTACTAATAGTAATGTAGAGAAAATTGTTGCATTGGATAAGTTAATGGATATAGCTAAGTGTTATAATGGAGATTGGAAACCGGATTGGAATTCTAAAGAATGCAAGCATAATATCATGCGAACCAGCGAATACGGTATTACTTCTAGTAGTGATTATAACGAAGGTGCTATTTACTTCAAGAACAAAGAAGATGCCCAAGCCGTTATTGATAATCCGAATTTCAGAAGCATTCTTGATGCAATCTATAAGGACTAAGGCTTATGAAGGAAATGTTCTTTAAAAGTGTAAAGTTCCGTGAAGTTCAGCATTTGGCATTCTCGGATGAATATATAACTGCATACGTATCGGTGAACCATGTTCCTAAGATACACCTAAGTGTAAATACACCTCGTGATGAATATGGGTTTGCGAAAGGTAAATCAAAGCGTTACTTTAGAGTGGGGTTTGGAAAATGGCTCACCGAACGAGCGTTTGTTAAGAAATATTTTAGTGAAGAATAAATGAATATAAAAAAGTCAGATATGGGAAATAAGATTAATGTAGCGGAAATCCTAAAGGATAAGTCGCAAGGAACTAAGTTGTACGACTTATTACGCAATATAGACGTAGAGTTAGATAAAGTCCACACAACAGACGTTGGTACTCGTGAGAAGCCAACAGGAATTTGACCTTAGAGAGCAAAGAACATATGTTGATATAGCGGACTTTATTGGAAATGGTTACTCCATCGTATCTGTTATCCGTCAGTCTGACAATGTTGACAGTGAAAAATTTGTTGGAGAAAAGGATGAGCGAAGTCATAGTATTCCTATTTACGATGGCGATGTAATGCTTTGTTACGTGAACAAACCGGAATTTTGGAGTTTAGATTGGCGTAATAGCGGACTTTATATTTGTGAGAGCGGCTCATATCATAGATTGCTATACACCCCGAATAAGGGGTACGTAAGACATGGAGAGCCTGATGTAGATGAAGACTTCACCCTTGATATTGGGGAAGAATCCTTCAGTAGTTATGTTATGACTTTGAGTCAGTCTTGGTATAAGTTGGGTAATGTTCATGCAGGTATAGGCTTTTTGAAGGAGAAAGAATAGAAGAGTAAAAGGAGAGGAATGTTACTTCCCCTCCTTTGCCTTAATCTCCAGCTCGATAGGCTTGCCACAATGAGGGCAAACAAATGTTGGTTTGGATGGCTCAATTTCGTCTTTGAAGAAGTCCCCAACCTTACACTCTAATACATCGGCAATACGCTGCAATGTCTTCATCGTAGGGTTACGGCTGAGGTTTTGGGTAAAAGTGAATCTTGTGATACCCATTTCTTTTGCTACCTGTTCAATAGTAAAGCCCTTTTCTTTGATAATTGTTTTAACGTCCATATTTCTTATATTTAATAATGTGAGATTTTATTTTGTGTGCAAAGATAATGAATATAATTGAAACTACCAAATATTTTCTTTGTTTTGTGTAGATAAGTTCTAACAATGTGAATAAAAGTAAAGAATAAAGTCTAAACAATGTTGTTAAGTTAATAATTATTTATATTCTCACATTTTCTTTCAAAACACTTGGTGTGTTAGAATATATTTTGTATCTTTGCAGTGTCTTTAAGAGATAAAGGCTTTAAAGTTTAACTATTAATTGCTGTTATGCAGCCGAGTCGGCACTCGTAAAACGGTTTGAGGATATGACAACTTCAATTAAGAACAAGATGAGAAAGGTAATGCAGTTGGCACATAGAGCCTATCAGTTGAAATCAAGTTCAATGTCTTGGGTTGAGTGCTTGAAACAGGCTTGGCAGGTCGTAAAGCTTGAGGCAGCGATGAAGACCAAGGTAGTAGAGTTCTTCTTTATGAAGATGAATGGTGAGGTAAGACAAGCCTTTGGTACTCTCCTTCAGAGCCACATTGACTATACCCCAAATGGTACAGGGCATGCAGCATCAAGAGATTGCATCCGCTATTGGGATGAAGCAAAGGGCGCATGGAGACAATTCAAGGCTTACAACTTTTTGCGAGTTGCATAAATATATACACGTTCTAAGGTGTTTGGCGAGGCTTTGATAGGGGTGAGCCTATTTAATCACCCCTTTAGTTTAGGACTTTTAAAGTATTTGAGATATGGAGACAATTACTAAGTGTTTGAAAGAAGTGTTCTACAAAGGGCATCATATTACCAAGGTGGAGGACGTGTTCGGTCAGGTTGCCGTTCGCATTGATAATGTTGTTGAACCGGACTATGCTAGCATAGCCGATGCAAAACGAGTAATCAATGGTAAAGCCCCTAAGTGGTTTACGGATGGCTATATGTGGGACGAAGCAAGCAAGAAGGTTATAAAAGACCCTAACGCTTTACGATGGGAGGAGTAAGAAAAGATAAGGAAAAGAACTTAATACAATTGATTATGGAAAAGTTTATTGATGGCAGTTATGAATTCGAGACAACAAACGAGTTTCCGGATGGCTATGAAATTTGGGCGATTGGCCGAAGAAATTTCGAGCACAAAGGCTACGTACCATTGTGTGAGGTCGATGAGAACTATAACGTAAAAAGAGATACCTTGAAGGCTTTGAAAGTAAAGGATGAAGCATTTGCTTTGGCTTTACTCTATGAAGCCGTTAAACGAGGAGTTAACAAGAAGAAGTATAACAGAATGATTAATGCATAAGAATATGGATGAGAATTTTCTGAATGTGCTCTATATCGAGCATACAGATAAAATGGGCGTTCTAAAGGACGATAAGGATGAAAGGGTATCAATTATCCTTGGGACGGACAAAACGCTTGTAGAACGCAAAAGAGAGGGTAAAACGTACCTTCTTGTACCTTTGACAAAGAACCACACATTTGTCTGCAAGGATGATAGCATTGATGTGGATGGTGAGCATATCAAGAGTGAAATCTTCTTCCGCAAGGATGCTTGCCAATGGATTGAGATTGACAAAGAAACGTTATCTAAGGTAGCGTAAGAAATAAGGAGGTTTAGGCTATGAAAGTATATGTAGTTATCACTTCATACCAACATGGATTGGGTGAGGCAGTTGAGGTTGAGGCAGAAGTCTTCTCTACCATAGATAAGGCAAGAAAAGCGATAAGACACAAAGGGATGAACACTTTGGAGAATTACAAGCGAGTTTTGAATTGCGATGATTATCTATACAATATCTCAGATTCATTCTTTCATATCTCAGACTGCGAAGGAGAGACGTGGGATAATTTCGATGTTGTAGAACGAGAAGTAAAGTAATAAGACTATGGATATTAAGATTATCAAAGACATCTTAGATGATGCAAAGGAGTGCGGTTGCATTGCAGGAATTTCACTCTCTAATGGGCAGTTAACTCATGCAAACTTTAGCAAATCAAAGTTATTTGATTTTACTGCCGATGTTCTTTATAACAAAAAAAAGCATTTGATAACTATACTTGGTGAGAACGGAAACAGAGATTACATTGATAGTGACTCTATCATACGTATCTTTATTAGAGAAGGTGTTTAACAATTGATTAGATAAGAATATGGATGCAGGTCATGTGAATGTGATATTAGGCGAAGCCGAGGACAAAGGTCTTAGAGGAAATATCAACTTGGTAGGTGGAGCAAAAATAAGTTTCGACTTCAATGGTATTGGTATTGAAACATCTTTCAATTGCAATACAAAGAACAGAACACTTATGATTGGGAGTGGAAGTACAGTAGTGTTTACACGTAAATATATTGATTGTAGCTCTATCCAGTATATTGAAGTGTTTGAACGTACAAAATAATTATAGGAGACAAGAATATGAATATACTAGACTATTATGAGGTTGTCACCTCAAAGATTTTCAAGTTGGAAAGCATGAACGAGGGGCTTGTATTGATAGCACCGGAGCAGGAGGTAGATGGAGTCCGTTCCTTGATGGTGGGACTATATGTGCCAGAGCATGAACGATACAAGATGTATACTTTCCGTTCCTCTATGAACGAGGGTGAACTTGGCGACAAGTACAAGGCGATGATCGGCACGATGGATGTGCTTAAACCGGATTGGGACAGAATTAGAAAGAAAAGACGGAAGAGGATTTAACCTCTTACCGCCTTAAGGATGCATTCGTTGATGAAGTCACTCTTGTTTCCGTCTAAGGAATTGAGGATGTCGAGTGTTTCTTCTGTGGCAGAAAAGAACATACGTTTAGCGCATTTCTTCTTGCGTCCACAGCCTTCTCTCGCACCTCCCCATGACTTGGCTGTCTTTTCTTCGTTTGTGTCCATACGTTAAAAATTTGGTGGTTTGAAAAAAAAATCGTACCTTTGCAACGAAATCCCAAGGTGGGAGGCGGTGGGCAGCACCACCTCCCTTGGAGTTAGAATAATCTAATCGTGAATGATAAGATTTCTATTTTCCAAATCTTCAATGAAACTTTGAGAACGTTCATAAGACTTTGGGATTTCATTTTACCTACTCTTTCAGGTTTTCGGCATCCCCTTTGTAATCTCTCTTTGATTACACTGCAAAGATACGAAAAATATTTGAAATATGCAAACTATTTCAAGATTATTTTAAGAAAATATGAAAATAAATTAGAGTTTTCTTGCATTTCTCGAAGGTTTTTGTTACTTTTGCGGATGCAAATAATAAAACAATGAGCTTATGAAAGTATTATCAATTCGCCAGCCGTATGCTTGGTTAATCGCTATCGGCTGCAAGACCATTGAGAACAGAACATGGAATAGAAAATTCCGTGGTCGTTTCCTTATTCATGCTAGCCAAGCTAAACCCGAAAAACTTGACGGATGGCAGGAGAGCGCAATGAAGAAATATTGCCAAGAGCATGGTATTGTTATTCCGGACTTCAAAGACTTGCCAACGTCAGCCATTATCGGCAGCGTAGAGTTGGATGATATTCAATTCCATGAGGCTTATCCGGATGCGTTTGCTGAAGATTTCCAATATCATTGGTTCTTGAAGAATGCTAAATTGTTCGATGAGCCGATTAGAAACGTCAAAGGCAAGTTGTTCCTCTGGGATTATGAGTATAATGAAGCCGAAATGTAAAATAACAATACTTTTGTAATAAAAATACAAGTCATTGAAAATTAGAGCAAAAGTATTTGTTGTTCTTATGAGTAGATAAGAAATAAATGTAAAATATAAAGAAAGCCTCAACCTCTAACGAGATTGGGGCTTTTACAGTTGTCCTAGTGTGTCTCACCATTATCTTTCTCAATCAAAGGTAAGATGCCTTTCTCCTTTAGGAACTCATAGAGAAAGAAACGCCCTTTTTGAGTCCATTTCGTGTTGTATTTGATGGTTTGTTTTCCATCATTGTGCGTAATGGTCACTGGCTCGCTATTTACATATCCCTTATCCAAGTATTGGCGGTATAAGACCCATTGGTCAGAAACCTTGTGCTGGATACCATGCTCATGCAACAATTTGTTGAATGCTTGCGGACTCATTCCATAATCCTGCGCCATTGATGTAATCACACTTGTGCTCTTGTTCTTCATCATCACATCGAAGTATGTAGTCTTAGGCTTCATCGTTGTAATCTGTGCGCTAAGTCCTACAATTTCTTGCGATGCCTTGGCAAGTTCCTCCTTCTGCTGCTTGTTTTCCAAGGTCAGCACTTGGTTCTTCTCGAACTGGTCAGCCCAAGCTCTTGCTGCTATAGCCGGATTGGTGAAATCGGGCAAAGATGGAACACGCTGCATTCTTACTTTTTTCTCAACCTCAATGAAGTACTTGCGAATCATCCTGCCTGTCTCATTGTTCTCAATCATACACAACTCCTTAGCCATATCCAAAGATAAGGCATACTCTGTAATTGTAGTAGCACCATTTTCTCGTTTAATAACTTTATTAAATGAGCAAAAGTCTTGATTTTCAGCGAATCCGTACTTTTCAATACGGTTTCGAATCCAATTAGCAAACTGCTGCTTACTACCCAACTTATGGTGCAGCTCTCTTGCATTGATGGCTTGTTTACCATCACGTTCTTCTACCTTGATGAGTTCAAAGCCTTCAACCTTGATTTCCTCACTCTGATTTACAAATGCTCCCAGCATGGGTGCATCATTCAAATTCTTTTCTAAATAATCTTTCATATTATTTAATAATTAATATTTAATGCTTGGCTGTGATAGAAACGGAAAGCCCCGTCCACCATATTGTGAGAGAGGATGGACAGGGCTTGTGTCAACCGTCCACTTATGTAAGGCGATGAACGGAATGACGATGCTCCACGCTTGGAGCAAATGAAAATATATTAAATATTAATTATTTCCAACTTTTAGCCAGTCGTGCTCTCTCACTTCACAACCTTGTTACTTTCGGCTGCAAAGTTAATGCTATTTTCTTTAACTTGCAAACGCTTTAGTGTTTTATTTAAAACGTTAACGTTTGTTTTGCTTTGGAGGACTTCTGCCCTCGCCAGCACGACCAGCTATCGTGGCACGTTGTTGCACATTACTTCTTCTTTCCATTGCTCACGGAATTTAATTGTTAAACTTCAAAGATATTGTGCAGTTGTACAGGTGTGCCTCACCTTATGTTATGTTACGCTACCATTGATAGCATTTCTTTTGATTGCATCTGAATCCATTGGCAACCATTCTTTCTAAAAAAGATGTCCGAATCGAACCGCTTGCCATCCACGATAATGTGGCTACCCTTGCACTCAAACTTGTGGTTTCGGGTCAATGGTATCAAAAGGTACGTATTGCCCACTTTCTTGTCGTACACAAGCGTCAAATCCGTACCGATAACCTGTGATACCGCCTTGCGCTCATCTGAGCTTAAAACGCCAATCTTGCCATCATGCTCAACGTAAAGAGCATCCTTCAAATTCTTATCCATATCTCTTAAATATTTAATATTCAAAGTCCGGTGCAGTTTAACGTGTGCCTCACGAAATCTATTACAAGTCACACTCGTATGAGTATTGCTTTTTCAGCTTGTTCAATGCATTCTCGGTAACGTAGTAGATGTTATCGAAATATTCGCTTTTCTTGATGCTTCGGCTTTCCTTCAGCTCTACCTTGTGATTGAATGTCACTTCGTAGCGGTTTGCGATGCTTGTAATCAAGAAATCGACCTCACGCTTATGTCTGTCCAGCTCGGTCTCTTTATACTCACCACGCTTGATAAATGCGTCCTTGTTCGTCTCTTCGATGGTTGCAACCATGTTGCCTTGCATCACTATAATCTTTGCGCTCATATCTAGTTTCTTTTTAATCGTTAATAATCTTGTTATGCAACTCGAATCAAGTTATAGTTCTTGAATTGTCTCCACTCTCCCTTGACCTCATCCCAATACTTGGTGCAGTCCTTGCAAGCGTAACCCTTGCCGTTTGGAGTGTAGTCAATGTGACTCTCCATCAAAGTGCCGAAAGCCTGACGAATCTCACCATTCATCTTCTGAAAGTAGAACTCAACGACCTGCTTCTTCATGCGTGCCTTCAGCTTGATTACCTGCCAAGCTTGCTTCAAGCATTCTGCCCAACTCATGTAAGCACCCTTAAGCTGAAATGCTCTGTGAGCCATATTCATTACTTCTCTCATCATATTCTTAAAAGTAGTAGCCATAATCTTTCAATTTTAAAGGGTTAAACAAAACGTTACTTGCAAAGTCCAATGCTCTCACGAAGGAAACTCTTTGCCTCGGCGTTGCTCATCTGCAACTTCTTCTCGATGAGGTTAATCATCTTGTTTGTGTCCTCCTGTGTGTTGAGGTTGTTGCTGACGAACTCAACCATAATGAACTTCTGTATCATATTCTTTCTAACCATTGAAGTAGTCATATTGCTATACCGTTTTACGAGTGCCGACTCGGAGGTGCAACCTCAGTTAAATTAATAATGTTATTGTGACCTTTGTTTCTTAATCACGATGCAAAGATACTAAGTTTTATCCTAACTACCAAATATTTTATTAAGTTTTATCCTAATTTTAACCTTTGTTTGCTGATTTAATATACAAATTAAGATATGTTTGCATTGTTAGGTTAAAAGCTTAGTTTTTCATAATAAGTTTGGCTGTTTGCGAAAATATGTGTATCTTTGCAACATCAATAAATAAAGTTAGAACTTAATATATAATAAGGTATGGATATACGAGGCATAATTAAACGAAAAGGCTTTACGCTAACGTATGTAGCGGATAGGCTGACTAATAAAAAAGGTGGTAAGGGAGTATCTTTGCCATCCTTGATACAAACTATTGATGGGAATCCAACTGTTGCCAGTCTTCAGGAGATAGCAAGCATTATAGGTGTAACGCTTGCAGAACTAGTTTCCGAAGCTGATTGTTCGGATTTCATCGCCCTAATAAAACAAGGTGGTGAGTTGTATTCCGCATCATCCATCGCTGAGGCTAGGGACGTGCTGGACAAGTTGGAAAGTGTTAAGTAGCGTGGGGCGTTCTCCACAAAGTTCAATAATTAAATAAATGGGATTATGAAGAAGAATTTAATAATTGCCATCATCGCAGCCATCGTTGTGCTAGGTGGCGGCATTGGTGGATATGTGTACCATTCCAACCAAGTTAAGGATGAAAAAATGTCTAATTACAAGAAGGCGTTGTCTGATTATCGCTTCAATAGCAATAGACTAATATATTCTTTGGATTTCGTAGCAACGGATTTTGTTATTAATTGGAACTCTGCTATAATGAACAAAAAGGCTATGAACGCAAAGAATGAGATAGTTCCTTGCTCTGATTTTGAAGATGCCGTTTCTTCTCGATATGCCTTCTATGATAAGTATGGTGCTTATAAGATTTTGGATAGTGTATATGTCTCATTAGGAAAGCATTTGGAAAAGATGCGTGTAAATTCTAATGAAGGCCAGCAAAAAATCGTGGAAAGTTGTAGTAAGGAATACAAGGAATTGAATAATGCTATTGTTCTTGTAAAAAAGCCTTATGGCGCATTGGTGCAATATTCTAAACAGAAAGGAGACTTGTTCCTTAAACTTTATGCTTTTGATAGCGAATTGGCTAAAGTTTCCCCATTGGAAGAAGATAAGGGCGATGAGAGAACAAAAGCAATGAATATGGAATTATACGGAACGCATTTGTTTGTTACGGCTGACTTTGACAAAGAACCGCAAAAGGCAAAAAAGCAAAGTTATACGTTTAGTAGCATTTCAACAAATTGGGTTTATTTGAAATGATATATATCTGTCTCTTATACACATCTGACGCTGCCGACGATACTCCTTGTGTA
>ERZ1027181.644-NODE-644-length-17230-cov-29.157089_pt1 | contig 17230 bp, 10 predicted proteins | sample MGYA00519247_ERZ1027181 | MGnify/ENA primary metagenome ERZ1027181 (study PRJEB26926, sample SAMN06164415) | human gut metagenome | biome: ENVO:00009003; feature: ENVO:2100002; material: ENVO:00002003 | host: Homo sapiens | place: USA | collected 2012 ...
AGCTCTTCAGCACAGCATATTCAGAATCAGCATTGGTCACCTCAAACATGTCCTGCTGGCAATACTTCAGATTCCTCAGTTTTTCTGCCTCCTCTTGCATGTCGTTTCCCAAATACATATCCGCCAGCCACAGATGAGCCATTTCTGCCATTGGTCCTATCTCGCAATTCATAGATAAAGCAGTTTCTGCATAGTATATAGCTTCACCTTTACTAAACTGTCCTAAGTACGAATCCTGATATTCCTCAAACTGATCTTCCGATAAAGGAGAGCAGAGAAGATAGGAGCGACGAAGCCATATTAGCACGTGCTTCAACTTAAAATAGTCATTAGCCGTATCTGTGTTGTATATAAAATCATACAAAGAATCGTTAACGTCTACCTCATCATCCTCTGTAAGTATCTCCATAATGGCATTTGCCGCGTCCTCCCCCATAGCTAAAGGATTGAGAAAGCGGTCGTCAAAGTTTCTGGACAATACCAGCCATACCAACAGTTCTACTTCTTGGGCATTCACATCATTCTTGTCAGGAACATGGGAATCAAAGAAAGGTAAAGAGCGTGTATATGTGAGCAAGTGCTTATGCACAAAGGCGTTCCACAGCCCGATATCAGACATCTTGTCTTCATAGTAGATTGCCACATTGATGGCTATCTCTTTCTTAAGTTTGTCTGCATCGGGCAAACTTATGTCCATGTGCTTTATCCTGTTATAAATGCGATTTGCCACATCCACATACATCTGGCATGGCTGGATACCGACCGGATAGTATGGAGAGAAATCATACGGAAATATCGTTCGCTTCATTTCTATATTATGGTTATAAGTGATTATTTTGTCAGTTGGAGCTTTGCTTGTCAATCATTCATGTTCATTGACAGACATCAAAAATACTCATTCTTTGTCAATAAATCAAGTCAAACAAAGCTATTTTGTATATCTTTAACTCTGATTCGGAGATTTATGACGGGTATGGCTAAAGATGAACTGGAACTGTTGTGTAGTCACTGATACATTATATAATAAAAAGCGAAAGTCCTGTAATTCAGACGAACTACAGGACTTTCGCTTTTGTTATGGTGGAGCTGGTGGGATTCGAACCCACGTCCAAACAGGGAAACCATATGCTTTCTACATGCTTATTCCAGCCTTCGGTTTTCGTGCCGCGACAAGACCTGGACCACCAATCGCGACCTTATCCTCTAAAATTTCATCCGGATGGCGAGGCACACCACAGACTATTTCCGATTTACCTGCACCGCTTGACCCTCAGATTCGGAACAACATCCTTGGAGCGATGTCTCGTTCCGCCAACCTTGTGGCGGAATAAAGCTAATCTACTGTACTTCGATTAAGCAGCGAGAGCGTAGTTGTTTTCGCCAATTAAATTTTTGATCACTCAGATTAAGGAGCTAGCCATCGAGGCTCCGCATGCTTACATACCATTTCATCCCGCTGTCAAATCCAGTCAACCCCGAGATGTTGCACCACACTGAAATTCAGTGCTTTACGTACTAAGAAACCCCATCGTGTGGACAATGTGTGGACATAAATCCTTGATTATCATCCTCATTTCAAGCGATTTCCTATTGCAAAATTAGTACAAATGCACGAAACTGCAAAATAAAATGGCAGGATTTTGCATGTAACAACTCTCTATATCAGTTTTATTTTGCTGCATCAGCATATAATATGTCTATCATTTCATCTGCTATTTTATTGTCATCGATTCGCATAATATTACTCGTTTCAGAATTATAGCCAAAGAAGTTTAAGTTTCCATACCAGACTATGTGTTTATCGATGATGGCACATTGTAGAGTTTGTACATTGTTACATACTACATCTATTCCTGCATTTGCCAATTCTATCTCATTAGCTCCCTCCTCTTTGATACGTATTGCCACATCAATACCGTTATGAAGAATGTTGGAAAGTATAGACATAATGGCTGGTCTATATTTAAACTTCACTTTGGGAACTGCTATTATAACAGAATGCTTAGCATTAGCCAAATCGTTTCGGAATGCCATTTCATAATTATTTCGTTCATATATCAGATTCCGTGGCTTGTTGTCTGATATAATCGTAACGGCATCTTTTCCATAGCCGGCAGCTGCGTATCCCTTTAGACGTTTGCGATACATCGAGTCGCAGAGTGGAATATGGATATCTACATAGTCATAGATTACCACTTCACTTTTTCCTTCATACTCCCGATGCAAACGCCCTGCGTATTGTTCTACGTTCCCTTTCCATGCAATAGGCATGGTAAGAAATAATGTGTTAAGACGAGGATAATCGAAACCTTCGCCCACATACTTTCCCGTAGCCACAATTACAAGTGACTCTGTTGGAGGTATTTCCTGAAGCTTTTGTAACGCTATACGCTTTTCCTTTGTGGATTCGGCTCCAATGAGTTGCACCACATGGTCAACATGTGGCGTTAGCATTTCTGCCAATAATTTTACATGTGCTGTACGTGTAGTTAAAACCAACGGAGTGTATCCCTTTAGAATGGCTGTTTTTACATCTTCGATGATAAAATTGTTTCTAGTCACATCTTCAGACAAGGCTTGTGTAATTTGAACATAAGTCTTGTCTGAAGATGTTATATTGCGGAAAGAAGTGAATCTCGGAATCAAAATGCGTTTGAAAACTTGGTTTGCGATCTGTGCTTTCGCATCGGAAGTGAATCTGATTTTTCCACATTGCATAAAGATGATAGGTTGATGTCCATCTTTTCTGATAGGAGTCGCTGTTAAACCATAAACATAAGCAGCTGTCACCTGCCTAAGTACCTGTTCAAAACTAACAGACGAGACATGATGACATTCGTCGACAACAACCATGCCGTAATCTCTGACAAAAGGTTTCACTTCGCCATCGGTCAAACAAGACTGTATCAAGGCAATGTCAATTATACCATGCAAGGAATTCTTGCCAGAACATAAACAACCAATGATAGATGATTGCTTCTTTCGTCCTCGTCTTCTTTCCGGTTCTTTTATAGTTTCGTTCACTTCAAGAAAGTTTTCCAATCGCTCTTTCCATTGTTCAAGCAAAGCTTTGTTATGGACAAGTATCAGAGTGTTGACCTTTCTCTTGGCAATCATGCCAATGGCAAATACGGTCTTTCCAAATGCTGTCGTGGCAGACAATGTGCCAATGTTATGCTTCGCAAAAGCTTCAATTGCCTTTTGCTGTTCTTCTCGGAGTTTGCCTTTAAACTTCACATTGATGCTTCGCCCTGGATTTGTTTTGTCAGAAATCGTAACATTGACATTATGTTGGCTTAAGACATCATAAACAGCATCTTCACATCCACGTGGAAGTGCGAGATAATCATCTGTCATTTCAGAACAAGAAATGATGCGTGGAATATTGTAAGTGGAAAGACGCATGCCTTGCTTTTCATAAAATTCAGGATTGCGGAAGGCCGCTATGCGCTTGAAAGTGTTCACACATTTAGCGGATAAGTTAGCTAAAGGTATATAAAGCATGTTTGCTCTTATCAGAACTATTTGTTTTGGATAGCAATCTGCTAAAGGAGTTCCTATTTGAGGAGTTTCCCAAGGCTTTGTCTCGCTGGACTTTGAAAGTTCGCCTAAGGTAGGCACCGTATGTTGTCGTAATAACAAATCAATTTCTGCCTCTGAGAACTTATGTATTTGTGACAAAAACGTCCATTGATCTTCATATGCGTTGAACTTGTTATCTACAAACACACTATTTCCTTTGCGACGAGCCATACCTTGCAACGGCAAAGCTACAAGATTTCCAAGACCACCTTCTGGTAAAGCGTCTTGATTGGGAAAGAAACGGTCATAAGACTTGAAAGACAATCGTGCCTCACGATCCATAGCTTCTGTCAAGATGGCATTTCCTAATTTGCGTGCCTTCAATGCTGTTATTGGTTTATTAAAGAATATCCAAACGTGTGCTCCGTTGCCAGAACGAGAACGTTCGATATAACATGGTACGTTCCAACTATTGCAGACATTAATGAACGCAAGAACATCATTCTTATAGCCATGTTCACAATTCTTGTCATCAAAATCAGTACATAAAAAGTAACAGGTATTATCTTTGCATATTGGATAAAGACCGATAACGTCACGTCCAAATTGATCTTTTCCAGCAAGATGGTTGAAGAAATCATTGTATGACAAATGTGCAAACATCCTGTTTGGGCAATCTGCACATTTGTATTTTCGCTTGTCACAATACTCTCGGTTCCATTCTCTTTCACACACAGGCTGATATCCTGCTTTTTGAGAAGATGGGCTATACCATCGTTTTGCGAATACGTCATCTCTACCTTTAAATAGGTTTTGAAATATTGCAACCTTTTCTTGTAAACTAAGCCGAATAGTATGGTCCGTAACAATATGAGTTGGTTGTTCTATAGTGCTGCTTTCTACAGAAACAGAATAAGAAATGCCATGCTGATCAAGTATTCTCTTTAACATAGCATTCTCTTTTTCCAATTCTTGCAGTCGCATGGCTAACGAATCATTGCTGCGTTCTTCGGCTTGTTCCATAATCGTTTTTACTTTGATTGTCTGATTGTTTTTCCTGCCACACCAATAGCGTCAAGTGCTAAAGAGTCTTCACCTTCAAGCGCATCCAATATCTTGTCAGCAAGCCACAATGTTAGCATTTCCTTTTCATCCACATGAAAGTATTCTGCCAACATTGTCACCTGGCTACGCTTTGCTCGTCTGTCTCCACGCTCAATCTTACTGAACATGGGAGTATCTATTTCTATGTATGCAGCCAACTGGCGCTGCAATACTCCCTGCTCGTCTCTAAGAGCCCTTATCTTGTTTCCGAATAACATATTTCCTTGTCATTATCGAGTTTGACCAAAATCCGTGAGCCAGATTATTCCACAACCTTCCATTCTCCTCCATTACGTGATCCCCCAATACGAAAAATCCGACCACGTTGCTTCAATTTCTTTATATGATAAGCAACTCCGTCTTCAGTTATGCCGCATACAGATGCTATCTCTTTTGCCGTGACTTTAGGATTGTTACTGATTATTTTAAGAATAGTTTCCGTAGTATCGGCAGAAGTTTCCGTAGTTGCAGAGGGGGTTTCCGTAGTTGTTTCCGTAGTATCGGCAGAAGTTTCCGTAGTTGCAGAGGGAGTTTCCGTAGTTGTTTCCGTAGTATCAGCAGGAATTTCCGTAGTTACAGAGGATGTTCCCGTAGTTCCATTAATATTTCCCTCCAGTTTTAGGCAAGTTTCTATTCTATCAGGATTACTCTTTTCTTCAACTGTTGGTATGCTCCAACCATTATCCTTCCATCCTTTTGCAATAACATCAGCGCCAGTTCCTCCTTTCTCACCAATTCCCAAGAATACAAACATCTTTTGGATTACAGGGTTTCTGCATACACTATGTCCTCCTTCGTAGTATTCTTCCATGCTGATAAGCATTGTACCAGGATTTGACAAAACAATACGGTCGAAGTATCTGTCAATAACAATATTGCCCCTTACCGTATATGCTGCATGAATCAAACTGTTGGCAAAAGCCTCACGCAAAGCTACATGAGCCGTGGTTGTATTATTCCTCATCTGATTGTTGTCAAGACTGAAAGGCACAGGCAAAGCATGTTGCAATAAAGGTAAGACACGAGTGAAAAACTGATAAAGGTTGGCTTCCCATGTTCCATCGGGATATATACGGTTTGTCCAACGTACCTGAAGGTCGTCACTCAAATGCTCACGATAGTCTGGGAAAAACTCTTGGCAGCACTCTGGGTCGGTAATACTGTTAGTCTTGCCAAACATCAGCATGCCAGCTACAGTGAATCCTTCCGTTGACGTGGCTCTATCTTTACGATAGGCACCTATGATTTCCAAAAACTTTTTGTCATCAAGCTCTGTCCAAGGATGGTTTTCATGCTTAATATCGTACGCACGACGATATTGGTGGAGAGTAGGTATGTCAATGTCATCCATGGAATAGCCCCTTAAAATTCGGGAGTCTGCTGACGCCCTCATGTTATTGGCATCCGAGTACATTTGCTTTATTTCATCATCACTGCAGAGATAGTCACCTTCATCCCTGCGCTTATAAGTATGTCCAAACGGGGTAAGTGTAAGGTGGATGGGGCGCAAGTCATATTGTGCACGAGGGATTCTGAAGACAAGTAGATATTGCCCTCCGTCAGTCTTTATTTCTTCGATGTCACTCTCTACCAACAACGGAATGTTCACACACGACTTATTGTGTGCATCATCCCAAAACTGTTTTCTGTATTTTGCTATAAGTTCTTCAGAAAGACCATCTGGTGTGAACTTATGATTTTTCTCCTTCACTCCCAACACAATCGTTCCACCATTGGTATTGGCCAAGGCTGAAAAAGAACGCCAAAATTCAGCTTTAGGGAAACCGCCAGCAGCTGACTTATATTCCACTTCTGAATTCTCCTTCAGTTGGAGCTTTAAACGTATTTGATCTGATATGTTCATAGTGCTCGAATTTTGTTATAGCCAAAACTTCGTTTTTGGGGTATATCATTTAATTTTTTGTATTTATAGCGGATATCCTCATGAAGGACAACGACAAAGTTGAAACCTACAAAAGCAATAAATCATTAACCTTTCATGAATATCAAAGTCATAAGAGCCAATAAACCTATAATTAAAATCCAGCGATTTATATTTATGGCACTTCTCGTTAATTCAAATTGAGCATCTATGGAGCCCTTCAAGTTTTCTATATCTCCTTTTATACCATCGCAAAGTTCTTTTGTTCCAGCTAAAACCGAATTTTGATTATCAAGTTTCTGAATTGCCTTAGAAACATCTTCGATGATTTCTTCTGACTTTGTTTTCAAATCCGAAGCATGATTCTTCACCTCTTCCACGATTGCTGCAGCGTGTGATTTAACAGAAGATGGTAGCACTTCAAGTGAGGACTTGACACTTGCAAGAGTTATGTTTTGCGAGTCTTGCGAGGTTTTCAATTCTGTAGCAAGAATATCAACTTTCTTTTCTACTTCATTTACCTCTTTAGTTGCCTTGTTCAAGACATCTTGAAGAGAATTAAGTTTATTAACTTGAATCCGCAACTTCTCGTTCTCGGAGCCAAAACTCACAATCGTTTCCGCAATTTTTTCATCAAAGCTTTTAATTGCAAGCTTAACTTCTGCGTTGAATTTGTTGATTACGCAATCACAAGATGTTTTGATAGTATCAACAGCCGAATCAAGTTCAGACGTTTTGTTACCTTGATAATTGCGTATCTCTTCAATAAATGCAGAAATATCTTTGCCCATAGAACTGAGAGATTCAGAATATCTCCCAATGATTTGTTGTAAACTTTCGCTTGTGGCAATCGTTTCCTCCACCTGTTTCTTGGCAGATTCAACTTCAGCAAGGTTGGTTTCAAGGCGTTCCAAAGCCGCATTAATATCGTATGCCATGTGTCTTATTTGTTTTTATTGTTATTTTTTTGTTGTCTGTTTTTACGTATTTTCCAGTGAAGTCATTAAACTTCTTCTCATGAATAAAAAGCATTAATGCCTCCTTGCCATTTTTAATAAGATCCTCTTTGATGAATTCTTCTTTCGCTTTATGAGCAAGAATATCATTAAATCGGTCTACATACTTCCATATTTTACTTTTTTCTTTTTCGTATAATGACATAAATCCATCGACATATCCATTCAGTGCATTGTTCTTTAGTGTGTCATTACTTCCAGCTCCTAAAAAGGCAATACAGTAAGTGAGTAGCAAAAGAAGAGACGCATTGTCAGGGTGTGCCCTTAGACATAGCAATGTAGCACCATAAAGATGTTTCAGATTGTCCACTTCACTTCCAGAGTTATCAATTGAGACTACTTCAATGTATTTGAGAACTGTGTCGAAATCTTCTTTTCCGTTCTCATCTGTGTCTTTGGAAAGTGAATAGCATTGTCCATTGACCTCGTAATCATGCCTTGCATATTTTGAATTGAAATACAAGTGGATAAACTCTTTCAGCCATTTGTCATTGTGATCGGCCTCTTGATGGGCAATACTATCCTCACAGGCTATGCGCATATCTTCAATAGCACGAAACCGCTTCTTTTCCAAATTATCGTATACGAATGCCGTAAGGAATCCTAAGCATTTGTCAAGGTAGTTGCGACCTTTTTGGGTATCTATTTGCTCAACCTTTTTATTGGCTTGTTCGAGAGAATAGTATTTCAAGAAGAAATTAAGCATAAAATGTTTGAACTCTTCTTCTGACCTATTTCGAATCTTCAGTTCGTATGTTTGCGATAAGTAATCAATGGTTACATCTTCAACCAAACCGATGCAGCATAAACGATAGATGGCTTTATCTGTATCATCTTTATCGCGCTTTTTGCAGAATAATTGTCTTAGTCCACTATATATGTTGTTTGCTGCGTGATATCTTAGCCATCTTGCATCTTCTGTGCATTTACTAATTTGCGCTATGAGCTCGTCAAAATCACCAATTTTATTTAGTTTCAAAATCCCATGTTTAGGCACACAGGACCAACCTTGTTGATTGGCAATATTTGCAATCTCTTTTTTGATGGATGCTTCAAACTGCTCAAAATCCTGTTGGACTTGATTCTCCCATGAAACTGTTACGTATACATAGCCATCTGCATTGGCTTTAGCCATGGCACTATAAATGCCTTCTTCTAAATTGTCCACACCTTCCAAAGGACGGAGAAGAGCACGTGCCGAATGGTCATCATATCCGCAGAGTATTTTTTTAAAGACTCACAGATATTTTGGCATATAGTGTAGTCGAAATTGATGAAATTATATCGTGGGGAAAGATTATCCAGAAATATGTAACCATATTGCTTCTGATTGTTTTCCTTAGATTGAATTTTGACCGCATTTTTGTTGAGGTCAAGTTTCAGCAAAACATCATCATTTCCTGTTTCGTCAATGAGCAACCCTTGGACTTCCTGAAGGCGAGTTGGCTTGACATTGAGAATCCTGTCGGTCAATTCTATAAGAACAACTTTCTCTTTGTACAAGCCGCGGAAGGAGTTATTGTGAAACCATAGAACAATGTCCTTATCCACACTCTCAATGAACCCTTTTTCCTTGCATGTAGTCATTAGTTGCTGTGAAACGTCTTCGCCACAATTATTATCATTGCATAACGCAAGAAAATCTGAACGCAGCACAAACTTATTGACATAAGATTCCAACCATGTAGGGTCTACATTCAAAGTTTTAAGTATTGCAACACGAAGGTCATTAATTTTATCTATGGTAAGATGGATAAATTCTGAAGAGTCATACAAGATGTATGCTATAGCGTGTTTTTTGTCACGACCTGCACGTCCTGCTTCTTGTACAAAACTTTCAATGGATGATGGATGGTTGAAATTAATCGTAAATCGCACATTGGGTTTGTCAATACCCATACCAAAAGCTTTGGTTGCAACCATCAGGTTCAAATCATTGTCATTGAATTTACACATGGCACCTGTAGGTTTGTCACCACCAACAAAGGTGCCAATTTTCAATGAAGCTCCGCATTCAGCCTCCAAATCTGTTGATATTCCTTGATGAGTTCCCCATTCATTGTCCTCTACGCCAAATGTACCATGGGCATGAGGACAGAATACGATACCAGCATTATGAAATTTTCCATTGTTATCGGCATCATAGAATTGTGAAGCAACATAATCCGTTAAATGACATTCTTTGTGCTCATTATTCGTGTTATATTGTTGTATATCATAAGGAATCTCTTTTAGAAGCTCATACATCTTTCGCCTTTTTGATTCTGCGACGATGTCCTTTAAGTCCCATTCTGATTGCGCTTTCAACAAATGTTGATTATATTCTTCTCTTAGTGGTTCGAAATCAGACTCAACATTAATGATACGATATATTAACTCTAGACGTGAATCATCCTCTGAACGAACTATAGTTTCACTGTCAATAGAAAGATTTCCGCCTAATGTCAGTTCTCGCTCAACATCGGCAAGGACATCAAATGACGCAGTGGCGGTTAATCCAATAACAGACAATGGACGACCTGTTTTAGTATGCATATAGTTTATCATATTGCGTCCAAGATGCAAATATGAGGGACGGAAATCATGTCCCCATTCAGATACACAGTGAACTTCGTCTATAACGCCATATGCAAAATATATTTGGTTCTTCTCTGTCATAGAGATTAGACTCTCACGGAAATTCTCCATCATGAACCTTTCAGGCGAAAGAAGCATAAATTGAAGTGAGCCATTTTGTAGCATGTTTAGCTTCTTTGCTTTAGTCTTACCATCCATACCGCCATTGACACAATCACTTGCGTCAATCCTTAATGTATGTAATCCGCGAACTTGGTCAACCATTAAGGAAACAAGTGGGTCAACGACAATTGTAACTCCAGGTTGCAATATAGATGATAATTGATACGTCAATGACTTTCCTCCACCTGTAGGTAAGAGTCCTATCGTTGTTTTATCAGACAACGACCGGCTTAATATCGGCAATTGACCATGACGGAAGGATGGTTTCCTAAAGATGTTCTGTAAGAAGTATGTAAGCAATTGCTCTCTTTCTTTAACGGCTACATACGTTCCAGTAGCATTCTTTTTTACGAAAGGAGGATATATGATGTTCTCTGCTGAACATAGGGTTCTCTCTTTCTTTTTGTAATGTGAAGAACGTATGATATATACAGCATTTGCCTTAACTTTAAGCGGTAACGCATCTATATTATCACGCAACAGCATAGAGATGTCAATGCAAATGTCAAAGTCCTTATCGGGAACAGACGTTTCAACAGCATTCTTCATATGAAGTTTGGAATCGGCAAATTCCTTGGTTGAAACAATGGTAAGACTTATTGGGGGCAGTTCCTTATTAGAACCGTCCATAGCCGAAATTTTCTTAAAAGACTTTTTGAGAAGGTCTATTGCAATAGCAACGCAAGGTACATCACGCTCTATTACCAATATATTCCACTTTTCTGATGCTAAATTAACGGCACCAGACAACAATGCTTGCAAGAGAGTTCTCTCAATACGAGCTATTGCAAGAGGCGAAAGGACTATCTGAAGTGTATCTTTCCACTTGCCTGTAATGTGTTTTTGACTATTGCGCTTTATTGTTGTAAGATACTTGTTCAACGAAGCCTCTTGTTCCCAATTCTGCAAAAACGAATAGTCCTTCAACTCTTCTAAGCGATAGGTGTCCCAACCGCTATCGAATGCCAACTGGTCTCTGCTCTCATCGCGCAGTTTTTGGAAGATATTTGAGTGATACGGAACACCGTCTAATTCAAATATAAACCCTGTTGTTGTTTCTCCATAAGGCATTTCAAAGGAAAAATCAACCCTTTGGTCTCTACTGAATCTCTTGTTTGGAATATTTACAATTGTAGAAAGAGGACGTTGTGGCTCAAGAAGTTGAATCAGATATTGACTATCAGTTTTGTTCAGATACTTTTCAATAAAGTTTTTTTCAAACTGACTTTCAAGCATGTCACCATTGTAAAAATCCACGTCAAAACGTGGGTCAACCACATGAAGTGCTTCGTTAATCTCTGTCTTAGATATTTTATGTTTAGACTTGAAGTTGATTACTTCATTTGCCAGTGGCTTTGTTGAAATATCAAAAATATCAGAAAAGATATTTTCAATTTCAACAGGAGCTATTGTTGGTAAGCCACGCGACACAATATTAGCGAGAACCGCTAGTTTTGAATCACAATTCTTGACGATTTCAAGTGATTTGTTTGATTTGACATCAAATGCAGAAAGTGATTTGAAAAGTTCTTCCGTTTCTTTTTCAATATCTGACTTTGCATATTCCTCGGCAACTGAATCAAGAATATATCCGGCAAATAACTGGTCATTCTTGTGAAAATCCTCAATACGTTTGCGAATATCCAGAATGCTTTCAATTCGATTGAACTCCTTAAAGAAAACACGAAGTGAAATTGTCCAATCTTTTTGCCACATACCACGTTCCCTGTTGAATGTTGCATACATATCATCAGGATCAGTTGCCGCAATAAATTCATCCACGCGTTTATTATTGAAATAATAAGGCCCCACGCAGATAAAGTAATTAGAACCGAAAAATGACTTTTGGAAAAAATGGATGAATTGTGCCAAGTCAAAAGCATCCACATCAAGAATATTGCTAAATAAATGCAATTTTCTGTGATTAGAACGAACAAAATCTTGCTCGGTCAAATCATCAAAGGCCTTATTGACAACATTAACTCTTATGTCTTCATAGCAAGATAAGACTTCCCTTGCCCTTTGTGTAGCGGGAATAGAAGGATCTATCAAATTGACTGCGACAATATTGTGCGCTATATTCCTTGAACGAAGAAAGTCAAGTAAACAAATAGATGCGGTTCCTTGACCACACCCCCAATCATAAATCTCGATTCCTTCAGAAAAGATTGATGAAACATCAGGCAAGCAAGCGAAAGCATCATCAAGCTTGGCTTTATGCATTTTGCCAAAGCACATTAGATACATATTCAGATGTATTTCATCATCAAGAATATCTTTCCCACGCTTCAAGTCATTATACAACTTGTCCAACACCATCTTGTCATTCGGTAATAAAGACAAAGCAGCTTCGCGCATTCCTATGAAGGATATGTTATTATTGGAGATGAATTCTCTTGTAAAATCTGACATCATAATTACTTACCTGTAATGGTTTCTGCGTACGGATTGTTTTTATGTTTCTTCCAGTTACCAATTGCAATCTCTTTGGATATATTGGCATAGCAATATTCACACAAATGAGGACATGTATTATATTCTCCAATGTCTTTTGCTGCCATGCATTGACAATATTGTCGTTGTCCTGCGTCTTTTTTATGCTTGCTAATAAAATAGTGATTGTTTGGCAATGGAATTGCTCCATTGGGCAATTCTGGTTCTCCGAACAATGATGGTGCTGGAATGTCTTCCACCTTTATCTTCATAAAGTCCATCAGCTTCTTATCCTCCCATGCAAGACGAGCTATCAAATCACCATCAATACAGCGATTGTGTTCAATACCGTATTTATGAATATCTATCTTTTCACCGCAGGTAGCAAGCGAGTAATTCCATCCTCGTTCTTTATTCATGATAGATAATTTCTCTGCAAACTCTTCCATTTGTTCTGTCGTCCATTCATGGTAAGGAATTCCATCTTTTTCCAAATTAGCTTTTACCTTTTTGTAAAGAAATATATCGGCAAAACTGAACACCAACTTTTCAGTGTATCCTTTGAGTTGATCTCCAATGTTCCTTACCTTGCATAGCAAGTCTTCGATGGTTATGTCATCTGTTAGAATCATTGGGTCAAATCTCCAAACAACAGCCCCTTTTCCTAATCTATTCACTAATAGTTTGAACGTTTCTATGCGCGTTTCTAAAGATGGAACTTTCTCCATATTTTCCGCCTCATAATCATTAAGGGTATATTGTATGTAGCACTTAATATTACGCTCTTCAAGAATATTAAGGTAATCAAGGAGTGGTCTTGGATTTTTAGACCAAAACACGATGAAACGTGTCTTGTCATAGGAAACGTAGGATTTAACGCCATTAAATGGGTTAGTCCATGCCGAATAACCAATTTCAAGCCGCTTGAAAAACCAGTCCGTATAAAATGCTGGTATGTCGGTACTTCTACTTGCTGATACTATGATGGGAGCTTGTGCTTTGACAAGCCGCCCATTTATGCTTATATCTGTATGCTTCCAAGTTGCCATTCTTATTTGCGTTTTATTCTAATTATGAATAATCCTCATGCTGATTCCTTCTTATAAGCCTATCTAAAAAGTGGCTATTGTCTCAGATTCTCTAATTTCTTCTTCTGTCGGCAGATAAAACTGGTTATCATAAGCTCTTCTCTCCCTAAACATAATCACAGGTGTAACCTTCTTCAATGTCTCAGCATTGACAATTCGATTTACATGCAAGTTAGACAATAGTTCGGGTTTCACCCACTTATTGTTCCACAATTCTACACTCTTATCTCCTGCAACCACACAGCACAATCTCATATTGTATGGTGATGTGCCGTTTTTCTTGTCTTGCTGATACGTAATATTCTGTAGCCAAAGTTGATTATAGTCGGAATTCGGTTGATTGCATAGTTTTGAATATACAAGACTGATGATTGCGCTTTTTCGTTTTTATCTTTCAGTGAATCCACCATTCTGCTAAGAACACGCAGTGCGTAATGGCAACAGCCAACATTTTCCAATGCTATCTGTGTACATATCGCAGACATAGCACGAATGCTACCACCAACTAATCGGCGTTGCTTGGTTATCTTTTCAGTAGTAGGCTCTCCTCCTTCAACTAATGGTATTGTTGTAACTTCCTCTTCATAAGGTTTTAGCCAATCCTCCATACGCTTGTCTATATCCGAAAGCATGGTCTTGATGGAACCGCTATCTGGATATTGACGGGCAAACATCAAGATGTAGAGCAGATGCTTCTCGAAACTGTCAAAATCACAACCCTTTTTGTTGAAGATAGGTGTATTGTAGATGTATGCAAGTTTATCTGATTTTACGGCGTCTGTTACAATACTATCGCTGATCTTTGTCTTTTTGCTGTTCATGCGGAAATTAAGACTCTCCAACACATGTTGTAAGATGTAAGAGATCTTTTCAAGCACATCCTTATCGTTGCAGAAAATACGATAGTCATCACGATAACGGATTATTTCGTATGGATTTGTGATACCAGTCTTTTGTATTGCTTCATGTAGCAAAAGATCTGAATATCCAAGTATGATTTCACCAATAAAGTCAAATATAGCACTTCCTTGTGGAATGCCAATATTACGTCCTTGTTGGAAAGCACGAAGATATTTTTGGATGCTTTTTGAAATCGAACTCTCGTTGTCTTTCTCATACTGAGTGTCTTTAAAAGAGAAAGCCCAATCGAATGCTTGCGGATTGACAGAACCATAACAATTGGTAATGTCTGTCACAAACATATAACGGTATTCAAGGGATAGCTCTATACTCCGCTGTTCCATAGAACTCCACCAATTAATTATGGTAGTGGATTTATGAAAAGGTTCTTTTTCCTTTGGTATAACGGGTAAAGCACATGATGTAATATGTGGTACCTGAAATTTCTCGAAGAGCTTTTTTATCAGAGTCCAAGACTGCTCGTTGCATATCTCTCTAACAAGAAAATAGTATAGAAAAGGATTAGCCAGGATAATCGGACGAACTGCATAGCGCCCGTCTTTATTGAGTAATATATCCAAATTTACATCAGAAAGATTCTCTAGTGATGTCTCGTCCTGTATACATTCTTCATAGGGTATATCACCAATAGCGTTTTTTACATTTTGAAGAAGTTCGTCGAATACAAAATACTCAGGGAGTTCAAATCCATGGTATTGTTCGGATTTCAAGAAGAAATCCATTGCCTCTTTTGACTCGAGACTTAATACATTCTTTGTTTCGTTAGCCATAAACGTTGCTGTAATTTAATTTTCATTATACAGTTTCATCGCCTCCTTCGGCACATACGCCGTAGCCACCAAGCATCCATCGAACAACTCCACTACCACGCGCTGCTGCCCTGCAATCCTTGCCACTCTTCCATGAACACCCTTGAATTCACCTTCTGTTACAACTACGTTATCACCTAGTTTAAACTGGATGCTGTTGGAAGTAACAGGGATGATGTGTGGGTTCTTGATGGAGGCGAGGCGGATGAAGTTGTTCATGGCTTCATCTCGGATTATGAGTGGCGGATTGCGGTCGGGATTGTCCTGATGATGGATGGTATGGTCAAAGTAGTAGCTGAGCAAAGGTCTGCTATCATTTACCACAACCTTATTGTTATGGAGTAAGGCTTCTACTTGCTCTGCTGATGCATGGAGAAAAATAAGAGAGGGGAGGAGTGGTTTGGGGATGATTCGCTTCTTGCCTTGCTTCCTTACCTCTTTATATTGCAGAGGAACATAACATTCGAGTCCTTTAGCCTCTACAAAGATCTTTGCTTTGTCAATGCGTCCATACGAAACTCTTAGCACGAACCATTGCTTGTTTCCGGCAGGCACATTCTCTACCGACACCCCATTCCTGGTATCTTCAGAAGTGGAGGGCGTGCGGGAGGTAAGTCCTGCACTTGGACACGATAAGCCAGTGTCGGATGGCTGCCCATTATACAATGAAGCGTCTGCCTTTGGAGACAGGTTGGTAGTATCTTCCAATGTTGTTCAGAGGTTAGATTAAAACCAATAGACTAATTCTTGATAGAATTGTCATAATTTGACTACAAAGATAGGAAAACTAAACTACATAAAAAAGGAAAGTAAAAGATTTCCTTCTTCGAATGAAGAGGCATGCCAATATGCCCATAGAGCTACGGATGGAGTATATAGGGTGTATCCCCGGTGTCTGATTTATCTCTTGGCAAAGTTGGGGCTGTCGAGCTTTACGTCCATTATTGTCTCGTAGAGCAGTTGCAGTTCTTCCTTTGTGAATTTCTCGGGCAGCAGTTGGCTGATGGGTCGGAAATGAAGTCTCTCGCGCAGCGCCGAAAGAGCAAGATGCAGCATGCGGTCGTGGTCGAACGCCAGCTGCGGTATCTCGTCGATGCTGAACCACTGAGCCTTTGCTGCATCGTCGCCACCCTTTACTTCCTGAATCTTGCACAGGGCGTAGTAGGCTATTGTGATTACTCGTTCGCGAGGATCGCGGTCAGGATCAGTGAAGGCATGAAACTGCTCCATGTATCCAGCCGCCATTCCCGTTTCTTCCATCAGTTCACGCCTTGCACCTTGCTCGGCGCTTTCGTCCATATTCAGGAAGCCACCAGGAAACGCCCATCGTCCTTTATATGGTTCGTTTCCTCGTTCAATCAGCAGAACCTTAAGCTTTGCGCCGTCAAATCCGAAGACGACACAGTCGGTTGTCACAGCGGGGTGCGGATACTTATATGAATACATTTTTTCTTCCATATCTCTTGTGTAAGTTTTTATTTCTCAAAGATATATATTATTTTTCACCACGCCAAATATTCTAACTATAGAAATTATCTATTGATGTATGTATCTATAATAAAAGCATTATCTTTGTAGCCGAAATCATAACAACCAATAAAAACAACAAGGAGATAATAATATGGAAACAAGAAAAGACATAGCAGCTGAGAAGAAGCGTTGTGGTTCGCATAATTGCACACAGGCTGTGCTCTGCACCTATCACGACTTCGCCGG
>ERZ1027181.674-NODE-674-length-16837-cov-10.197056_pt1 | contig 16837 bp, 10 predicted proteins | sample MGYA00519247_ERZ1027181 | MGnify/ENA primary metagenome ERZ1027181 (study PRJEB26926, sample SAMN06164415) | human gut metagenome | biome: ENVO:00009003; feature: ENVO:2100002; material: ENVO:00002003 | host: Homo sapiens | place: USA | collected 2012 ...
TGTTTTGAACATTAATTATCATTAATTGAACATTAATTATTTCATTAATTTTTTTCGTTAATATTCATTCTCGTTAGGCCGATAAATTGCAGTTTATCAACCCGATTCATTTAAGAATCATCTTTTTCTTGTAACTTTGCGCATTAAAAGAAACAAAAAAAGAGAAAATATAAAATATGAGTTTACAATGTGGCATTGTAGGCTTGCCCAACGTAGGTAAGTCAACCTTGTTCAACTGCCTAAGTAATGCCAAGGCACAATCAGCGAATTTCCCATTTTGTACCATTGAACCAAATGTCGGCGTTATCACCGTTCCTGACGAACGATTGACAAAATTAGCCGAATTAGTTCACCCAGGACGCATCGTACCTACAACTGTCGAGATTGTTGACATAGCAGGCCTTGTCAAAGGTGCTTCAAAAGGCGAAGGATTGGGCAACCAATTCTTGGGCAACATTCGTGAGACTGATGCTATTATCCATGTGTTACGTTGCTTTGACGATGGCAACGTGGTACACGTAGACGGCAGCGTAGACCCTGTACGTGATAAAGAAATTATTGACACTGAGTTACAGCTCAAAGATCTTGAGACAGTTGAGAACCGTATCAAGCGCGTTGAAAAAATAGCCAAAGTTGGTGGTGATAAAAATGCTAAAGTAGAATACGAAGTACTATTGGCCTATAAAGCAGCCCTCGAAGAGGGAAAGAGTGCACGTAGCGTCTCATTCGAATCGTTAGAAGAGCAAAAGGCAGCTAAAGGACTTTTCTTGCTTACCTCTAAACCTGTACTCTACGTTTGCAACGTAGACGAAGCCTCAGCAGCTAAAGGCAATCACTACGTTGACGAAGTACGCGAAGCTGTTAAAGAAGAGGGAGCTGAAGTATTAGTACTTGCCGCACAAACCGAGGCTGACATTGCAGAACTCGAGACCTACGAAGAGCGCCAAATGTTCCTGCAAGACGTAGGACTTGAAGAAAGTGGCTGCAACCGCTTGATTAAGGCCGCCTACCATATGCTCAACTTACAGACATTCATCACCGCAGGTGAAATGGAAGTGAAGGCATGGACATTCCACAAGGGTTGGAAAGCACCACAATGTGCTGGCGTTATCCACACAGACTTTGAGAAAGGTTTCATTCGCGCTGAAGTAATCAAGTACGACGACTACATTCGTTTAGGTTCTGAATCCGCTGTTCGCGAAGCAGGCCTTTTACACGTAGAGGGTAAAGAATATGAAGTGCAAGACGGCGACATTATGCACTTCAGATTTAACGTGTAACTCTTTTTTGTTGACGAGTTGACAAGTTAACGAGCAAATAACCAAACTCGTCAACAAAAGAACAAGCTTACTTGTTAACTCGTCAACCTGTTAACTCGTTGACAAAAAATCAGTTTAAAGGGAAATGACCATTTGGAATCCTTCAATCGTAGCTTTTAGCATAGGTCCGCTCGAAGTGCGTTGGTACTCACTATGTTGGTGTATTGGACTGGCTTTGGCCTATATCGTTGTGTATAAACTTTACAAGCAGCAACGCATACCGCAAGAGAAATTCGATCCACTCTTTCTTTTCTGCTTTGTTGGCATATTAGTAGGTGCGCGCTTGGGACACTGCCTACTATACGAACCTGCCTATTTCCTAATCCACCCACTTGAAATGGTGTTACCCATACACAAGCTGGCCGACGGAACATGGAAGTTTACGGGCTATGCGGGCCTTGCATCACATGGGGGAACGCTCGGACTTATGATAGCCCTTTGGCTTTACGTGCGCAAGACGGGAGTTAAACTCCTCACCGTACTTGACAACATAGCCATTGCTACTCCCATCACTGCCTGCTTCATTCGATTAGGCAACTTGATGAACTCCGAGATTGTAGGTAAATTCACGGGATCGGACGTGGGATTCGTATTTGTTCACCTTAACGAAACGCAACCACGTTATCCAGCCCAACTATACGAAGCCATTGCATACTTCCTATTTTTTGTAATAGGTGTAGCGCTTTACTTCCGTATGAAGAATAAGGTCGGCACAGGCTTTTTCTTTGGTTATTGCTTAACCACTATCTTTGTATTCCGCTTCTTCGTTGAATACTTTAAGGAAGTGCAAGAACCATGGGAACTGCACATGCAACAACTCATTGGTTTAGATCAGGGTCAACTACTTAGCATTCCTTTCGTGGTATTAGGCCTATATTGCATGCTGCGAAAGAAAAAGTAACTATTATAAAAGAGCAAAATAAATTGATTAAAGGGTGTTCTATAGCAAATGCATAGAACGCCCTTTAATGTTTTGGCATTTTGGAAACAATACCATATATTTGCACCTTATAGCAACAGAATAAATAAAAAGAAATATGAAATTTTCAGTAGCCAATCCTATATACGATTCTGTATTCAAATTCTTAATGGAAGACGAGCGTATAGCTAAGACCGTACTATCAGCCTTGCTTAAGAAGGAAGTAGTAAGCGTTGAAATGCGTCGGCATGAACACCCCAATATAACACGCGACAATATTTCAATGTTCCGTATAGACTTTGCCGCAAGAGTGATGCAAGATGATGGATCGACACGCTTAGTACTTATTGAATTGCAAAAGACCTGGTTGAGCACCGAAACACTTCGTTTCCGCCGCTATCTCGCAGCACAATATAATGCAGAAGAAAACATGCTGAAAGATAGCAATTCCGAAGCAGGCCCTTATGCTATACCCATGATTGCAATCTATCTGTTAGGTCACCGCATTGGCGACATTGACAAAGCCGTTGTGTATGTAAATCATAAAGCCCTCGACTACGACGGAAAAGAAATTGAAAACGGAGAGAACGATCCCTTTATCAATAGCCTTACACACGATAGCATCATCGTACAGATACCTTTGCTACATGGAAAGATTAACAACAAACTTGATCGTGTACTCAGTGTGTTCGACCAATCACAACGAGATGATAGCAATCAACACATCGTTTGCCTTGACATAAACAACTACGAAGGCGATTCTGAACTCATGCATCTTGTACATCGATTAGGACTTGCTGCCATGAGCGCAAGCGTAAGACAAGAAATGGATGATGAAGACGAATTCTTTTCTGCCATAGAATCTCGTGATACGCAACTAATGCAGATGAATAAAAGACTTTCTGAGACGACTTCACAACTGAATGAAACGACTTCACAACTGAATGAAACGACTTCACAGCTGAATGAAACGACTTCACAACTGAATGAAACGACTTCACAACTGAATGAGACGACTTCACAACTGAATGAGACGACAGCTCAATTAAAAGCTGTTGTCGAAGTCATGCTACAGAATGGCATGAGTGTAGAAACTATTGCAAATACCATCAATAAAAGTGCTGATGATGTAAAAGACCTATTAAAGTCTTAACAAGCTACCTCAGATTATGTCCCATTCTTAAAATATACTTAATCAGCTAACAAAAGATGACTAATAAGGTAAGTGTATAAGTATAAAATGCTTACCTTTGCTCATAGTCTTGTTAAGAAATCATACACTATCATTATAAAAATGCAAAACAAATTATTATTTGGAGTGTTGGCCGGAACGTTAGCACTCACTTCGTGTAATAATAAATTAGGATCGCTCTCAGCCGACAACTTTACCGTTACGCCTTCTCCACTTGAAGCTGTAAGTGGCAAAGTACCTTTCGATATTAACGGCCGCTTTCCCGAAAAGTACATGAAAAAGAAAGCGGTATTGAAACTCAAGCCAGTCATTCGTTATGCAGGCAAAGTCGCAGACCAAGCACAATATGTAGCTTTCCAGGGCGAAAAAGTACAAGGTAACGATCAAGAAATTTCATACAAGTTAGGTGGAAACTTTAGCAACCGCTACAACTTCACCTTCGAGCCTGGTATGGAAAAGAGCGAACTCTGGCTTGAATTTGATGGTCAAGTAGGCAAAAAGAAAGCCAACGTGCCCGCAGTGAAGATTGCCGATGGTGTATTGGCTACTTCAGAATTGCTGAAGAGTACCGTAACCTCTGCTCACACACAAATTGCTGCCGACAAATACCAATATGCTATCAAGCAAACCAAACAAGCACAGATTAAATATCTAATTAATCAAGCCAACATTCGCAACAGTGAGTTAAAGAGCACCTCTGTGCAAGACTTTATCAAAACACTGAGAGAGATTAAGGCCGACCAAAAGGGCTATATGCTCGACAACATCGAAGTGTCTGCTTATGCCTCACCCGATGGTGGCATGAAGCTCAATACAGCTTTAGCTCAAAATCGTGAAAAGACCTCTAAAGGCTACGTAGGTAAGCAACTCAAAGCCGCTAAACTCGACGCTGATGTTGACTCAAAATACACTGCCGAAGACTGGGAAGGCTTTAAAGAGTTGGTAAGCCAATCAAACATTCAAGACAAGGACATCATTCTTCGCGTACTCTCTATGTATGAAGACCCTGAAGAACGCGAGCAACAGATACGCAATCTCTCAGCTGGTTACAAAGAGTTAGCAGACGAGATCCTCCCCGAATTGCGTCGTGCCCGCTTGACCATCAACTACAACTTAATTGGCCGCAGCGACGATGAAATCGAAGAACAATACAAAGCTGATGCCTCTAAACTATCTGTTGAAGAGCTACTCTATGCAGCAACGCTGACTGAGGACATAGCCGAGCAAAAGGACATTTACACCAAAACGTCTACACTCTACCCAGACGATTATCGTGCCTACAACAACTTGGCAACATTAGCCTACCAACAAGGTGACTTGACAACTGCGAAGAACTATTTAGCACAAGTTCCTGCATCACAGGCCGATGCTCCCGAAGTAAATGCCAACTTAGCGCTCATCGCCATGGCCGAAGGCAACAATGAAGCTGCAAACAACTACTTGATGAAGGCTACCTCTACTGAGAACTACAACGAAGTTTTAGGTAATCTACAAGTAGCTGCTGGCAACTATGCCAAGGCTGCCAATTGCCTCAAGGGCGTTAAAACGAATACTGCCGCTTTGGCTCAAATCCTGAATAAGGACTATACGTCGGCTGCCAACACATTAAAGGCCATAGCTCGTCCCGATGCAACAACAAGCTATCTCAAGGCCATTGTTGCAGCACGCACTAATCAAGATGCTGCCGTAGTAAGCAACCTCAAAGACGCTTTTGCTAAGGATAGTTCTCTAAAGAAGCGCGCAGCTAACGACCTTGAATTCGTATCACTCTTCAACGACGTTGCTTTCCAAAGCATAGTGAAGTAAGACAAAAGTTTTATAAGCTCTATCACATTCCCTATTTATCCCCCTCTCCTTAAACAGAGAGGGGGATAAGTTATACCTTAAATATCCCTACCCCACATATTAGCATATATATATGTACAAAAGTCTCTTTTACACATTGAAGCCAATCCTTTCAAGACTTCCCTTCTTCATAAAAAGCAGCTTATCCTCTATTCTACGTGAGGAACAGGGAGTAGGAAAAATCGTCACCTTTCTATTATTCGTTTTTACATTATTTACCTCTTGTGGCCCTGATAAGTCACACATGCGTTTTGAGGGAACGCTCAACGGCATTAGCGATGCCGAATTTTACGTATATAGCGAAGACGGAGCCTTTGAAGGCATTGACACGGTACGCATAACCGACGGCAAATTTACCTATGAACGTCAACTCACTCATGCTGCTATCTTTACCCTACTCTACCCCAACTTCTCACAAAGCTATATCATTGCCGAACCAGGCAAGACTATCAAATTAAAAGGCGATGCCTCAACCATTAGCGAGGCCACCCTTAGCGGCACAGAACAGAATGAAAAATTATCCGACTTTCGTAAGAAGCATGCCAACGACGTAGCCACCAATCAACGTTTAGCCGCAGCACAGTTTGTGCGTGACAATGCCAAGTCCTTGGCCGCAGTGGCAGTCTTTCGCATGTACTTTGCTAACCAACAATCCACCGACCCACAAACGGCACTACAACTGCTTAAACTATTGAAACAAGCACAGCCCAAGGAAAGTGCAATTATAAGCCTTGACCAATTCTTCCGACCCATTTTTCAGAATGGTGAAGGACAACTCTTGCCTGCGTTTACAGGACAAACGCTCGACGGTCGCAAAGTCTCATCTGCCGACTATCGCGGCAAAAATCTTATCATTGCCTTTACAGGAGCTTGGCAGAGCGATTCTCGTTCACTTTTAGTACAACTGCGTCGCAAACTACAGACGCTCAATGGCAAATGGTCTTGCCTTATTGTTTCACTTGATGTCGACCGCAACTTATTACGCTCCAATTTGCGTAACGACTCTATTACCTATCCCGTCATTTGCGACCGAAAAGCCTTCGACTCACCTTTGATCAATCAATTAGGCGTACACTATGTGCCTTCATTGATGCTGATTAACGCCCAAGGGCGCATCATACAGCGCGATGTAACTCAAGTACCAGACGCAAGATTTTAATTCTTTTGTTGACGAGTTGATGGGGTAACCAGTCGACGGGTAAGTTTCTCTTTCTCCATTTCATCAACCCATCAACAAAAAGGAAAAACTTACTCCTCAACTCATCAGCCCAAAGAAAGCCCTCGTCAAACTAACAAAAACATATACGCTATGCTCTCCACCATTCATACATCAGCAGTTAACGGACTCACGGCAATGCCCGTCTTTTTAGAGGTGAATGCTACCACTTTGCCCGAACGACAGGAAAGTAAGCCTATTTTTATGATGGTGGGATTGCCCGACAACGCAGTACGCGAAAGTCGCCTACGTGTTGAAGCAGCCTTAGAGACAAGCCACCTAACAATTCCGCACCAAAAGAAATATACGATCAACTTTGCTCCTGCTGATGTGCGCAAAGAAGGGTCAGGCTACGACCTTCCCTTAGCTATTGGTTTGTTAGTAGCTGCTAAAAAGTTGCAATGCGATGCTTTAAGCCGTTACGTTTTTGTGGGCGAATTAGGACTTGATGGTTCAATACGTCCCGTAAAGGGCGCACTATCTATTGCTATCAAAGCACGCGAACAAGGCTTTGAAGCCCTATTTGTGCCTAAGGAAAACGAGCGTGAAGCTGCTGTCGTCAACAAGCTCAAAGTATATGGTGTGAGCAGTCTGATTGAAGTAGTTGCCTTCCTACAAGGAGGCCTACAACTTCAGCCCGTAGTAGTCAACACACGCGAAGAATTCTATGCAGCCCAAGCCCAAGCAGGCCCCGACTTTGCTGACGTAAAAGGACAAGAGGCCGTAAAGCGAGCCTTTGAAGTGGCAGCCGCAGGCGGACACAACATCATACTCATTGGTTCCCCTGGTTGTGGCAAGAGTATGATGGCCAAGCGTCTTCCTTCTATTTTACCTCAACTTACATTAGCCGAAAGCCTTGAAACCACACAAATTCATTCCGTGGCGGGTAAGCTCGGCAGTCAGACTTCCCTTATTGCGCAACGTCCCTTCAGAGCACCTCACCACACCATTAGCGACGTAGCACTGATTGGAGGCGGAACGGTATATAAGCCAGGCGAGATTAGTTTGGCTCACAACGGTGTACTCTTTTTAGATGAGTTACCCGAATTTTCACGCACAGCCCTCGAGACGCTGCGTCAACCACTTGAAGACCGCGAGATAACTATCTCACGGGCCAAATACTCCACTACTCTCCCCTGCTCCTTCATGTTAGTAGCCTCCATGAATCCTTGTCCGTGTGGCTATTACAACGACCCCAACCACCACTGCACATGTACCCCTACCCAAGTACAACGCTATAAGAGCAAAATATCAGGACCGCTACTCGACCGCATTGACATACAGATAGAAGTAGCTCCCGTATCCGTTACCGAATTGGCACGTGCCCCTAAGGGCGAACCAAGTGCCTCAATTCGAGAGCGAGTAATTGCTGCGCGTGCCATACAGACCGAACGTTATAAAAACGAACACGGCGTACACTGCAACGCCCAAATGTCGCGCGCCATGATTGAACAATTTGCACAATTAGACGCGGAAGCAGCCCAATCCCTACAAAGAGCCATGCGACGCCTCGACCTCTCAGCGCGTGCCTACGACCGCATACTCAAAGTGGCACGTACCATTGCCGACCTCGATGCATCGCCCCAAATTGCTGCACGCCACATTAAGGAAGCCATTGGCTACCGAAGTCTCGACCGTGGAGACTGGGGAGAATAAACCATGCACTGCAACAAATTGCAATTTATCTATTATATATACTTTATAAGTGAGCAAAAAGCAAGTCAACCTACCTTACAAATAAAAATAAAAGCAGTCAACTAAAATCGTTAAACCATAGAAACTTGTCGTCCACCTCCAAGTGGACGACAGTTCTTTGTGATTGAACGATTTTGTTTTAACCTCTCCAATCTTTATTTGTAAGGCAAGTTGACTCTTTTCAAACTTATTCTTAATCATCGTTGACTCGTCCCAAATAGATTATTTCCTTCAAAAAGCTTCATTTACATACTTTTCTGTAAATTTGCCCTCACAACACTAATACATTATCTAATACACGCTAATGACACCTTATCTAAAACAATGGTTGCTGGCCTCAGCACTATTACCTACCGCACTCTGTGCGCAGGTGGCTGTCGACCGCAGCAAATATCCCGACTATTCTGACAAGGTTAATCCTGACCCTTCACTCATGCAAGTGAAAAGGAGCAGCACTCGTGCCACAACGACACGTCCCGACCACGTGAATAATGCCGACACAAAGTACTTTCCTCCCGTCATCTACCAAGCAGGCGGTTCGTGCGGCTCTGCCTCGCGCATTTGCTATATGTTCTCACACGAGTTGAACTCGTTCCGCGACTTAGACGGAAAGAACGCTAAAAACTATTACCCCTCTCACTTCGTTTGGCTCCTAACCAATGGCAACTCTGGTAAGGACGCGTTTGTGCAGTTTGTAGGTGTACCTTCGGCCGAGACCTATGGCGGACAGACCTACTCTAAGATTTTTGGTAGCCAAGATACTTCGTCTGATTGTTTCGGTTGGATGACAGGCTATAAGAAATGGTATGAAGCTATGTTCAATCGTATGCTCAAACCCGTTCACTTCACCGAGAACTTGGGCACAGAGGAAGGCCGCGAAGCCTTAAAGAATTGGCTTTGGAATCATAATGGCGACACCGACTTCCACTCGGGTGGCATTGCGGGCATCGGGTGCGCATCGAAAGGACTTGAGAATACGACAATTGGTAAGACTCCTACGAACGACGAATTGGGCGTGACGGGTAAGTATTACCTCAAGAAGTGGGGCACCACAACCGACCACGCCATGACCATCGTAGGTTACGACGACCGCATTGAGTTCGACATCAATGGAAACGGCATCTATGGCGAAGCCTCAGCCGACGAACGCGGTGCTTGGATTTTGGTCAACTCTTGGGGCAAGGAATGGGGCAACGATGGCTTTGTTTACGTGCCATACGCTTATGCAGGTGCCACTTTTAATGCAAATGGATATTTTACTGGAAATTGGTGGACCCCCGAAGTATACCGCGTACGCAAGAACTATCGTCCGCTGCGAACGATTAAGGTAAATATGGACTACAACCGCCGCTCCGAACTTTACTTAATGGCAGGCGTTTCGAGCGATGTCAATGCCACCTCGCCCGAAAAGTCACAAGCCTTCGACCACTTTAAGTACGCTGGCGACGGCAATTATGGCAATACCGACCCCGCCCCCGAAGTGCCTATGTTAGGTCGTTGGGCCGACAATAAGTTGCACAGCGAACCTATGGAGTTTGGTTACGACTTGACAGACTTAAGCGCAGAGTTCGACCAGAACGAAGACCTTAAATACTTCTTTATTATTAAGACCAAAAGTTCGGCCATTGGCGAGGGACACATTTATAATGCCTCTATCATCGACTATGCTAATGACCCTGAAGGACTTGAAATTCCTCTCAACGCCCAGACTGTCAACGTGCTAAGCCAAGGCGACCAAACGGTACTGAGTGTTGTCGTTCCAGGGCGTGGCATCAAAGCACCGCTTAATGTCAACATTGCCAACAACCGCTTATCATGGAGTGCTCCCAAGCTTTCGAACTATACGCTCACGGGCTATAAGGTAGTAAAGAACGGAACAACCCTTGCCACGCTTGACAAGGCCACTACCCACTACGACCTCCCCACCGATGCCACAGGCAACTATGGTGTTATGGCCGTTTATGGCGACAAGGAGTCGAGTCTCATCACGGCCAGCGTACCAGTGCCCTCACTCGACTACAATCAATGCATCAAGATGGAGCACAACGGACTTACACTGCCCAATGTATTCACGTCTAAGTACGACAAAGCCACGATTGAGTTTTGGATTCGTCCACAATCTCTCGCCAATTGGAATCAAAGTGCTGGTCCTGGTTGGGGTACCTTTATGTTCCATGCCAATGCCAACGGCACTTTCACGGCAGGTTGGGACACCTCTAACCGTCTGAACGCAACGGGTGTCTTAACTGTAGGCCGCTGGACACACATTGCCTTAGTCGTTGACGGCAGCAAGATGACGGCTTATGTCAATGGTTCACAGAAAGGAACGGTCACCTCAAAGTCTTATAGTGGCATAGGAGGCTTTGGCGATCTCGTATTCTCAAGCAATGGCACGCAGAACGACCAGCACGCCTTCTACGATGAAATCCGCATTTGGAAAAAGGCACGCACCGCAGCCGAGATTAAGGCCGACTACAAGCAACAATATGCTACAGGCTTACTGCCCTCCCAACTCATCGCTTACTATCGTGGCGACCTGATTGAACAAGACGGCAACCGCCTACTGCGCGACCTCACGTCCAACGGCCACCACGGCACCTTTGCGAATGCTAACTTTTCACTCAATAGTGGTTACGCTCAGACGCTGAAATATGCCACCACTACTCAGGTGGCCATTGAGCAACCCTCCGTACCCATTACGACAGGCCAGTCCGTCACACTTCAGGCCACAGGTTCTACCAACATTCAGTCACTGCGTTGGACGGCCGAAGGCGCAGACGTAAAAGACCTCGTATGCACCGCCCCAACGCTCACTTTCAACCAAGCTGGCGAGCAACAAGTGAAGGTCGTTGCTACCGACGTTACTGGTGCTGAGACAGAAGCTACTATCACGCTCAACGTGACTGCCGCTACTGCCCCATCGGCCGAGTTTAAGTCAAGCAAAACGAACGTACCCACGGGCGACCGCGTCACTTTCATGCCTACCCAGATGAAGGACGGCTATCGCTACCATTGGACGTTACAAGGAGCTTCTACCACCTCGTCTGACCAACCTTGCGTCACCGTGTCGTATGCCGAGAGCGGCAGCTATCAAGTGCAGCTTACCGTAACGAACGCTGAGGGCCAAAAGGCTACGACCACACAGACCGTCAACGTAACGCCCGTTGCTCCCCAAGCCGCCTTCGACATCGAACCTGCCGTAGTAATGAAGGGCGACGAAGTATTCTTGACCGACCAATCGCTCTACGGTGCTGACCATAGCCGCTGGACGCTCGTTAGTCCACAGACGGCCATGCAGGGCGAAGGCGCACGTATCAGTTTCCGTCCTTCCGTCCCCGGCATCTACGACGTTACGCTGCGAGCCTCCAACACTGCTGGCAGCAGTGAAACAACGCAGAGCCATGCCTTAGTCGTATGCAATGCCGATAGCAAGTCGGGCCTCAGCTTCATGCCCGCAGGTTCTGCTCGCGTTAACCTCACAAGCGTACCGCTTACTACTGGACAGGACATCTTCACCATTGAATATTGGATGAAGCCCAACTCGCTACCCGCCGTATGCAACGGCATTGGCGAAAGCACTTCTACCTTCCAATTGCAAACGGTTTCGACAGGACAAATGCGCCTTTACATCAACGGCAAATATGCCAAGTCAGCCAACGGCTACGTCGTTCCCAACGAGTGGCACCACTATGCCGTCACTTACTACAGAGGCTACGTCTGCTTCTATCGCGACGGTATACAGATCAGCCGCAGTTCTGTCAACGGTACATTCCCCTCTCTTAGTAGCTTTAGCTTAGGTAGCACAGACGCTCCGATGTGTGGTACGATTGACGAATTCCGCGTTTGGAACGGCTTCGCCTATAACGAGTACGATCTGAAGCCTATGCACGACAATAGCATCGCTCCCTTATCGGCCGAGGACGTGAAGTCAGCCGAAACGACAGGCTTGAAGGTGTACTATCAGTTCAATCAGAACGGAGGCAACGTCAAAGACCTCACCTCTAACCACAATACAGGCCTTCGCGTAGGCTTTGGTCCCGACGGCGATGCTTGGGGCGAGTCAAAGGGCGTGTTTGCGCTCAACTTTGACGGCGGTGCCACCGACGTTACGGCAGAGCATTTAAGCAACACACGCGCACCGTTCGAGACGACGGGCAAAGAGTTTAGCGAGGCTTACTCAGGTCGCTTCATGACACTGAAAGCATGGCAGTTAGAGAACATCAATGCGGAGAAGTACAACACTGGTGCCCACATTGATACGCAGCGCGACAAATGCTTTACGATCACCACTGGCAACGACGGCTTTGAAAGTCTATTAGAGAATCACAAAGTCTACCAGACCATCACCCTGCCTGCAGGTGCCTACGTCTTTGCTGCCAACTATGGCAATTATGAAGGCCAAGCCGACAACTGCTACCTCGTAGCAGCCGAGGGTACTACCCTACCCGACACCAAAGCACTCGACGCGTCGTCTATTGCCTACAAAGCCATGGCGAGCAAGGGTGAAGTGAGTCAAAACCGTCTCTTCTTCATTCTCTCCGAACCAACCACACTCAGTCTTGGTCTCTTAGCCAACATGAGCGGTCAACAATGCTTAAGCATCCAGTCATTCACCTTGACGCACTATCAGCTCTCTCCCATGGAGGGCTTAACGAGTGGCATTAACACCACCCCCATTGATACCCCTACAAGCCTCAACGCTGCCCCCGCCATTTACGACCTCAGCGGTCGCCGCGTCAGCATTCCTGGCAAGGGCATCTACATCATTGGTACAAAGAAGGTAATTCGATAGATTTTTTTGAGTAAACGAGTAAACGAGTTGACAAGTAAGTTTGTTTATAGCCCAAAAGATAACTTACCCGTCAACTCGTTTACTCGTTTACCCATTTACTCATCAACTCAAGAACTTGTCAACCCGTCAACTCTCATATTTTTTCGTACAAATATTGCACAATTCAAAAAATACTTGTACATTTGCAATCGCAAAAGAGGCACAATACGTGTCATGCCATAGCATTTTGCATCGGACTTGTAGCTCAGTTGGTTAGAGCAACAGACTCATAATCTGGAGGTCCTAGGTTCAAGCCCTAGCTGGTCCACGCTTCTATTACAGCGACTTACGCCAAGGTGTAGGCCGCTGTTTTTTGTTTCTGCGTAAACAATGCGTAAACGAACTGTTTGAGTTGGAGATGTTTACGCTGTTATGAAACTCCCCATCATTCCATAAGATGTTATATCGTGTCTTGTTTTAATGTGCGGTTTTGCTTCATTCCAATAATTTTTTCATTGAAACATGATACATTGTCATGCAAAAGCCTTACCTTTGCGATGTTTATACTCATACCGAAAGCCCCGATGGGCAGAGGTAGGGCAGACATATACATATAATAAGGCGTAACTGTACGCTTTGGTTTTGACTTGTTAGAACTTCGCAAACTCTATGGATTGTCAAAAACAAAGCAACGGAAACGCCTCATAGGGTGTACTGTATACAGCCCTCATTGACTTCGGACGGCTCTGCCGCTCGTTGTCATTGAGGGTGAATTATATACTTACACTAACGTGGGGCTTTCGACGTTGCTCGTTTCGACAATCCGGGCAATGCGAAGGCCTTAACAAGTGGAACGAGTGACAGGACTGGCTCCACGTTTTCTTATTTTTGTATAACAACTATCGTACAACTTTTCATATTCTCCAAAGGGGCCGAGGATACCTTGATGTCTCATGAGCGTTGATGCAAATTATTTTAGAAAGAATAAATGGCTATATCATTTTACAAGTTTCAACATAGCTAAGACCATAATCCGAGACAAAAAATTAAAATACAGCATGTTGAGACGCACGAATGATGTCTGTGAATATGCTAAGACAATCTACAACGAATACTTCCCCGATTTAAAGGATTCTGTGCTTGAAAATATTGAAAGGGAAATATATCTTTACAGGCAGATAAGCTTATCAGAGGACAAACTTGTCTTTGGGCGTAGAGGGTTTGATTTACAGCAGATGTGGGGATTGTATGCAGACAATGGGTATGGCGTTTGTTTGGTTTTTGACAAAGATGAAATCATTGGTTCATTGCCTGATGGATGTGTGTCCGGTGCAGTAAATTATGGAACAGACATAACCCCTTGCACAATGACAAATGTTCATTGTAATAATGATGTCCAGCACTACATAAAAGGCTACATCAAAACAATTTTCTTCAACAAAAGGAAGGAGTGGGAACACGAGCAAGAGTATAGAATTTTAAACAGGTTTAATGGAAATGAATGTGAGGAATATCTTCCGTTCTATAACAGTCTAAAATATATAATCCTCCAAAATTCAAGAACAATAAATGCTAATGACTCCATACTGAACAGTTATGAGTACAACTGTCTAAGCCGCTTGTTGCAAAAGGATATACATATCCTTGTTTACAATTCTTTTGTCAACAAACAAAGCCTGTTCTGTTATGATACAGATAATGATGGTATGGAACTTTGGAATAGTGATGAGGATTACACCAAATTGTCAGATATAGATACTAATCATTAAATTTTAACACGATGAATAAAATCAGTATTTTGTTTTTGATGTTGATGTTAATTTCAACGTCAGCCGTTGCCAAACAATCGTCGTTTGTAGACAACAGCCAATCCGTAACTGTACAGCCAAATAGAAGTAGTGATGTTAGTGCGCCTGTTATGCCTGATTCTTATGACATAGAGGTCGATGGTTTGTACTATAAAATCACTTCGATAAGTGAAAGAGAAGTGGAGCTTGTTGGAGGAGAAGGTGTTTATAGCGGTTCTATAGAAATTCCAAGTGTATTAGAGTATAGAGGAAAAGAACTAAAAGTGGTTTCTGTTGGCGACAAGGCATTTTACAATTCTGACATTACTAATGTAACGATTGGGGGAAATGTAAAAAAAATCGGTCATTATGCTTTTTATAAATCATCCATATCAAAAATCGTTATCCCTTCTTCTGTCATTACTTTGGGGGAAAGTTCCTTTGATGATTGTAGCCAGCTTGTAGATGTAAATATTGAAGATGGAGCAGAAGTGCTTGAATTTGACTATTATTCGTCATATTATCCAGAATATTTTAAAGGTTGTCCTATACGCAAGTTGTATATAGGGCGAACTATAGACCATAAGCCTGGCAAACTCGGCAGCCCTGGATTTGCAGATTTATCCAATACGTTAGAAATAGAAATAGGCCCTTACGTTAAAGCCTTAGACAGCTTTCTGCTTAAAGGTGCTTCGAAGATTAGTTCTCTAAAAATTCCGGCATCAGTGACATCTTTAGGAAAAGGAGCTTTTGATGGGTGTACTGGTTTAAAATCTGTTATATTTGAAGATGGAGCAAACACTTTGGAATACAATTATTCTGGAGGATATGATGCCATGTTTTGTGATTCTCCGCTTGACTATATATACATAGGCAGAGATTTTAAGAATGAAGATAGTAACTGGGGGCTGTTTAAAAATACTCCCATTACCAAAATCGACATTTCTGCTTCTGTAACAGAATTGGTTGATTTTTCTTATCTTGACAAGCTACAAGAAATCAATATTCCTTCAAGTGTTACGAAAATATTAGGATTCGGATTTTATGGTTGCGACAACCTGTCACGGATAATATGCAATTCGACAATACCTCCAACATTTGAAACCTATAGTGAAGGTTTTAGCAATTCAGTCTTTGCCAATGCCACTCTTTATGTGCCAGCTGGTTGTGTCAAAGCATATGAGAGTGCTAAGGTTTGGGGGAATTTCTTTGACATCCAGGAATTTTCTTCAAGTGGAATTAATGGGGTCTCCAAAGATGACCAAGAAAATAATGCTGATGCATTTTATGATGCCAATGGTGTTAGGCATAAAAATTTGATTAAGGGATTGAACATTACAAAAACAAAAAATGGAATTGTAAAAAAGATATATGTAAAATAACTCAAGTTCGGCTTTTATGTATGCCCACCGCCTATATGGTGAGTGGGCATCACCTTTGAAGTGCTTTCCGACTGGCGCTCCCCTTGCACAACGATTCACGGAATAGAATAACCCTTCTACGAAAGTTAGGCAAACTCACTTTCCTCAAATAATTAGGAAGGGCAACATTACGGTCATGACTTGCCCTAAATGCATAGTAATGATAAAGGTAATGGCTTTTTCACAGATTGCCAAATAAATGGAGTTTCTTTGAGATTGTTTAAATATCATACTTGCTGTAGAAGCATAAATTAAACTTGAAAACGAGTCGTATATTATCTAATACAAGGGAAAAGTGGCAATATTGCCAAAAAATCCGTATACATGCTATCTTGCACGACTAAAAAATGTCAGAATTGGCATTTTTTGGTCGTGGTGGATTGGCGACATGAATTAAATCTACTACCTTTGCATTACCAAAAAGTGCCAATATTGGCAAAAATAAGGAATGACATGGAAGAGATAAAAAGAGACAGATATCTTAAGCAGTAGATAGCCTGCAAAACGGCTTTATCAAAGTGATTACTGGAATCCGCAGATGTGGTAAGTCATATCTGCTGAATGTTTTATTCTATCACTATTTGTTGGATAATGGAGTGGCTAAAGACCATATCATCCGCATTGATCTTGAAGACCGTTTGAACAAAGAGCTACGAAATCCTGATACAATGC
>ERZ1027181.682-NODE-682-length-16748-cov-21.186066_pt1 | contig 16748 bp, 10 predicted proteins | sample MGYA00519247_ERZ1027181 | MGnify/ENA primary metagenome ERZ1027181 (study PRJEB26926, sample SAMN06164415) | human gut metagenome | biome: ENVO:00009003; feature: ENVO:2100002; material: ENVO:00002003 | host: Homo sapiens | place: USA | collected 2012 ...
CGAGATCTGCGCATGTCTCGTGGGCTCGGAGATGTGTATAAGAGACAGCAACAAATGAGTTTCAACTGTTAATTAATCGTTTAACCTTTAAAATTATTAAGTTATGAACAAATTTTTACGCTATTCATTATCATTGGTTCTGGCGTTCGTAGCTAGCGTTACGTTTGCACAGGAAGTAACTTTTGACTTTGACAATGATTACAAAACACTCTTCCCAGAACTGACAGGTACATCTTCTTCAACTTCTAAAGATGGAGATATCACCAAAACCATGACATGTACAACTAATGGTATTTCTGTAGCAGTTTCTGCAAAAACTTCTGGTCCGAATGAAAACCGAATCTGGAGTAGTTCACCACGTCTCAGAATGTACAGTGGAACGCTTACGATTCAAGCACCTGCTGACAAGAAGATTGCTTCTATCGACATTATAAATAAAAAATGGAATGATAATAACAATGCTGACGTAGGTACTAATAATAAAGGTTCTTGGACTGGTGATGCTAACAAAGTTGTATATACAATTGCTGGCAACACCCAAATCAAGTCTATCAAAGTTACGCTCGCTGGTACCAAGATAGAGTACACCGATGCAGCAAGTGTAAAGGAACTCTTGGCTAACAATAAAGAAGCTAAGGATTACATCAACCTCAAACTCACAAACGCAAAGGTATTATACGTAAACAGCTACAAGGGAACCGTAAATACTTACGTACGTGAAGGTGACACTGCTATCGAAATGAGAACTTTAGGAATCGATATGCCTGTAAACAGCATCATTAGCGGTACTGTTAAGGTAAATTTGGCTTATGACGCAGGAATTCCTTATCTGTCAGCAAGCAAGGAAACAAACGGCGAAAATCTCAAAATCACAGAGAGCAACGAAGCTGCTGAACCTGCTATTGCAACTGTAAAGGACATCCTTGATGGCAAATACACCAACGACCTTATCAAGATTAAGGAGTTCACATTCAGCAAAGAAGAGTATACTACAGGTAAATTCAACTACTATGCTAATGATGGTGAAAACAAGATTATGATTTACGATAAGTTTAGCGGTATTGGTGGTGTTTCAAAATTAACAGAAGGAGAGAAATATACCTTAACCGGTATTTTCGGTGTAATATTCAAAAACATCCCTGAAGTTCTCCCTATCAAGGCTGTAGAAAAGTTTGAACCTACCGGCATCACTAACATTACAACAGATGAAGCTGCAAAGAACGCTCCTGTTTACAACCTCGCAGGCCAGAAGGTAACCAAGGCTTACAAGGGTGTAGTCATCAAGAACGGAAAGAAGATGATTCAGAAGTAATCAAATTCAAAACAACATATCCCTACTACTCCCCCGATATTCATTTATCGGGGGAGTTTTTTTGTTAGGCATAATATAAAAAGGAACCACCAGCAAATCAACCAAATATTACCCCTATAACATGAAAAGTGGAATAATTTAATGCAATAACATAAAAAAATACACCTAAAACTACAATATCTCATTTATTTTCACTACCTTTGTTGCGATTAATAAACGTATACGAATAAAAATGATGAAAAGAAAATTATATATCACCTTATTAGGACTGCTCTCTACCATTATGACAGCAGCTGTACCCTACTGCGATGTGAGAAAATTCTCTATCACAGACGGACTCGCAGCCAATACCATCTCAGACCTCAAGCAGGGCAAAGACAACCTCATGTGGTTCAGTACCTGGAACGGACTGTCGTTCTATGACGGCTACAAGTTTCATACTTTCAGAGACAACCCGGATGATATTGACGTTCTGTCAACCAACCGTATACTGAAAATAGAACCATCCTATAACAACAACGTGTGGTGTATCACATACGACCACAAGCTCTACGTATACGATACCCACTTCTGCCGGTTCTTTGCTGTAGGACAGAAATTCAACGAACTGTTCAACATCGACCTGCGCGTGAGCCAGGTATACCCATTGAAAAACGGAGCTACATGGTTTACTTCAGAAGATGGAAAATACATCATCCGATCAGCAGGAAGAACCTTTGATGAGCGGAATATAGAACTCATCAAAGTAGGAGAAAAGGGACTCAGAAGCGGAAATGTATGGTACATCCATCAAGATATACACGGAAGAGAATGGGTGCTTACCGACAAAGGCGCATACATATACCATTCGAAAATTCCAAGCAAACTGCCTTTCAAATGGCTCAGAGGGGTGGGAGAAGATGAGTTTCTGGCAACTGAAGACGGTAAACTGGCAAAATATGACCTGCAGAACCGACTCACCATGATACCGATGCCGGAAGGCGTAACCCGTATCAACCAACTGAAAAATACAGGTTACCAACTCCTGCTGGCAACCAATCTGGGTGTGGTCATCTACAACCCGCGCACCTTCAAGTTTGATATCATCAACGTACAGAGCCCGAGTCAGCCTCTGGCAGAGGTAAAGAAGATTTATACCGATGATTTCGGTATGGTATGGGCATTTACAGACGGCATGGGAGTAACCCTCGTCAATCCGAAGACCGGACAGAAACAGTGGCTCTTTGCCGACCAGGACGACCCGATGGACCGCACAACCTGCGAAAGCAATTTCATCACACAAGATGAACACAAGACCCTCTGGGTAGTGCCAAGGGGAGGAACCTTCAGTTATTTTGACCGCAAGGCAGGAAAACTGGTGCCTTATCTGCTGAGAAGCAATTTATCGGGCAACTACCGCATACCGAAGATTACGAAATATGTACTCTCAGACCAGGGAATCCTCTGGCTGACAGGCTCTCACGATCTGACACAGGTAGTCTTCAAATATCACCCTTACATTATCAACAAGCTGGATGAGGGCGAAGACGAAGTGTTCTCGGTGAATGCATCGCCAGACGGACATATCTGGGCAGGTTATCACAACGGAGTAATCCAGGTGCTCAACGCATCCTACCAAAGCATCGGATACCTGTCGCCAAGCGGACAGATCGTGCCACAGCAAGTAAACTTCGACGAGAAGGGCATCTTCGCCATCCACTTCGACATCAAGGGAAGAGCATGGATAGGAACCAACGGAAATGGTATCTATCTGATAGATAAAATGCAGGTAAGACACTTTGTTTATGATGCCAACAACCCGTCATCGCTGCCGTTCGACAAGATACAAGACATTGTAGCCGACCGCACCGGACGCATCTGGATAGGTACCTACGGAGGTGGGCTGGCACTTGTTAACGAGGCGGCAGACGGCAGTATCAGCTTCATCAGTAAACGAAACGGACTGCCTTGGGAGAAACAGTACTACGACCGCATACGCCGCATCTGCTGCACCACTACGGGAACCATTCTCGTAGGAACTACAGATGGTCTCATCACCTTCAGTGATGCCTTTACAAACGCAAGAAAGATCAATTACCACAAGACCTACTACATACCGAACGATACAACAAGTCTGGCTGCAAACGATATGAACAATATCATGGAGCACACCAGCGGCAAGATGTATATCTCGCAACAGGGCGGTGTGATGGAAGAGATTGTGAGCAAATCGCTCCTGCAAGACAACCTGAAGACGAAATACTTCCATGCCATCGATGTAAACGAAGGCATCGTACAGGGCATGGTAGAAGACAACCAGGGAAGAATCTGGGTAATCAGAGAATCGAGTATCGACTGCGTAAACCCGAAAACGGGACAGTGCAATGTGTTCGGACCTAACGACTTCGACTTCAATATGTCGTTCTCGCAAAGCCGTCCTTACCACGATCCGGCAAGCAACAACATCTCGGTAGGTACCCCGATGGGACTGATTACCTTCAATCCGGCTACGCTGAAGAAGAGCAACTACCAGCCTAAAGTCATCTTCTGTTCCCTCCATTATAGCGGAGAGAAGGAGTCGGAACCTATCCTGCACAAAGATAAAATAGTGATTCCTGCCAACAAGCGAAACCTGACCATCAACTTCGCATCGCTCGACTATCAGCGCAAGTATCAGACCAAATACCTCTATCGCATAGATGGTTATACAGCTCCAGGCGTGTGGATATCAAACGGAAGCAACCATACCATCGGCTTCAACCGTATCAGTTATGGCGATTACGTACTCAAGGTGAGAGCCACCAACTCTCACGGTGTATGGAGCAAATATGTGGCAGAGTTGCCTATCGAAGTGCGCCCTACCTTCTGGGAGAGCATCTGGGGCAAATTTCTGATGCTGCTTCTGCTCTTCGGTATCGTAGGCGCAATCTTCTATACCTACAACCAGCGCCAGCGCGAGAACGTAACCCACGAGATGAGCGTGATGAAGAACGAGTTCTACAACGATGCTGCCAACCGTCTGAGAACCCCTCTAACGCTCATCGGAGCCCCGGTAAAAACCGTTTTGGATACCGAACCGGGTATCACCCGAAAGGGCAAGGAACTGCTGAGAATGGTAATAGACAATGCCAACGAAATGCTGGTAATGCTGGACAAGGCTCAGAGATACGGCAACAAGGCAGACTTCTATACGAACAGCGGTCTGACCGAGGAAGATTACGACCTGACAGAAAGGGAGAAAGAGAACGGACAGATTGACGACCGCAATGCATCCGACTATCTGGAAGAAGTAAATAAACAGAAAGAAGATAAGGATGAAGAGGCTGAACGACTTGAAGGAATGGGCAAGGAACAGAAAGAAGCACAGGAAGAAACGAAACTCAAAGACCAGACTGTACTGGTAGTTGAAGACAATGCCGACCTGCGCAAGTTCCTCTACAGTATCCTCTCGCCTACCTATAACGTGCTGCTCTCAGAGAATGGAAAGGCAGGTTTGGTAATGGCCCGCAAGGAGATACCAGACTTTATCCTCACGGACGTTACCATGCCTGTGATGGATGGTTTGTCGATGATTCACGAGATCAAGCAGGATACCACCCTCAACAACATCCCTGTGATGATTCTCTCAGCCAAGGCAAGCGTAGAAGATCAGCAGCGAGGCTTTGATGAAGGTGTTGATGCCTATATCACCAAGCCATTCTCTACCCCTTATCTGCTCGGCCGAATAGAGGCTATCCTCACCCAGCGCCGCAACATTCAGGTGGATATCATCAGAAAACTGAAGGAAGCTGGCGATAAAGATGCCATAGCAGCCTTGCGAATACTGCCTGCAGTTGTTCCTCAGCCTGCTCTTAACCAGGAAGAAACAAATGCCGAGAGCGAAGCGGTTGACCCAAACAGCGAGCTGGCATTGATGGCGGCACAGATGCAGGACAGAACCATGATGCGTGCCTTCAGGTTTATTGTTGAAAATGCAGGCAACCCGGAACTCAAGATAGATGATATCTCGAACGAAATCGGTATGAGCCGAAGCGTACTATATAATAAGGTGAAAGCAACGACCGGAATGACACCGGTAGACTTCGTTCGCCATATACGTATCAAGAAGGCATGCGAGATGTTGCGCAAGACAGACGATACACTGAGCAGCATCGCCTTTGCAGTAGGTTTCACCGACCCTAAGTATTTCTCGAAGGTATTCAAGAAAGAAACGGGTATCGTGCCTACTGAATACCGAAACAGAACGCAGGGATAGCCCGCATCATTACAGATGAAAGCAGTCATCATTTCTGATGGCTGCTTTTATCTGTATTGACAAAAAAGTAATACATATTACAGGACATATCTTCAGTTGTTGTCGGGCACAGCCTTCTTTGTTATCGTACACAGCAAAACGTTCAAGCAAGGAAAAAAGCAGAATAGTCATAAAATTGAGCCATTTTGCTTTGTTTTTTGACCGAATATTGCAAAAAAGTATAAAAATGGGGGGGGTATTTGATTAATTTTCCCTTTTTACTGAAAAAAAACTGAGAAAAAGTTTGGTGTTACAAGAAAATGTAGTATCTTTGCAACAAGTTCTTAGAAAAGTTAAATGATAGATTAATCGTAAACCTCTTTTTCTTTGTTTTTTTGAGGAAAAAGAGGTAAAGAAAAAGAAATGCAGGGTTTGTGAAAATCCTGCATTTTTTATTTTTATGCTGTTTTATACTGATATTGTGTAGTTATATCGTCTACCTATTTTATTCTTCTATATTCTATATCTAACCGATATCTATATACTCAGCTATATGGTATCTGTTTACCCAGATATACAATATCTATCTACATTATATATATTACGCTTATTCCTTCATCTATGATTTTGTTCGATTTTTAGAATTTTTAAAAAAACTCTTGAAGTATTCTAAGAGAAAAGTAGTATCTTTGCACTCTAGATCACATAAGTTGAGATCGGAAATATAGATAACACATACATAAAGATAAAAAAAATGAGAACTGTTTACGAATTTTCTGTTAAAGACAGAAAGGGAAAGGATGTTTCCCTCAAGGAGTATGCCAACGAAGTGCTGCTCATCGTTAACACCGCTACAAAGTGTGGTTTCACCCCTCAGTATGAGGAACTGGAGAAACTTTATGAGACCTATCATTCTCAAGGTTTCGAAATACTTGATTTTCCTTGCAACCAGTTTGGTCAGCAAGCCCCTGGTACAGATGAAAGCATTCATCAGTTCTGCAAGCTTACATACGGCACAGAGTTCCAGCGCTACAAGAAGATCAAGGTAAACGGAGACGATGCTGCCCCTCTCTTCAAATTTCTGAAAGAATGTAAGGGCTTTGCCGGTTGGGACGAGAGCCACCCTCTCTACCCTGTTCTCGACAAAATGTTGAGCGAGGCTGATCCTAACTACAAGGAGAGTGCTGATATCAAGTGGAACTTCACCAAGTTCCTCGTTAACAAGAAGGGTCAGGTTGTAGCCCGCTTCGAGCCTACCACAAGCTTCGATGTCATCGCCAAGGCTATCGAAGAGTGGTTGAACTTCTAATGAAAGATAGAAGTCTCGAACTGAGAATAGGATTTCTAAAAAAAAGAGAATAGAATTTCTAAAATAAAAGAGAATAGAATCTCTAAATAAAAAGCCAGGTTGCTTTTCGCAGCCTGGCTTCTTTTATAATGTGATATTGTTATTTCAATATATCTCAAAGAATAATTGTCAACTGTTTGCTATAAACTATAAACTATTAACTGTTAACTGAAAATTAGTCAACCTTTGGCACATCCTTGAGGAACTGCTGGATTTCTTCATCACTCACAGAATAATCGTGCAAATCGCCATTGATAAAGCTATCGTAAGACGGCATATCGATAAGACCATGACCTGAGAGACAGAACAGGATAACCTTCTCCTTGCCCTCTTCCTTAGCCTTCAGAGCCTCACGTATAGTGGCTGCAATCGCATGACAGCTCTCTGGAGCAGGAATGATACCCTCGGTCTGAGCGAAGAGCATGCCTGACTTGAATGACTCCAGCTGAGGGATATCTACACCATGCAGATAACCATCCTTCAGAAGTTGGGAGATAATCATACCAGCACCATGATAACGGAGACCACCTGCGTGAATGTTGGCAGGCTTGAAATCATGACCCAGAGTAAACATTGGCAGCAATGGAGTGTAACCTGCCTCATCACCGAAATCATACTCGAACTTACCGCGAGTCAGCTTAGGACAGCTCTCCGGCTCTGCAGCTATAAACTCAGTATGGCGCTCGCCTGTGAAGTTGTGACGGAGGAATGGGAAGGCAATACCACCAAAGTTACTACCACCACCGAAACAAGCAATCACCTGATCAGGATACTCACCTGCCATAGCCATCTGCTTCTCTGCCTCTAGACCGATGATGGTCTGGTGAAGTGCCACATGATTGAGCACAGAACCCAGCGTATACTTACAACCCGGTGTGGTTGTAGCCAGCTCAACAGCCTCACTGATGGCAGTACCGAGCGAACCAGGATGATGAGGATCACGTGTGATAATGTTCTTACCTGCGCGTGTACTCATGGAAGGAGAGCCCTCTACAGTGGCTCCAAACGTACGCATGATGCTGGAACGGTATGGTTTCTGCTGCATGGTAATCTTTACCTGATAAACTGCTGCCTCCAGGCCGTAGAGTTTTGCTGCATAAGAGAGGGCTGCACCCCACTGTCCTGCACCAGTCTCTGTAGTGACATTGGTATCCCCCTCCTGCTTACAGTAGTAGCACTGAGGAATGGCTGAATTGATTTTATGAGAGCCTAACGGATTGATACTCTCATTCTTGAAATAGATATGCGCCGGAGTACCGAGTGCCTCCTCAAGGGCATAAGCACGTACAAGAGGGGTTGAACGGTAGAAGGTGTACTTCTCCAGCACATCTTCAGGAATATCAATCCAAGCGTGCTCTGTATCAAGTTCCTGCTTTGAGCACTCCTTATTAAATACGTGTGACAAATCATCAGCACTCATTGGCTGGTGTGTCTGAGGGTTCAACGGTGGCAATGGCTTGTTAGGCATATCTGCCTGAATGTTGTACCACTGAGTAGGAAGTTCCTGCTCGCTTAAGATGTACTTTTTCTGTCTCATATTTATATATATGTTTAAAATTGTTGTATGCCAGAACAAAGGTACAAATAAAAAATGAAATAAAGAACTTTTTTATGTGTTTTTCCACTATTTTTTTATTTTTATCCAATAAAATAGTTCATTCTACAGGTATTATTTGTTATATAAGTGTATTTTCAGTGTTATTTCTATAAATTTAATCAAATATTACCCCATAAAATACCAAATATTACCCCTATATTATAATGAAAAATAGTATCTTTGCAACAGAAAAATTCAAAATGCGTTGTGAAACGCTTATCATCATCTTTTACTTATACAAAAAAATAAAACATTGGAGTTCAATAGGGATATTGAGATTCCAATGTTTTTTTTATACACTAAACTGAAACATATTATCATGTAAAGTTGACATATCATCATGTAACGTTGTCAGATTTCTAACCTTTCAGTATAAATCAACAGTCTGTTTTATTGTCTACTTCCACAATTGATACAGGATTTTACCCATAGACTGCAGACACAGATTATTTTTTCTCATTACCTAAATCTATCTGCGATATCTGATTCAACAGATTTACAGCCTGTCCTACAGTCTTCACATCATTGATGCGAAGCATTCGCTTGTTGAATTTTTCCTTCAGAACACAATCTTGAATATGACTGGTAACGTAAGCGAGTATGCGGTTAAACATCTGACTTCTGTAGAACGGACTGTTTACATTGCTCACAAACTGCATCTGCATATAGCCCTGCTTGAGAATAATCTTCTCGCAACCTAGCTTCTTGCCTACCCTACGCAGACCTACCACATGCATCAGTTCGTCTGCTTCATGAGGCACAGGACCAAAACGGTCTATCATACGCTTGCGGTAAGCCTCTACTTCCTCATCGCTCTCCAAACGGTCCAGTTCACGATAAAGGAGCATGCGCTCACTGTCACCCGGCACATAAGTCTGAGGAAAATACATCTCCAGATCGCTCTCTATGCCACAATCGTCAACGAAATCATCACCTGTAAGCTGGGCACCTTCATCCATCTTCTCCTGATAAAGATCACAGAACTCCTCGTTCTTCAACTCTGTGACAGCCTGAGAGAGAATCTTCTGGTAGGTTTCATAACCCAGATCTTCCATAAAACCACTCTGCTCAGAGCCCAGCAGATTACCCGCACCGCGGATATCCAGGTCCTGCATGGCGAGATTGAAGCCGCTACCCAGTTCGCTGAACGTCTCCAGAGCCTCCAGACGGCGACGCGCCTCAGGAGTAAGTGCACTCTTAGGTGGCGCCATCAGATAGCAGAAAGCCTTCTTGTTGCTTCTTCCTACGCGTCCACGCATCTGATGCAGGTCACTCAATCCGAAGTGATGAGCATCGCTCACGATAATCGTATTGGCATTGGAAATGTCGATACCGTTCTCTACAATAGTGGTAGAAAGCAGTACATCATAATCGTAATTGATAAAGCCCATGATGATTTTCTCCAAATCCTCAGGCTTCATCTGTCCGTGACCGATTGCTACCCTACAGTCTGGGATATGCTTCTCGATGAGCATCTTGAGCTCCGGAAGCTTGGATATTCTGTCGCATACGAAATAAACCTGTCCGTTTCGGCTCATCTCGAAATTGATGGCATCGCAGATAACTTCACTACTAAACGTTACCAGTTCGGTATGAATCGGATAACGGTTAGGTGGCGGAGTGCGCATGATACTCATATCCCGGGCGCCCATCAGAGAGAACTGGAGGGTTCGCGGAATCGGAGTGGCACTCATTGTGAGTGTATCGACATTTACCTTGAGCTGACGGAGTTTCTCTTTGGTAGACACGCCGAACTTCTGCTCTTCATCGATGACGAGCAGTCCCAGGTCATGCCATTTCACGGTCTTTGATATCAGCTTATGCGTACCTATGAGGATATCAATCTTACCCTCTTTCAGGGCGTCAAGCACCTCTCTGGTTTCCTTCGTTGTACGGGCTCTACTGAGATAGTCTACCCTTACAGGCATGCCTTCCAGACGCTTTTTGAAAGTCTGATAGTGCTGGAAAGCCAGAACGGTAGTAGGCACCAGCACCGCAACCTGCTTGCTGTCGCACGCTGCCTTGAAGGCTGCACGGATGGCAACCTCAGTCTTGCCGAAGCCCACATCGCCACAAACCAGACGGTCCATCGGTCTGCCGCTCTCCATATCCTTCTTCACCTCCTGAGTAGCCTTATTCTGGTCTGGCGTATCTTCATACAGGAAGGAAGCCTCCAGCGTATGCTGCAGATAATTGTCGGCACTGAAGGCGAATCCCTTCTCCCGTCGGCGCTGGGCATAGAGTTTGATCAGGTCGCGCGCAATGTCCTTGATTCGCTTCTTAGCTTTGTCCTTGAGTTTATCCCAGGCACCTGTACCCAGTGTAGACAGGCGAGGCGGAGTACTGGTATCGCTGCGGCGATATTTGCTGATTTTATAAAGCGAGTGGATAGAAACATCCACCTTGTCATTGTTCGTATAGACGATGCGGATCATTTCCTGGTAGCTGTTGCCCGCAGGAACCCTAACCAGACCGCCGAACTTGCCGATACCGAAGTCTACATGCACGATAAAATCTCCCACTTCCATCTCCTGCAGTTCCTTCATGGTGAGTGCCATCTTGCCGGCTCTCGCTTTATCTGAGCGCAGGTTATATTTATGAAAACGGTCAAAAATCTGATGATCGGTAAAGAAACAGCACTTCTTGTCATGGTCAGTAAAGCCTTCATGAAGCGTCTTGTCTACCGGTGTAAAACGGATGGCGTAGCGCTTCAGCTCTTCGCTTTCAAAGATATCCTTCAGGCGCTGTTGCTGCTTCTGGCTATCTGCCAATATATATAAGGTGTAACCCTGGAGCAGGAAATCCTCCAGAGTTTGACAAAGCAAATCGAAATTCTTATGGAAAAGAGGCTGTGGAGCGATATTGAAAGGTATCACAGCCGAACTCTCTGACGGAGCGACCTTGCCGAACTCGATACGGAGATGAGCCGCTACTGCCTTCTTGAAATCGAGCGGAGAAACGAGGTTGAGCTCGGTCTTCATGTCATGTCTGATGCGCTCAGCCTCTACCTCAGTAGCTCCCTCCAGCTGCTCGGTAAGGCTCTGCGATGAGAAGCCTTCGGTATAGATCTGGCCGATGCGGTCGCAAACGAAAGAAAGGTCTTTCGCAACGACTGGCGTACTTTCGGAGAGGAAATTGAGGAAACACTGCTTGTTGCTCTCGATATGGGCGAGCTCGGGCACGATTTCTATCTCTGTGCGCTTCGCCTGCGAGAGCTGGGTCTCAACATCAAAAGTACGGATGGTGTCAATCTCATCGCCGAAGAAGTCGATACGGAACGGATATTCGCAGCTGTAGGAATAGACATCGAGGATGCTTCCACGCACGGCAAACTGACCCGGTTCATAAACATAATCGGTTTCTTTGAGTTCGAAATCGCGCAGGGTATGAACCACATCGGTCTGAGCAATCTGCTGGCCTACAGTCAGTTTCAGAATCCGTTCATCCAGATTCTGCTTAGCCACAACGAGTTCTGCCAGTGCATCGGGATAAGTGACTACCAGGAAATGTCCTCCCGAAGAGAGGCGCGCCAGCACCTCCGTACGTAGGATTTCGTTCGCTGCATCACGCTGCCCGTATTTCACGGCACGCCGATAGCTGGAAGGAAAGAAGAAGACCTTCTCCTGCCCCATCATCTGAGTGAGATCGTGATAAAAATAGCCTGCTTCATCGGCATCATCCAGTACGAAGAGTACCGAACGCCTCATCTTCCCCTGCAGAGAAGCAAAGAACATCGGAGCCGAAGAGCACAGCAAACCCTGGAGAAAAATGGAATGAACCGACTTCTTCCCCATCAAATCAAAGAGGGCATCCGCCTGTGGCGAACGCCCGTATGTTTTTTCTATCTTTTGGATTTCCATCCAAGTACTGATTAGTGATTACTGATTACTGAGTAGTGATTACAGAGTATTAATCCTTCTTCGGATATTTCTTGAACCAGCCATCCAGGCGCAGTCGCATCACGCCAAAGAAAGCCTCACCAAAGATGCCACCACTCATCTTGCTCACACCTTCACGACGGTTAACAAAGATGACAGGCACCTCCTTGATTTTGAAACCTATTCGATGAGCCGTATATTTCATCTCTATCTGGAAAGCATAGCCCTTGAAGCGGATAGCATCCAAATCTATGGTTTCCAATACCTTACGTCGGTAGCAGACGAATCCAGCTGTGGTATCATTCACCTTAAATCCGGTTACGATACGTACGTATTTAGAAGCGAAATAGCTCATCAATACGCGTCCGATAGGCCAGTTGACCACGTTCACACCCGAAATATATCTTGAGCCTACAGCCACATCATATCCCTCATCGTGAGTTGCCGCATAGAGACGAGGCAAATCATTAGGATCATGACTGAAGTCGGCATCCATCTCGAAGATGAAGTCATAACCCTGCTTCAATGACCATTTGAAACCCATGATATAGGCTGTACCCAAACCGAGTTTACCCGAACGCTCCAGGATATGCAGACGACCGGCAAACTCATTAGCCATCAAGCCCTTAACGATGGCAGCAGTACCGTCAGGACTTCCGTCATCGATAACGAGGATATCAAACTGCTTTTCGAGACCGAAGACAGCACGGATGATTTTCTCGATGTTTTCCTTCTCATTATATGTAGGAATGATTACTATGCTATCACTCATAACTTCTTATAATTTTAATGATTCTGATTCTATATAATGTAATACAGATGCAAAATTACAACTTATTTTTGAAATAACAAGCGAAAAACCGAAATTATTGGTCCGGATTCTCTACAAAACCCTGATATTTCTTGTCAAGCCCGTTCATGATCGCCTCATAGCTCTTGTTCATCTGGTTCTTGATATTGTCAGCTCCCTTGCCAATCGGCTCGATAGGCTCATGAATGGTGAGCTTCAGAGGATGCCAGAAAGCCCAGTAGATGTCCTTCATGCGAGGCTTCACATCAAAACTGCCATTGATGGTAAGCGGACATACCGGCAACTGCAGTTCATCGGCAAGCATGAAAGCACCGCGGCGGAACACGCCCATGTGACCCGTAAACGAACGGGCACCCTCTGGGAATACCACCAGCGACATGCCCTCTTTAAGCACCTCGCGAGCACGGTCATAAGAAGCACGGATTTTAGAAGGTCCGCTCTTGTCTACAAAGATGTGGTGCGCATACTCACAGGCGATACCGATGAGAGGCACTTTGCGCAAGCCCTTCTTCATCATCCACTTGAAGTTTCTGCCCAGAAAACCGTATATCAGGAAGATATCGAAAGCGCCCTGATGATTGGCCACGAAAACATAACTCTGGTTCTTCTTGAGATGCTCACGTCCCTCCACCTTTACAGGCAGGAGGAGGATGCGGACCCAAAGCCAAGACCAATACTTGCCGGGATAATAGCCCCAGAAATGGCCATTGCCCAGCATACATCCCAAAACAGTAGTTAAACTGGTTAAAACGCTAGCTACCAACAGGATAGGCAAGCATATTACAAGTTGATACAGACGATATAAGTACTTCATTTTTTATTTAAGAATGAATAATTTAACACTCAACATTTAACACTCAACACTCCTCATTTTCTCTTCAGTGTGATGACCACGATTTCTGCCGTAGCCCCTATGCGGATTGGAACGGTACCGCCCAGCCCCGATGTGGTATAGAGCTGGCAACCCTCCTCCTCGAAGAGGCCGTAATCATAAGGAGTAAACATCGACGGACGCAAGCCCAGTACGCTGACCTGACCCGCATGCGTATGACCGCTCAGCGTAAGCTGCGGTGCTACGACCAGCGAATCCTTCCTGTCAGGTCCTATCACATCGCCATCCTCATCCTTCTCCTTATTAATAGTAGAAGGCCAGGTCTCGCGCCACTGCTTCGGCATATGCTGCAGCATCAGCACGAAAGAGCCCGGTCTGATGCCATACAGCGCCTTCCTTACGTTGGTTCGCTTTGGCTTGTCATAGTTCTCTGTACCAGCTACATAGATGCTGTCAGCGCCTCTATGCACCGCCACATGCTCATTCATCAGCAGGCGCCATCCGCAACTCCGCTGGAAGTCCTGCATCCGCTTCTCGAGCGCAGCTATCTCCTGCTCATCATCTACATCCATATAATAGGTGTAATCGTGATTGCCCAGCACACTCATCACGCCATCTCTGGCTTTCAGACTGCTGAGCAGCGCCTGATACTCAGGCAGTTCATCGGGCGTAACATTCTGTAAATCACCCGTAAAGCAAATCAGATCAGGTTTTTCGGCATTAATGCTGTCAATATCGCGCTGAGGCAGATGACCACGCCAGCCATAGTATGACCCGAGATGGATGTCGCTGAACTGAACGATGCGATAGCCCTCGAAAGACTTCGGCAGATTAGGTACATAGATGGTGATACGCTTGACTTGCATCTTAGGAAAACCTTCGGTAAAACCGTAGATAAAGCAGAAGAACGCCACCGCTCCCACTACCAGTCCGAGGAGCTTGCCCCAGTTGCGATGGCCGTGGAGAAGCCGCATACAGCACCAACCGAAGACACTGAACAGGCTGAAGACAAACTGCGGAACTGCACATACTGCCATCATCGCAAACCAGATGTCGATGAGCACCGGATTGCGTGGCAGGAAGTTGGGCAGCATCGTGATATACGCGCTGTAGGCGATAACCACGAAAGCCGGCAACCAGAAGAGCACCCGCTGCCAGAGACTCTTCAGCCGTAACTTGCCATACCTTTTATATATCCACAGATACGGCAACAGGGTGAATACCACTACGGGTATCAATATTCTTGCTATCATTTCTTGATCAAACTTGATTGAAGATACGTTTTCATTGCCTGCACGGGCACTCCTCTGCGCTGTGCATAGTCGCGAAGCTGGTCGTCTCCTATCCGTCCCAGTTCGAAATACCGCGACTTGGGATGTGCAAACATCAGCCCTGAGACACTGGCATGAGGCGTCATCATTCCGCTTGTGGTGAGCCGGATGCCCACCTGACTCATATCGATGAGCTGGTCGATGATGAAGTTGGCACTGGTATCGGGCAGCGAAGGATATCCTATAGCCGGACGGATGCCCTGATAGCGCTCCAGATGCTGGTCTTCGATGCTCAGCTGCTCGTCGGGAGCATAGCCCCAGATGCTGCGTCTCACCTCTTCGTGCAACTTCTCTGCCGTGGCTTCAGCCAACCGGTCGCAGAGTGTCTGTGCCATCATATTGAGGTAGTCGTCCGAGCGATATTTCTTCTCCAGACCGCCATCTACCGTCGTGCAGAAGATACCTAGCCGGTCTGTTATTCCACTGCCCAGAGGACGGATGAAATCAGCCAGACAGAGATTGGGTTCTCCCTGAGCCGCCGGATGCTGCTGACGGAGCATCGGGAAGCGGACTTTCTGCCCTTCCAGCCAGATATCATCCCCCTCGCTGTTCGCCTCGAAGAGTCCGAAGACGGCATAGGTATGATATTCGCCTTCCCATGAATGGAGCATATCGAGCGCCTCAACCTTCATTTTTTCCTTTTCCTCTCGAGGTTTGCCGCTCAATCCCCAGGCATGATAAAAGTATAGCCAGTTGATATATGGCTCAATTTCGCTTATATTGTATACTATTCTTCGCATCCGATACGATATTTTATTTTACAATCCCCGTAAGATTTCCCTTTTTCAGGAATTGTTTCTGAACTCCAGTTCCTCTCCTCTGCAAGCGGCATCAAACACGCCTTTGTTATAGATAAGACGACCGTTACAGAAAGTCTGTTCCACTTTCCATGCAAACTCATCACCCTCTACAGGGCTCCATTTACACTTGCTCTGAATCACCTCTGCGGTCACCTTCCAAGGCTCTCCCTTGCGCACCACAACGACATCTGCCTTATAACCCGGACGCAGGAAGCCGCGCTGACTGATATGGAACAGACGGGCTGGATTATGGCACATCAGTTCAACCAGGCGCTCAATACTGATTACCTTTTCGTCAACAAGTTTCAGCATGCTTACCAGCGAGAACTGTACCATTGGCATACCTGATGCTGCCTTGGCACAACCGCCCTGTTTATCCTTCAACTGATGAGGTGCATGGTCTGTACCTACTACAGTTATCTTACCATTACTCAGCGCCTTACGCAAAGCATCGCGGTCAGCAGCGGTCTTTACTGCAGGGTTGCATTTGATGCGTGCGCCCTTCACAGCATAATCTTTATCCGAGAACATGAGATGAGCCACAACAGCCTCGCCTGTAATATTTTCATCTTTACCAAAGAACTCCAGTTCCTTAGCCGTAGTAACGTGAGCGATATGGAGATGCG
>ERZ1027181.688-NODE-688-length-16657-cov-9.444525_pt1 | contig 16657 bp, 10 predicted proteins | sample MGYA00519247_ERZ1027181 | MGnify/ENA primary metagenome ERZ1027181 (study PRJEB26926, sample SAMN06164415) | human gut metagenome | biome: ENVO:00009003; feature: ENVO:2100002; material: ENVO:00002003 | host: Homo sapiens | place: USA | collected 2012 ...
CAAACCCCTTCCCCGTGGGAAGGGGCTATTTTGCTGGGGCTACCGCCCCTAGACCCTGTCGGGGGCTATGCCCCTGCGACCCCATTTTCAGAAAACACAAAGGTTTATAGACAGACTGAGGCGGTACTCGTATAATGAGTACCGCCTTTATTACTCTTATTTTCCCACGCAGAAGCGTGAAAATATTCTGTCTATTACCTCTTCGCTTGCGGTCTTTCCGCTAAGCTCATAAAGGCTGCTAAGCGCCGCTTCAAGCTCAAGCCCTGCAACGTCTGCGGTCATGCCGCCGTGAAGTGCGTTATAGGCTCTGTCAACCGCCGCCTGTGCCGATAAGGCGCACTGCCGCTGACGCTCGTTTGCAAGGAAGCCTGCGCCTGCGTCAAGATTGCTTATTCCGCAACGCTGTTTTATCGCCTGTTCAAGCTCGTCTGCGCCGCCACCCGTCTTTGCGCTGATTATTACCGCTTTACCGAGTTCGTTTTCTATAAATGCCGTGTCCGCCCTTGCTTCAAGGTCGGATTTATTTATTATGGGGATTACCGTCTTGCCGTGGAGAAGCTCTATCAGCCGCTTGTCGTCATCGGACAGCTCTCTTGAACCGTCAAATACCGCAAGGATAAGCTGTGCCGTGCCTATACGTTCTATCATACGCTGTACGCCGATGTTCTCGACAGTATCTTCTGTTTCCCTTATGCCTGCGCAATCGGCTAACTTCAGCATTATATCACCGAGCTGTACCGTATCCTCGACTATATCACGGGTAGTACCCTCAATATCGGTCACTATGCTTTTCTGTACGCCAGTAAGCCGATTCATAAGCGTTGACTTTCCTGCGTTGGGCTTTCCGACTATGGCTGTGGCGATGCCGTTTCTGAGTATCTCTCCGCAGTCGTACGTTGCTATAAGGCTGTCGATATTTTCTTTTACGGCGGTGACGCTTTTCAGCCAGTCCGCCTTTGCTATTTCGTCCTCGTCCTCGCTCTCGTCGGGATAATCTATCCATACGGCTATCTCCGATGTAATAGCAATTATCTCCTCGCACAGCGCCTCTATCCTGCGGTATAATGCGCCGTCCGTCTGCGCTCTCGCACAGGAAAGAAGCTGATCGTTGCCTGCGTTTATAAGGTCAATCACACCCTCGGCTTCTGTCAGCGACAGCTTGCCGTTTACAAGTGCCTGCTTTGTAAACTCGCCCGCCTGAGCCATTACCGCTCCTGCGGATAATACCGCCTGCAGTACCCTTTTGGTAACATGGATGCCGCCGTGACAGGTTATCTCGGCTGTGTTTTCTCCGGTATAGCTGTGGGGCGCACGGAATATAAGAAGCACTCCATCGTCGAGCTTTGTACCGTCCGCCGTAATATCTCCGTATGCGGCGGTATAGCCGTCCATCTTTTCAATATCACGCACGGGGTACTTCGGTATAAATACCTTTGCCGCAACTTCAAGTGCGTCCGCTCCTGATATTCTTATCATTGAAACACCGCCGCTTGCCATAGGTGTTGATATTGCCGCTATGCAGTCTGCCATTATATCTTAATCCTTCTTACCGAATAATTTTGCGAAAAAGCCCTTTTTTGCCGACTTTTCGTCTGTCTGTTCTTTCGTTTCGTCTTCGTCCCTGCTGTCGCTGTCATCGCCGTTATCGTAATAGCTTTCTTCCTCCTCTTCGGAAAGTGCCGTTTCGATAAAGCTCTTTTTGAGCAGCTCCTCTCCGCTTTCGTTAAGCGTATATGTCCACAGCTCTGTCGGAGTATTTATAACAAAATCGTCTATATTATCAAGGCTGAGAAGCGTCTGAAGCCGCTCGCCCATAGTATCTATCACCTGCTCCTCCATACCTGAGAAAAATTCCTCGCAGGTTATGTTATACTCGTCGGCAGGATTCTTGCCGCCTATTCTCGTGAGGTGGATACCGTCACGCAGATAGGAGGTGTAATCGAGATAATCGCTCCAGTATTCGTTTATTACCTGTAATATTACACGCTTCTGCAGGGCGTTTACCTTGTCCTCGCCGAACTTCTGTGCGGCGGTGCTGTAATCATCGGCAAATTCGTTCTGCCATATATCGACCTCAGACTCGCCTGTCAGGAATGCTCTTCTTCTGCCGAACACTGCGTCACGGTGCTTTTCTCCTATCATCGTGAACTTGAGCAGGCGCTTACGCAACTCGAGCGTATCGCCCTGTGCTATACGCTGAATGCGGTCGACCTCACGCAGTACGATCTTATCGTCAATCGGTCTGCCCGTTTCGGCGGTGGGATAATGCCTTTTCGGTATTAACTTCTTTATCTCGTATTTTGTCATAATCTCGTCTTCAAGTGAGATTATGAAACGGCTCTCGCCCACATCGCCCTGTCTGCCGCTTCTGCCGCGCAGCTGCATATCGCCTCGTTCGCTCTCGCTCATAAATGTGCCGAGTATCAGCAGACCGCCTGCCGCTACAGCCTCGTCCTTCTGCGATTCGTCAGCGCCGCCCAGCTTTATGTCAACACCTCTGCCCGACATATTGGCTGATATGGTGACAGCGCCGGGTCTGCCGGCTTCCTTTATTATCTCGGCTTCAAGCTCATCGTTCTTTGCATTGAGTACGTTTGCGGTGATGCCCTCCGCCGCAAGACGATCGCTCAGCTCCTCGCTAAGTTCGATGCTTGACGTTCCGACAAGCACAGGCTGATTCTTTGCGTGGGCGGTCTTTATGCAGTCAATAATTGCGTTGTCCTTTGCCGCTTTTGTGAGATATACTTCATACGGATGATCGACACGTCTGCAGGGCGTATGGGTAGGTATAACGGTTACCTTAAGGTCGTATAACTGCCAGAACTCGTCCTCCGAGCTTTTCGCAGTACCGGTCATACCGCTGAGAAGCGGATAACGGCGCAGATAGAACTGCATAGGCACAACGCCCATTATAACGCCTCTGCTTGTACAGGTGATGCCCTCCTTAAGCTCGACAGCAGGCTGTAACGAGCCGGGATAACGGCGGTTCTCAGCCGCTCTGCCTGTGAACTCGTCTATTATTCTTATATTGCCGTCCTTGACGATATAATCGACGTCCTTTTTAAGCAGGAAGCACGCTTTAAGGCAATCCGTAATGCGTATCAGAAGCTCGTTGTTCTCCTCGTCATAAAGTCCTGAGCCGTCCGTTATAAGCTCCTCGCACTTATCCTCGCCCTTTTCGGTAAGGTAGATAGTGCCAAGCTCCTCGTTTATCTCATACATACTGCTGTCAAAATCCTTGACAAACTCGTATACCTCGGGCAGCTTTTCATCGGGCTTTACGGCGGTTTCGCCTGCTATTACAAGCGGTACTCTTGCCTCGTCTATCATCATGCTGTCCGCTTCATCGGCTATGCAGAAGTCGAAATCCGTCTGCACGCAGTCCTCAGGCGTATTTGCAACGAAGTCACGCAAAAAGTCAAAGCCTGCCTCCCTTGCGGTTATATATACTATCTGATTTTTATACATCTCTTTTTTATCCGCAATATCTGTCGAATGTAAAATACAAGCCGAACTTATGCCGAGTGCGTCATATATCGGCTTCATCCACTCGCTGTCACGCTTTGCAAGATAATCGTTGAAGGTGAGTATTCTGACATTGTGACCGTTTTTCGCCATATAGCTTGCGGCAAATGCGGCGCAAAGCGTCTTGCCCTCGCCCGTTTTCATCTCGGTAATCCTGCCCTTTGTAAGCTCTGCGGCGGCGGTAAGCTGTTCGTCATAAGGAATAAGACCGAGGTATTCCCTGCTTGCGATAGCGCAGGCGGCGAATATCTCATTCATATCCGTACTGTCTTTAAACTCGTCTATTGTGCCGACCTCGGCGAGTGAACGTATTTTTTCGATGGATATATAAGTTTCAGCCATTTTTGCTGTCCTTTCAGAATAGAATTATTGCAGTGCCGTGAAAACGGCATTTTAATGCTGTCTCAGCTTGTAGAAAAAGTCTGTTTTTGAAATAAACTTCTAATTTATTATCCCTATCCCCAAACCCCTTTCCCCCGGAAAGGGGCTGAGTGTGGGGCTGCCGCCCTCACCCCGCTTGGGGCTACGCCCCAAACCCCATTTTCAAAAATCATATAGGTTTTTCGACAGTCAGAAACGGCATTTCAAAGCCGTCTATATCGTTTATTTTACCACAGTGAAATGAAAAAAGCAATTATTTTTAAAAAGCACTTGAAAAATACGGATAAATGTGCGACAATAATATTATTATGGCGGTTTTATGCCACACGATAAATTACTAAAAATCTGTAAAGGAATGACTTACTTTGGATAACAAAAAATACGCAGTAATACTTGCCGCAGGTGATGGCAAAAGAATGAAATCCGACAAGCCTAAGGTTCTTGCCGAAGTGCTGTTTCAGCCTATGCTCCGCTGGGTGCTTGACGCTGTAAAGCATGCCGGAGTTGACAATACCGCAGTTATAGTCGGCGCTCACAAGGAGCAGGTAACGGCTTATCTTGATACGCTCGGCGAATACCCCGCATTTGAGCAGAAGGAAAGGCTCGGTACGGGTCACGCAGTAATGCAGGCAAAATCTTTTATCGAAAAGGCACAGGCTGAAAATGCGGATATACTGGTGGCGTGCGGTGACGCTCCGTTCATTGACGCAGACACCATAACAGGCTCTTATGAGTATCACAAAAACAGCGGCAACGATGTTACGGTAGTTTCCGCTATTGTCGATAATCCCACAGGCTACGGCAGAATAATAAAGGAAAACGATACTTTCAAGGCTATCGTTGAGCAGAAGGACTGCGACAGCGAACAGGCAAAGGTAAGAGAGATAAACTCGGGTATCTACTGGTTCAAGGCGGAAAAGCTGTCCGGACTTTTAGATAAGCTCGGCAACAACAATGCCGCCGGCGAATATTATCTTACCGATACTGTTGCCGTTGCCGAAAAGAAGGGCGTATACACGGCGGACAGCACGGACGTTGTACTCGGTGCAAACAGCCGCAGTCAGCTTGCCGCACTGAATGAAGTCGCAAGAAAGAGAAAGCTCGCTGAGCTTATGGACGAGGGTGTGGATATTCCTCTGTCGGACGGAATCATAATCGGTAAGGATGTAAAGATCGGTCACGATACGGTAATACTTCCGAATACGATAATCAAGGGAAAAACGGTTATCGGCAACGGCTGTGAGATAGGCCCTAACAGCTATATAGCCGACTGCGTTATAGAGGATAACGTTATCCTGAACAACGTACAGGCGCACGAAAGCAAGGTAGATAGCTGTGCTAAGGCAGGTCCGTTTGTACATCTGCGTCCGAATACTCATCTGCACAGCGGCGTAAAGATAGGCGACTTTGTAGAGGTCAAGAACTCCGAAATCGGCATAAACACCTGCATAGCGCATCTTACATATGTCGGCGACAGCGATGTGGGCAAGGGCGTAAACTTCGGCTGTGGCTGTGTAACGGCAAACTATGACGGTATAAAGAAGTACCGCACCACAATAGGCGACAACGCATTTATCGGCTGTAACACAAATTTGATAGCGCCTGTTACTATCGGGGATAATGCGACTACTGCGGCAGGCTCGACTATCACGAAGAACGTTCCTGCGGATTCTCTTGCGGTGGAACGTGGTCAGACAAGAATTATAGAACACTGGGAAAAGAACAGCAAGCGTATAAAAAAGGCATAAGGAGGAAAACAGGTGGACGTTTTTCTTTCGGTGCTGTCGGTCGCCGGAATCATTCTCGGCGCTGTACTGCTGATAATGATAATATCCCTTCTGCTGTCCGCAATACTTTATGAGAGCGTTTTCGGAAAGCGGTTCGAGATATACGATTCCGCACATCTGCCCGACCTTAACGATTATAAGGGGCTTGTAAACGAGCCGGTAACATTCCCGTCAAAGCGAGGCTATAAATACACGGGGTTTTACTACCACGATGAAAGCTATGACAGCTTCAGGGGACTTATAGTTTTCTCGCACGGCATATTTGACGGACATCTCAGCTATCTGCCCGAAATAGCGTATTTTGCAAGACGGGGATACAAGATATTCGCCTTTGACAACAGCGGCAGTCATTTAAGCGGAGGAAAGTCACTGCGTGGGCTTCCTCAGTCGGCGGAGGATCTTGATGCGGCGTTAAGTTACGTCACAAAGACAAACACGCTTCCGCTGTATCTGTTCGGTCACAGCTGGGGAGGATATGCGGTATCTGCTGTGCATTGCTATCATCTTTATGACATAAAGGCGGTATTCGTACAGAGCGGATTTGACCAAACAAGCGAAATGGTGCTTGAAGAAGGCTCCGCTATGATGGGCAGGTGGATATATATACTTAGAGCCTATATAAAGCTGTATGAGCGTATGAAATACGGCAAGGCGGCAGGCTACACAGCACACGCAGGAATAGCGAAAGCAACCGCAAACGGCACTAAGTTCCTTATACTGCACAGCACTGACGATAAGACGATAAGCCTTAAAAACAGCGTGCTTGCAAACGTTGAAAAAAACGATAATATCACTCTTATAACCGAAAAGAACAAGGGTCACAACTCTCTTGACAGCGACAGGGCGATAAAGCACAAGGCACAGCTTGACACGCTTTTTGAAACGACCTATCCGAAAAAACAAAGGACTAACAAGAACAGAAGAGAATTGTTCAGCGAAAAGGTCGATAAGCAGATATACTACGAGCTTGACGGCAAGCTGATGAAGCTGATAGCCGATTTTTACGAAACGGCTCAGAGTGGGAAGGGTTTCAGCAGTGCGGAGTCAACAGGGGAAAAAGAAAAGTCATAAATAACGTTTGACGTTATAAAATAAGGAAAATCAGGAGATAAGAAGAAATGAACATTTTCAAGAAAATACCGGCGGTGATAGCGTCTGTTGCGGTTATTGTATCGCTCTCGGCTGTTGCTGTATCGGCAAACAGCTATGTTCCCGAAGTATCCGACGTGGTAACGGAAGATATTGAGGTCGTTTTTGATTCTGCAACAAAAGCACAGCGTGAGCAGGCACAGCAGATAATCGCCGACTATATCGCCAAGAACATACCCAACGGCATTGCGGACGTTTCCAAGATGGATAAGGTTGCGGCGTATGTGGCATCGTTCACTTACGACAAGAGCAATTCCGATCCGTATCTTATGGTGCTCAACGGTTCAGGCAATCCTTCTGCCAGTGCAAAACTCGCCGTTTATATGCTGGAACAGGTAGGTCTGACCGCAAAAATAAGATATGCGTACAGTGAAAATGAAGAGATACCTATGAAAACAGCCACATCTATGGCGACCACTGCGGTAAGGCTCGGTGACGGATCGGTTTATCTGCTTTATATCGGCGGCGACGTACTCGGTCAGAAAACTTTCATTTCACAGAAGTTGAATTCACGATTCCTTTATAAAGAGATCTCAAAAAACAAATACGCTGTTTATTCGTGGATACAGTTTGACGATGAGGTAAAAGGCTATGACAAGGCTACCAAGACCGTTATGAATATCCCCGGATATATCGACGGTCACAAGATAGAGGTAATAGCAGCAGAGTTTACCAGAGGCTGTATCGGTGTTTCAAAGGTAACCATACCCAATACAGTTACCGAGATCCGGCGTGGCGCTTTCGTTTACACAAAACGTATACAGAGCATTTCTATTTCAAGCTCGGTAAAGACTATAGCCGCCGATGTCTTCTCGGGAAACAACTGTCTTAAGTTCACTGTTGACAGCAACAACAAGTATTTTCAGGCTATAAACGGCGACCTTTACTCTAAGGACGGCAAAACGCTTGTTTCCGCCACAGGTTCGTCAATGACAAAAATCCCGAGCTTCGTTGAAGTTATCGGCGACGACGCATTCTGCGGAAACAACCATATAGTTGATATTACAATCCCTGCAACCGTCAAGAAGATAAGCTATGCCGCTTTCGCTTCATGCAAAAATTTACGCAATGTAATAATCGAGGGTAACGGACTTACCACTGTCGAATCCAGAGCCTTCCAGACAACGAATCTGATTTCGCTCAACATTCCCGCCTCTGTGACCTCTTTCAGCTATGATGCTTTCGACTGGGCTGAAATCATACTTGTAATCTGTCCGGATGGAGAGATTTCACAAAAGCTGACAGGCAGTGACGAAATTCAAAACCTGCTTGTTGATACATCAGGCACATTGACCGGCAGAACGTTTACCAAAAAGCCCACCTGTGAGAGTGACGGTGAACTGAAAGTCACTTTTTCAACAGGTTCGTCGAAAACTTATACCATTCCGAAGTCGAATCTTTATCACGACTATAAGGTCGATGCAATAAAGTCGGAAGCCTGTGCAAATGACGGCAGTATAACTTACCGTTGCACGGTCTGCAATTCCCACAGAACCGAAGATACCACTTATGCCACAGGACACAGCTTTTCATCGACATGGACGCTCGACAAAGCGCCGACCTGCGCCGAGCAAGGCTCGCAGTCACGCCACTGTACGAAGTGCGATAAAAAGACAGATGTAATATATGTTTCCCCCACAGGAAACCATACTTATACCGCCTGGAAAACAACCAAAAATCCCGACTGTACTAAACCCGGTGAGCAGCGGTGCAGCTGCACGGTCTGCGGCAAGGTGCTTACAAGAGAGCTTGATCCGTTGGGTCATAAATACGTTGATACCGTGGTCGATGCGACCTATGACGCAAAGGGCTACACCCTGCATAAATGCTCGGTTTGCGGCTCTTCCTACAAGTCCGACTACACCGACATTCTCGTTCTCGGCTATGTCAAGAACCTCAAAGTAACCCGTCAAAACCCAAAATTCATAACGCTCGAGTGGTCAATGTCAACCGATGGCAGCGGCTATGAGGTCGAGCAGTACAAGGGCGGCAAATGGGTACGGATTTCCAAGACCGACAGCAGTGCCAATTGCGCTCTCACCGTCACAAATCTTACTCCCGGTACATCCTATACATTCCGTGTAAGACTGCGTAAAGTGTCAGGTTCTACCGTTCAGTACGGCGGCTATATCAGAGCCGTTGCAACCACTGTTCTTCCCAATGTAACCACATTCACAGCCTCTCAGACGACAAGCAGGACAATAACGCTCAAATGGGATAAGAATGCCGATGCGACAGGTTATGTTGTCGAGCAGTACAAGGGCGGAAAATGGACTCAGATTCTAAAGACAACAGGCAACACGACCTTACAATGTACAGCGTCCTCACTCGCTCCCGAAACACGCTATTCATTCCGCATGAAGTCGTATAAGAAGACCGGCAGTGCCGTTGTCTACAGCGATTATACGAATATTGCGGCAACTACAAGAATTGCGTGTGTTTCAGGTCTTACGGCGAAGTCATCAACCGTTTCTTCTGTTACACTTTCGTGGAACAAGGTTGCTTCGGCTACGGGATATGTCGTTGAAATCTATAAGGGCGGAAAGTGGAATACAGTCCTTACCACAAAGAACAACACTGCTCTTTCCTGCAAGGTAACGGGTCTTGCGGCAGGCTCAACATATAAAGCCCGTATCAAGTGCTACCGCCTTGCAAACGGTGCGTACTCATTCAGCGAATACCTTGAAGCTGACGTGAACACAAAGATAGCAAACGTTACAGGTTTCAAGTCTTCCGGCAATACAGCATCATCAATAACATTCTCGTGGAATAAGAATACCGCCGCTACAGGCTATATCGTTGAGATTTACAAGGGCGGTAAGTGGACGCAGATTTTAAACGCAAAAAGCAACACAACCCTTACCTGCACAGCAACAGGGCTTTCGGCAAATGCAACATATTCAGTGCGCATAAAGTCCTTCAAAAAGACAACCGCAACCACATATTTCAGCGATTATCTTACGTTCTCAGCCGACACCCGTATACCCAACGTTACAAGCCTTACATATAAAGCGGATTCCGCTTCACAGGTAACTCTCAGCTGGAGCAGGAACACTGCAGCCGACGGATATACAGTAGAAATCTACAGGGGCGGAAAATGGGAGCAGGTGCTGTGTGCAGCCTCGAACACAAAGCTTTCCTGTAAGATAACAGGTCTTGCGGAAGGCTCGACCTATTCTGTACGCATAAAGAGCTACAAGGTGAAAAACGGCAGAACCGTATTCAGCGAATATCTGAAAAGCACCGCTACAACAGGTCTTAACCCCGTTGCAAAGCTTGGGGAGCAGACAAACAGCACAGCCTCATCAATCCGGTTTTCGTGGGCAAGAAAAAGCTGTGCAACAGGATATATCGTAGAGATCTATAAGGGTGGGAAATGGAATCTTGTAACAAAAACCACCTCAAACACAGTCACCTCCTGCCAGATAACGAATCTTAACTCAGGTACGTCATATACCTGCCGTGTAAGAGCATATCTTACCGTAAACGGTTCGACAATATACAGTGATAATGTAAGAACGGTGCAGACAACAAAATAATATTACGGCTTTGCGAGCGACGGTTTTATGAACCGCCGCTCTTTTTTTGTCTGTTACACAGCCGTTTCCCTCTTTTTAACTTAACTTATAAATGTAAATTTCGTTAGTTTCATGAAACGTTACATTAAGTAACTAAAAAACAGACTAAACGACCGTTAAAGCTGTTTTTTAAGCTTTAAAGCAGCATCGCTCAGTGAAAATATTACATATAACTGTGCTAAATGCACATATATCGATTTAAACTGTTGTGCGATTCACAGAAAAAGCCATCTTTGTTAAGTAAATTTAGCTGAATTTGTTGACTTTGTATAAAGTCACATGATATTATAAGACAAAGCTAAGAAACCAAGAGGCTATATCAGAATAATAGCAGAAGGAGTGAAATCATGACAGGTTTTAAGAAAAGACTGGCAAGCACGGCGCTTGCCACGGCGATGACGCTTACAGCTTTACCTGTATCCGTGTTTTTCATAAGCACGGGTGCGGCGGCTGAGGGTGTTCCGAACGGATTTGCGTATGCGCAGGGAACAAGGTTCATGCTTGACGGAAGTCCGTTCTACTATGCAGGCACAAACTGCTACTACCTTACGTTCAAATCGCAGGAGGCGGTAGACAACGTATTCAAAGATGCAGAGGCGATGGGGCTGAAAGTTATCAGAGTCTGGGGCAACCTTGATGTAGGTGTCAAGACAGGTACGACAGACAGCGAAGGAAAGCCGGTATTTACAAACAACAATGACGGCCCTGGTGAAAAGGACGGAATATATTTTCAGTATTTCGACAAGGCTCTGGGTAAGCCGGTAACAAACTTCGGCGAAGACGGCATAAAGAAGCTCGACTACGCATTATATCAGGCCGAAAAGCACGGTATAAAGCTGCTTATCACCTTTACTAACTACTGGGACGCTTTCGGCGGTATGGGTCAATACGTCAAGTGGGCGCAGGAGCTTGGCATAACCGGACTTAAAAAAGACGACTTCTACACAAACGAAACGCTCAAGGGCTGGTATAAGGATTATGTCAACGGTCTGCTGAACCATACGAACCCATATACAAACAGAAAGCTGAAGGATGAGCCTTCCGTATTTGCGTGGGAGCTTTCAAACGAGCCGAGATGCAATACCGACGCTCAGTGTAAGGACAATATACTTTATAACTGGGCAAAGGAAATGAGCGAATATGTAAAGAGCATCGATCCGAATCACATGGTATCGCTCGGCGACGAAGGCTTTTACAATAAACCTTACGGGTATTACAACGAATATACTACATCCAATTACGCCTTTTACGGTGCAGAGGGCGTTGACTTTGAAAAACTGATGACAATCGACACGCTCGACTTCGGCACTCCTCATCTTTATCTCGATCAGTGGGGAATGAAGCACACAGGCACAGGACAGGACGATCTGCTCTGGTTTAAGATACACGGCGAAACCTGTGCGGAGCTTGGCAAGCCCGTTATACTCGAAGAGTTCGGTCTTACAGATAGAACAATCCGTGACAGCGAGTATAAGCAGTGGTTTGAGGTGCTTGAGGGTAATGTCTACGATACGGTCGAATATGCAGGCACAAACTACTGGATGATAGCCTCATACATTGACGGCGCACTTTATCCCGACTATGACCAGTATACCGTTTACGGTCCGGAGGGAACAGAGACCGAAAGCACAAGACAGCTTATCATGAAGCACGCCGCAAATATGACGGCAAAGAATAACGTCAACACGATAGTAAACGACAAGCTGAGCTTCGACAGAGCGGACAATAGCGACCTTACGGTAACAGCAACTATGAAGGAGGGTGCAATAAGCGGTATAACCCTTGACGGAAATGCGCTTACAGAAGGTAAGGACTTCACGATAAACAATAACTCCGTAACTATAAAGGCAAGCTATCTTAAAACACTTGAGCTTAAAAACCATGTATTCACGCTTAACTGCACGGCAGGCAGCAGCCCGAAGTTCACAGTAAACGTAACCGATGTGACGATTCCCGCACCGACGCTTGATAAATATATCGCTACAGTTGACAAGAACCTGCGTCACTACGAGAAGGTGAATGTAGGCTATGACAAGAAGACAAGCGAATTCAGAGGTATAACGGTAAACGGCAAATATCTCACGGCAGGTACGGATTATACAGATAACGGCGGCTTAGTCACATTCTCAGACAGCTTTATAAAATCTCTCAGCGAGGGCAACGTAACGCTCGTGTTCGACTTCTATGAGGGTGCGGATTGTGAATTCCTGCTTACCGTAACAGATACATCGGCACTGGAAGATATAGATACTTTTGAAAACTACACAGACGATTCTCAGCTACGCAGTGCATATACACCGAATACAAGCGGAAACGACGTAACGGTTTCGCTTGTTGACAACGCAAACGGCAAAGCGATGAAATTTGAGTACAATGTAGGCTCGCCCAACGGATACTGCGGTGTAAACCGCACGCTGTCACAGCGTAACGTTGCAAATTACACGGGTGTCAGCATAAACCTTACCGGCGACAACAGCGGTAACAGCTTTACTATTCAGCTCAGGGATAAGAACAACAACTATTTTGAAAAAGAAATAACTGTCAACTTCTCCGGCGAAAAAACATTTGAGATACCTTTCGAGGAATTTGTCGCTCCAAGCTGGCAGTCAGACTCCGCTGCACTTGACACAACGGGTATTGTACAGGTCGCATTCTATGCAGGCAATGGCGGTAACACCGACACAGGCGCTTACATAATCGATGATGTATACTTCTACGGCGAAAAGCAGGAAGCCGAGGGCGCACACCTTATCAACAAGACAGGCACATTTGACGGCTCTGCTCCTGCAACTGTACTTACAAAGCTCGTGCTGAACGGTCAGGCTATATCAAAGATAACCTGCGGCGGCAAAACACTTGACAGCAGTACAGACTACTCGTGGAACGGAAGTCAGGTGGCGCTCAACACGCCGTTCATGCAAGCCCTCTCCAACGGCAAACACGAAATAGTATATCATTTCAGCGACAGCACTACAGACACATTTACTCTCACCGTTATCAATTCCTCGGTAACAGATGATACTACGGTTGATAATGTCACAGGCTTCACAAGCACAAACGCAACCGATTCCTCGCTCACTCTTGCGTGGGACAAGAACAACAAGGCAGACGGCTACACTGTCGAAATATACAAGGGCGGTAAGTGGAACGAGATATACAGCGGAGCGGACGCATCCTGCACCGCAAAAGACCTCAGGGCTTCCTCGACCTATACCTTCCGCATAAGAGCATACAAGGCTTCGGGCGGTACAACATATTACAGCGACTATGTAAGACTTGCCGCTAAAACAGTGGAAAGTTCAGGCGTTTCAAACGTTACATCCTTCAGAAAAATCTCAGCGACATCATCCGAGCTTATAATAGGCTGGGCAAAGAACAACTCCGCAGAAGGATATATCGTTGAACTGTACAGGGGCGGCAAATGGACGGAAGTGTTAAGAACCTACACAAATAACACTGTAGGCTTTATAGCGGGCGACCTTAAAGCAGGTACAACCTACACATTCCGCATAAGAGCATACAAGACCTTAGGCGACACGGTTATCTACAGCAACTACACAAGACTTGCCGCTGTGACAAACACAAACTAAAAGCATAATAACAGCAAACGGAGCATATCAGGCAGATATGCTCCGTTTTGCTTGTATAAATAGTCTTTTGTTTAATGTGCTTCTGTTATATCTTTTAGTATTTATCTATGATAGCAAGCTACCGATAGTTCTTTTTGTCGGACAGCACTTCTCGGGTTCGCTATTCAAATCGATGCACTTGTCAATATTAACGAGGGAAAGAACAAGAACCAAAGCGATTAGGGAAAACAACTTCTAAGCAACTACAATCCCCACTGTAGTTGGCTCGGCTTGACCGAGCAACAGAAGTTCACCTTTGGCGAGGCAAGTTTAGTGCGGAGCGAGGGTGTGTTGTCCTTTTGCAATGGTTGTGAAGGCAGCAATATTCGGTGCAACGGGAGGCAATCCCTCCGTCTTGACGGCAGAAAAGTTTGCAGCATAAAAAGGGTGGACATATCGCAAGCAGAAAGCAATAAAATCAAGGCTTGTGCCTTGCCGTCAATCCACCTCCCTTTGACAAGGGACGGGCATGGATGCCCGAAATTGAACGCCCAAAGTTTCGCAAGGATGCGAAACCAACAGAGCGTTCATATGGCAAGTGTGATGGTGCTTTTCGAGGGATAGTGCGTTTTTTAAAAGAGTCAATGTTAGAGCAGTTGTACAGATACACTCACGAAAATATTAATGTCTTGTCGGTACGGAAACAGTTTTAAGCAGTGTTAGCGATATATTTTACTGTGTGGCTTTGTAATAACAATCAGTTTATCGACAGACCGAAACGGAACATATCAGACAGATATGCTCCGTTGTTTCTTTATTCCGAATTATCTGAAAAGCGTACATTCTCCGCTTTTCCTGTAATACGCTATGCGTTCCTCTATTACCTCACGGGTGGTGTTGTAATACTCCGCAAGGCAGTCTATACAGAAAAACTCATCGGCGTTGCGTGTGACCAGCTTTCTGTAAATCGCTATATCATCGCCGCCAAGCGAAGCGCCGCACTTCTTGCAGGTCTTATAGTTTGCCATTACAGCTTTACTACCTTTGCAGTATATACCGCACAGTCGTGGGGCTGTAAGGTAGTTACATATCTCTCGGAGAATCTGCCTATATCCTCGTGCGACCAGCAATCGTGCATTTCAAGACCTCTGCCTGCCGCAGTGCTGAGACCTATATCCCAGAACTGTAACGACATTTCCGCAGGAACATCGCTGAAGTTATACATACCTATAGCGTAGTCGCCGTTGGCGAGCGGCTTTACAAGTGAGAATACGTTTTCGGGGTTGTTCCACTGGCTTATGCGGTATGGTCCTCTGCACTCAATGTCCTGGTTTATTGCGATAACTTCCTTATTGGTCAGTATCTCCTTTGTCCTGTCGGTCATATGACGGATATCACAGCCTATCATAAGCGGTGAATTCATCATTGCCCACAGCGAGAAATGCGTCTTGTACTCTGTATCGGTACAGCCGCCGAGACCCTTGCCTTCCTTATTGCCGAACTGATCGTCGCTCTCGCCGTTTATGTACTGGTTGTTTGAGCCGCCGTGCATACCTACTACAAGCATATCTATATCATTGTGACAGAAGCAGCCGCCGTAGCACTCGTTGCCCATCTGCGACAGTGCAAGGCGCTTTATCGACTCCCAGTTATCCTGAATATCGCCTGTCGAGCGGAAAAGATGAGCGCCGCTCTCTCTTATCCACTTGTAGATATCGTCATTGCCCCAGTTGCAAGCGGAGAACATTATCGGTCTGCCGCAGTTTCTGAGAGCGGTAGACATACGCTTATAGAGTATCTCGCCGGGTATATGCACGGGCTTGTAGCAATAGTCGTATTTCAGATAGTCAACGCCCCACTCTGCAAATGTTTCTGCGTCCTGAAATTCATGCTCAAAGCTGCCGGGGTGACCTGCGCAGGTATGCGTGCCGGCACACGAATAGATTCCGAACTTAAGACCCTTTGAGTGAACGTAGTCCGCAACGGGCTTGATGCCGTTAGGGAACTTCCAATGATCAGGCACAAGCTCGCCCTTTTCATTTCTCTGCTTTTCGCTCCAGCAATCGTCTATTACAACATATTCATAGCCTGCGTCCTTGAGGCCGTTTTCGATGAATGCGTCAGCCGCCTGCTTTATAAGCTCTTCGTTTATCTCCCAGGTGAACGTGTTCCAGCTGTTCCAGCCCATAGGGGGTGTCATTCCGAGTAACTTTTCCATTTCGCCGTTCCTTTCAGTAATTATTCTTCAAAGCTGTCCTCTTCGTTTCTTGTGTTCCACAGCTCGACCAGACGCTCCATTTCTTCTTCTGTGAGCGAAATGCCCTTACCCATTCTGCTGTGGTCGGGCGCCCATGAACGAATGTCGTACTTAGGCTCTCTGTCGTTCCAGCTTACCATATTAAGCTCAATGTTGTACTTGCCCTCGCTGATAACGCCAAGCTCCTGTGTTATTTCATACTTGAATTCTGCCATATCCTTTGATTCCTTTCTTTTACGGAGATTTTTTTATATACCAAAGAGGATTTAATCCTCTTCAGATTGTAAAAAAGTCTGTATTTATAAAATAGAGCAAATTCTCTATCCCTATCCCCAAACCCCTTTCCCCGGGAAAGGGGCTGAATGTGGGGCTGCCGCCCTCACCCCGCTTGGGGCTACGCCCCAAACCCCA
>ERZ1027181.692-NODE-692-length-16635-cov-7.835585_pt1 | contig 16635 bp, 9 predicted proteins | sample MGYA00519247_ERZ1027181 | MGnify/ENA primary metagenome ERZ1027181 (study PRJEB26926, sample SAMN06164415) | human gut metagenome | biome: ENVO:00009003; feature: ENVO:2100002; material: ENVO:00002003 | host: Homo sapiens | place: USA | collected 2012 ...
ACAAGGAGTATCGTCGGCAGCGTCAGATGTGTATAAGAGACAGGAAAAAGCATTTATTCACTGTTTTACTATTAGCAATTTCACTACTCTCAACAAGCATACCTGTATATGCACAAGGAAACGGAAATGCCGATAACGAAAACAGCACAAATGAAGAAAGCTTTGAAGAAGCTGACAGAAATCTTATGAAAGACTTATTGCCGGGCGATCTGGATCTTGTTGAACTGTCGAATAAGGAGCTTGAAGACTATGAGATACCCGAAGTTATATCTGCAAAGGATATAAAGGAAAAGGAACACGCAAACCGTTTATTTGCACAGGAAACAGATGATTATTCGATAGTGTATCAGAATAAAGACGGCTCAAAAACAATGTACTATTTTGATGAGCCTGTAAAGTACACCGATGAAAACGGTACTGTGTGTGATAAAAGCACAAAGCTGTCTGAATCGGACAAAGACGGTTATGCATTTGTAAGTGCGGATAATAATATAAACGTATATATGCCCGAACAGCTCGACAACGAAACAGGCATTATCGTTAAAAGTGGCGAATATACCATAGAAATGTCACCTGTCGATTCGGATAAGGCGGATGTATCGGATATTATAACCGAAACAGAAAACAAATATGACGAACACGACATAGTTGAATATACCGATGTGTTCGGGGTCGATACAACAATAGAATACAGCGCACAGCTCAACGGGGTAAAAGAAAATATCATACTTGACCGATACAACGGAAAGAACGAATTTTCTTTCGATGTTGATACAAACGGTCTTAGCCTTAAAGATGAGGGCGGCTATTTTTCAATTGTTGACGGTGAAAAGGAAGAGATAGTCGGTACTGTCAGTGAGGTTATATTATTTGACAGCTCAAACGGCGAAAACACGATAGTACCGCAGGGATATGTTACGGGATATACGGCAGTACAAAACAACGACGGAAGATATACAATAACTATAACTCTTGATAACGAATGGCTTGAAAATGAAGCCGTATATCCGGTTGTAATAGACCCGACAATCAAAATCAACACGAGCGGAAGCGGAAGTTCAAAAACAATACTTGACGCTCCTGTATACAGCAAGAAGAGCACGACAAACTTCGGTTCGTATTCTATAGGTACAGTAGGTTATCAGGACAGTACATACGGTGCAGGCAGACTTGTAATGCGATTCCCGGGTCTTGACAGCAATGAGACGTATAAAAGTCTTAAAGCAAGTGAGATAGAGAGCGTTAAGTTGTATATGTATGAGGGTACGGGAAATTCCGGCACTTCTACATTGCAGGTAAGATTTTCGCTTAATGATTCAGGTTGGAGCGAAAGTTCGCCCATATACGCTAACACAAAAGCAAACGGTAAGGTGATGAGTACTACTACAATAAAAAAGAGCGGTGTTTGTTCTTTTGATTTTACCGAATTAGCAATAGCAAGCAAGTATGCCGGATACGATATAAAAAAGGGCATAGTTATAACCAATGCCAATGAAACAAATGCGTCACTACGCCGCTCTTTCTATATGACTGAGTACAGCAGTTCCAAACCGAGAGTTGTTGTAGAGTGGAATCCTGTTATTGACGGTATGGCGTATGTGTTTAAGACGGATAGTGAAAATTGCATAGCTTATGATGGAACAGGAAACGTGTCGGAAACATTTATTGCAACAGTTCCAGGATATAATACTACAATTTATTCCGATAGCAGCCAAGCTTGGATTGTAAAAAAGTCAAAAAGCGGTGGTTATATTGTATATACATTAAATGGTAAAGACGGCATACAACCTGCGTTATGTACTACCAATGGATCAAATGTCATCACATCAAAGTGTACTAATGAAATAAGTGCTTATTACAACTGGGAATTTGAAAAAATAACTAACAATACGTACTGTATGATAAATATGTATAACAATAAGTGGGTATACAAAAAATCGAACGGACGTTTAGGATTAACCGACGATTCAAGCCAAAGGCTAATTTTCACAAAAGTAAATAGTAATTATCCATCAAACTGGGATGGAAAATATTCCGGACAAACGAATACATATAAACTTAATATCATATTCAATAGTCAGGCAGATTATAACAGCTTTGCTAGCTCTGCGGAGGCATGGAATGATATAAGTGATAAAATATCTGTGAAAGCATATCCACCTAATGTAACGCCAACTTCGGGGTTAAACGTTTTTCTGTCACGCAAAAATTTAACTACCTCAGGAATTGAGGATGTTTATTATACCACTTATGGAATTTTTATTCCTAACTCTTCGTTAAATAACTATCTTAAAACAAATAACGACATTAGAAAAAATCTATTAGAAGATTGGTCAAGCGGTGTAATATTTATAAATCAAGATAACGGCAGTTTCAACTCTTTAAATTTTACACGTCAAAAAGCAGTGGTTATGCATGAAGTGGGTCATGCATTAAAATTGTGCCATATAGATGAAAAAGTTGCCCCTCGAGAAAGCGCATTTACGGCAATGTCAATAATGAGAGGACAACATTCAGATATTAATGACACTATTACTTTGTATGATAAGTTAAGCTTAAAGAAAAAATGGGGGTAAATTATTATGAAAAAACTTACAAAAACAACAGCACTGATCTTATCGGTGCTTATGCTATTCGGCTGTACAAGTAACTCTGCAAACGGCGGCGTAGGCGATACTACTCCGCCTGTGGAAAATTCGGTTACCGACAGTAAAAATGAAAGCAAAACCGAAAGCTCGGCTACAGAAAACAGCTCTGCAACTGATAATACAAGCAAGGAAAGTGAAGAAAACCTTGTAAAGAATATCGAGGGGTATCAGACGTTTTCTTACGATAAGGACAAATACGAGATTACAAACGAATACATATATTCTAACACATATCGTAACTTGTATAGTATGTATCTTCCTGTTGAGCCGAATCTTGATGACTTGTATAAAGAAACGATCGACGTTAAATCATCGGAACTTGTAGCGCTCAAATGCAGAGTTGCAGGCGACAGTTATGTTATCATTGACGGTAAATGCGGTGAAACGTTGATTATGAAGCCGTTTTTATCTTTAATCTACACGCCTGTTGTTATAGAAGAAGTTGTCGATTCCAATAACGGAAAATGCTTGTATAATAAAGGGGATATATTATATATCCGTGAATCTTATCGTATAACAGAACAGTATAACGACAGAAGCTTAAATTTTGTGCAAAAAGCGGAAGAAAATCTGAAAGCTCAATTTGAAAATAAATCGGGTGAGTTTGACAGCAGTCATTACAGTGAAATTGAAAAAAAATATTATGACGGGCAAATGGAATATTACAACACTTTAAGAAGTGGAAACGGAAGATATATACATACAACGTGGAATCCTGTTTTATTGCAAAAGGGTCAATCTTATCTGATTTTTGCCGACAATGATACTACTGCGAATGAAGTTGACGGAAATATTTACAATAATGCTTATCCTATCGTTTTTGATTTAGAGCAAAGTGAACCGTTTGTATTCAAATCAGAAAAGGAAGACAACGGAGTGTTCAGTGCAAGCTATGCATACCGTTATCAGTGGAAGATACTTAAAGAAAAGTACGGGGAGCATTTCAAAAGCTGATTACAATTAAATAATGCACAGCCGTGGCGGTGAAGTCACGGCTGTTTTTGCACAACAGGCTGAGTGATACCGCTTTATCCCTCATATCCGCCCCTCTTCACCTTCAATTATACAATATGCACAAAAGCGGCGGTCTTATTTTAGCCATTTTCATAGAAAAAAAGATTGACAAAATGCGCTTCAAATTGATATAATGATATTGTTAAAAAAATAACAAATGGGTAAACCGCCGACCCTGCGGTAAACTATAATAGCAGACCGCAAAAACGGTACAATAAGAAAGAACAGTTTAAAACATTCAGGAGGACAAAATGGCTAAGAAGCAAATCGTAAGCAACAAGACAGCTGAATCTGCTCCCGTAAGCCCGCTGATCGTTGACAATGTTGACGCTCTCAAGGCTCGTATGGCAGAAGTAAGAGCTGCACAGCAGGAATTCGCAACCTTTACACAGGAGCAGGTTGATAAGATCTTCCAGGCAGCAGCAATCGCCGCTAACCAGATGAGAATCCCGCTCGCTAAGATGGCAGTAGAAGAAACAGGCATGGGTGTTGTTGAAGATAAGGTTATCAAGAACAACTACGCAGCCGAGTACATCTACAACGCTTACAAGAACACAAAGACCTGCGACATTATCGAAGAAGACAAGGCTTTCGGTACAATGAAGGTTGCAGAGCCTATCGGTGTTGTTGCCGCAGTTATTCCTACAACAAACCCCACATCAACAGCTATATTCAAGACACTTATCTGTCTTAAGACAAGAAACGGTATCATAATCAGCCCCCACCCCAGAGCTAAGAAGAGCACAATCGCTGCCGCTAAGGTAGTTCTGGACGCTGCAGTTGCTGCAGGCGCACCTAAGGGCATCATCGCCTGGATCGATGTTCCTTCGCTCGACCTCACAAACGAAGTTATGAGAAGCGCTGATATAATCCTCGCTACAGGCGGTCCCGGAATGGTTAAGGCTGCTTACTCATCAGGCAAGCCCGCTCTCGGCGTTGGTGCAGGTAACACACCCGCAATCATTGATACTACAGCAGACATCAAGCTCGCTGTTGCTTCAATCGTTCACTCCAAGACATTTGATAACGGTATGATCTGTGCTTCTGAGCAGTCAGTAATCGTACTCGACAAGATATATGACAAGGTTAAGAAGGAATTTGCATCACTCGGCTGCTACTTCTTAAATCCCGAAGAAACAGAAAAGGTAAGAAAGACAATCCTTATCAACGGCGCACTCAACGCAAAGATAGTTGGTCAGAAGGCCGCTACAATTGCTGAGCTTGCAGGCGTTAAGGTTGACCCCAAGACTAAGGTTCTTATCGGTGAAGTTGAAAGCGTAGACATCGAAGAAGAGTTTGCACACGAAAAGCTCTCTCCCGTACTCGCTATGTACAAGGCTAAGGACTTTGAAGACGCAGTTGCAAAGGCTGAAAGGCTCGTTGCTGACGGCGGTTACGGTCATACATCATCTCTGTACTGCAACGCTGTTACAGAGCGTGAGAAGATCAACGAATTCGCCAACAGAATGAAGACCTGCCGTATCCTCGTTAACACACCTTCTTCACACGGCGGTATCGGTGACCTTTACAACTTCAAGCTCCTCCCCTCATTAACACTGGGTTGCGGTTCATGGGGCGGTAACTCCGTATCCGAAAACGTTGGTGTTAAGCACCTCATCAACATCAAGACAGTCGCTGAGAGGAGAGAGAATATGCTGTGGCTGAGACTTCCTGAGAAGGTTTACTTCAAGAAGGGTTCTATGCCTGTTGCTCTTGATGAGCTGGGCACAATAATGCACAAGAAGAAGGCATTCATCGTAACAGACTCCTTCTTATATCATAACGGCAACACAAAGGCTATCACAGATAAGCTCGATCAGATGGGCATTTCTCATACAGTATTCTTCAACGTTGCTCCCGATCCTACGCTTGCTTGCGCTAAGGAAGGTGCAGAGCTGATGAAGCAGTTCCAGCCCGATGTTATCATCGCACTCGGCGGCGGTTCTGCTATGGACGCAGGTAAGATCATGTGGGTACTTTACGAGCATCCCGATGTTGACTTCCTCGATATGGCTATGAGATATATGGATATCCGTAAGAGAGTTTACACATTCCCCAAGATGGGCGAAAAGGCTTACTTCGTAGCTATCCCCACATCTTCAGGTACAGGTTCTGAGTGTACTCCTTTCGCAGTTATCACTGATGAAAAGACAGGCGTTAAGTATCCTCTTGCTGACTATCAGTTACTGCCCAACATGGCAATCATTGATACAGACAACATGATGACACAGCCTAAGGGTCTGACAAGTGCTTCAGGTGTTGACGCACTCACACACTGCCTCGAGGCTTACGCATCAATCATGGCTACAGACTATACAGACGGTCTTGCTCTCAAGGCTGCAAGAAACATCTTCGAGTATCTGCCCAGAGCTTACGCTGAAGGTCAGACAGATGTTGAAGCAAGAGAGAAGATGGCTAATGCTTCTGCTATGGCAGGTATCGCATTCGCTAACGCATTCCTCGGTGTCTGCCACTCAATGGCTCACAAGCTCGGTGCTTTCCACCACCTGCCTCACGGTATTGCAAACGCTCTGCTTATCACACACGTTATGCGTTTCAACGCAGTTCCCAACCCCACAAAGATGGGTACATTCTCACAGTATGATCACCCCCATACTCTTGAGAGATACGTTGAAGTTGCTGAATTCTGCGGCGTAACAGGCAAGAACAACGAAGAGAAGTTCGAGAAGTTCATCGCTAAGATCGAACAGCTCAAGGAAACTGTAGGCATCAAGAAGACAATCAAGGACTACGGTATTGATGAGAAGGACTTCTTAGACAGACTTGACGCTATGACAGAGCAGGCATTCGACGACCAGTGCACAGGCGCTAACCCCAGATACCCGCTGATGAGCGAGATCAAGCAGATGTACCTCAATGCTTACTACGGCGTTGACGAAACAGTTTAATCGCAAGCTCCATAATGTTTTAAACTAATATAGAGAACCCCCTCAGGCGAGAGCCTGTGGGGGTTCTTGCTTTATAAGAGCGGTTTCACTGAAAACTTACTCGTATTTTCGACAAAGTTTTCATCAAATATAAAGCAGCCCCTTGCCTTTTTGCTAAAAACGGTGTATAATCATATTGAAAAGTAGCACAATTTTCGCAGTAAGTTTTCAACGGAGGACAATATGGAAATAAAACGTGACAGGTATCTTGAAAAAATAATTTCATATATGTGGGACGGACAGGTAAAAGTAATAACGGGAATACGCCGCTCAGGCAAATCATATCTTCTCGGTACGCTGTTCAGAAAATATCTGCTTGAAAACGGAACAAAGCCGGAAAATATCTTTTCCTACGCATTTGACCTTGCAAGCGATATACGGTACAGAAATCCGCTGGAGCTTGTTAAAGCCGTGCGTGAAAGAGTAAGGACGGACAGTGAGCAGTATTATCTGTTTGTCGATGAAATACAGATGTCGGACGAAGTGCCGAATCCATATAATAAGGACGGTAAAAAGATTACGTTCTATGATGCTCTGAACGACTTGCGTTCAATGCCGAACCTTGATATATACGTCACCGGAAGCAATTCAAAAATGCTGTCGGCGGATATACTCACACAGTTCAGAGGCAGGAGCGATGAAATAAGAGTGCATCCGCTGAGCTTTGCAGAGTATTATTCCGCAGTGGGTGGAGATAAGTATGAAGCGTTTGACAATTATGCGTTTTACGGCGGTATGCCGCTCGTACTGTCAAGACCTACCGATAAAGCAAAGATGAACTATCTTACCACACTGTTTTCGGAGGTATACATTAAAGATATAGTTGAACGCAGGAGAATAAAGCGTGAGGATATTCTGTCGGCAGTGCTTGATTTATTGTGTTCATCGGTAGGTTCTCTTACGAATCCGACCAACATTGCAAACACCCTTAATTCAAAGCAGAAGCTGAAGGGCGAAGGTGCTGTCGCTAATAATACGGTAAAGCAGTATATTGATAATCTGATCGACGCATATCTTTTCAGTGAGTGCAGGCGGTATGATGTCAGAGGTAAAGGTTATTTTGATTACCCGAACAAATATTATTGCGAGGATATAGGGCTGAGAAATGCACGGATAGGCTTCAGACAGCAGGAAATGACGCACATAATGGAAAATATCATATATAATGAGCTGATTATCCGTGACTGTATGGTAGATGTGGGAGTGGTGTATTCGAGCGAAAAGGACGACAACGGAAAACCAAAGCAGGTCGCAAGGGAAATTGATTTTATAGCAAATGACGGAGAAAAAAGGCTGTATATCCAGTCGGCTTTTGCGTTGCCTGATGAAGAAAAAGCAGTACAGGAAAACAAGCCGTTTTCGCTCACAGGCGATTATTTCCCGAAGATAATAGTACGTCATGATATAACTAAGCGTTGGTATAACGAAAGCGGTGTTCTTAATATAGGAATAGTGGATTTTCTGCTTGATGACAGCATAATATGAGTGTTATGACTTGATTGTGTAACCTCGTTACACAATCCTTGTGCAAAATGTACCACAAAAAGAAATCGCTTATATATAAAATTCACTAAAATTGAAGATTAGTACAAAATTTAGCAATTTGGCTATTGCTTTTTTGAATGCGTTGTGGTATCCTAAGAATACAGAAAACACCAAGGGCAACAGAAAAGGTGCTGAGAAGAAATTCTTCGGCATATATTTATTCTGAAGACCCACGGGGAATTTTGGATTTAACGGCGCAGACCGTTAAACATAAAAAACTTTTACATATTTCAAGGAGGTAATTTCCCATGATAAAGAAATTACAGAAACTGAAAGCCAAGAAAGGCTTCACACTCGTTGAGCTGATCGTTGTTATCGCTATCATCGGCGTACTCGCAGCTATCCTGATCCCCACAATGCTGGGCTTCGTTACTTCTTCAAGAGTAACATCAGCTAACTCAACAGCAGCTTCAATCAAGAGCCAGATCGGCAACTTCTTAACAGATGCCGATACAGCAGGCTATGGTATGAAGCAGGCTACCAGCGCTAAGGCTTCATTCACTTTTACAGTTGATGATGGTGTATGGACGATGACAATCGGTAACGGTATGACAGCTGACGGCACAGGCGCAGCTGCATTTAAATCAGGCTCTAAGGAGTGGAAAACTGAGGAAGTTACTAACATTAAGGCTAACGAAGGCAACAAGGCTACAGCACCAAATGCTAACACTCTCCTCTGCATGGAGATCGCTAACCTGTTCCCCGACATCAAGACAGCTTACATAGTTGCTCACTGCGAAGCAGGTAAGTGCCTCTACGTTGCATACACAGCTGATTCTTCAACAGCTATTGCTATTCCTACATTAACTCAGTTCCAGAACGGTAACGCTCCCTGGGATACAAAGACAGCAGGTATCACATCTGACGGTTACACAGTAGGTACAGCTCCCGCTCTTGGACTTGGTACAGGCGAAGCTACAACAACAGCCTGATTGTTCGGTTAAATCAAGACTTGAATAAACATGTTATTCCCCCGACGGGTGACTGTCGGGGGATACTTGTTATGGTGGGATATGAGTAAAAAGGAAAAATTGATTTTAATTGTCGGCATAACGGTTATTCTGATATGCACTGTATTTGTGCTGTTTATGCTTGACCGTTCTTCTGTAATCAGAATTTTCCCTCGTCCTGCTCCGAAGCAGGAAAAGGTGATACAGCTTGACAATCTCGGCTCGGCTGATACACCGACAGGAAAAACCGCAATAATCACAATATTCTGTGATGATAAGCTGACAAAGTGGGATTACGGCAAGGAAACGGATGCGGCACGGAGAAAAAATGTGTTAAAGTCTGTCAGAATCGCTTCTGAATGGCTTATGGAGCAGGCACAGAAATACAATAAGGACTTATCTGTAGCTTATCCTGCCGATGAAAACAGCGATTTATATTATCAGACCGCATTTGACGATGTGGTATGCGACAGCCTTGCAGACCGTGAGAAAACCTCATATTATCAATACATAGAGAAGAATGTTGATGTTGACGGTATAAAAAAGAAATACGGCTGTGAGAATATAGTTTATCTGCTTTTCGCCAACGAATATGACGAAAGCAGGGAAGACGAGCTGAATATAGGGATAAATGCGTATGCTGTTCCGTTTTATGACAAGGAAAAGGAATATCCTTATGAGCTGTGCTGTATCCCGTCTGTGCTTGAAAATACGGAAATTTCGCCCGCTGTTATCGCACACGAAATACTGCACTTGTTCGGCGCACCCGATTTATACGCTCCAGACGCACAGGATATAGGGTATCTGATTACTATGGGCTTTGTAGACTACTGTAAGGAAAACTATCCGCAGGACATTATGTTTTCAACCTATGACCGTGAAACAGGCGAGCGCTTACCCGACCGTATAACGCAGGAGATAACCGACATAACCGCCTATTATATAGGCTGGCTGGAAACAGCACCCGATTGTATAGATGAATACCTGCTTGTACACTCACAGCACGAGTACAAAAACAGAAAAGAGATAAATTTGCAATAATGTGAATTTATAATATTATTAATTATCTGTTGATTTCCTGAGTGAAATGTGTTATTATTAACTTAATAAGCTAACACGGAGGAAATGCGATGTATACAATTCGGCAATTACATAAGAAAAAAGGCTTTACTATAGTTGAGCTTGTTGTGGTTATGGCGGTAATAGGCGTGCTTGCCGCAATACTTGTGCCTGTACTGCTCGGAGTTACGATAAGGGCGAATATAGGCTCGGCAAACAGCACCGCTTCGGAAATCAAGAAGCAGATAGGCTATTTTCTGACAATGACGGACGCTGACCATAAGAACTATATGCTTATGAGCGACGGTTGCCGTGAAGCGTTTACCTTTACGGTCAAGGACGGCAATTGGCATATAGATGTGGCGCAGAATCCCTCTGCATTTTCTCCGGACACGGTAACGTGGGGGAATGCCGCAGACGTTGACGAAAGCACAACCACCACATCGTCGCAGTACGGAGAAGAATTGCTCGGAATGTATCTGAAAAACTGCTTCCCCGAGCTCAGAAACGGTGTAATAAGAGCCAACTGCATAAAAGGCGTATGCGTGTCGGTGTGGTATACGCCCGATACGACCGATATATCGGATATAAACGATGTTCCGCAGTTCGGTACAACTGTCGCCTGGGTCGATGATAACGGCGATGAGATTACAAAGTACCGTTGGGACGGCACTACCGCAGGCATAAGTGCGGACGGATATACGATAGGTACCGCACCGATGCTTGATCTCGGAATTTAAAAGCTGAATATATGCCCGATTGTGAATGCAGTCGGGCATATCTTGACTATCGGCAAAAAGGAGGGGGAAATGGCTTACAGCGAGCTTATAAAGAACTTTGAGAAAATACGTTCATATATGCGTGAATTCTATGTATACGGCTTCAAGAGCAGAAACGGGTACGACAGGAAAAGCGCACGCTCGTATGACGATGAACGGCGCAGGGTAGAAAGCTGGCTCGGGGATTATATGCGCTTTGCAAAAACCAACGAGGGCAAGAATGTATTTCTGTCGGTAGACAGCCGTACCGCCTGTAAAAACCCTTTCTATAAGGCGTGGAAAGCAAAGAGCTTTACGGACGGGGATATAACTCTGCACTTCGCAGTGTTCGATATACTTTACACTCCCGATATAAAGCTGACGCTGTCGGAGCTTGTAGATGAGATTGATTCATTGTTGTCGGGGGATTTTACATTTGACGAATCGACCCTTAGAAAAAAGCTCAAGGAATACACCGCCGAGGGCATTATCATAACCGAAAAGCAGGGCAGAAAGGTGCTTTACAGCCGTTCTCCCGATGTTGATGTGTCACAGCTATGCGATGTTATCGACTTTTTCGGGGAAACAGCACCGTGCGGTGTTATCGGCTCGTTTATCTCGGACAAATTACCTCCGCACAATGAACTTTTCACATTCAAGCACCACTATATCACGCAGGCGCTTGACAGCGATATAGCGGCTATGCTGTTTGACGCAATGCAGAAGAAAAGCTGTGTCACTGTGGAAAATCTCGGCAGACACAGCGACAAGCCGATGTCAGTAGGGCTTGTACCGCTTAGAATTTATATCAGCGCACAAAACGGCAGACAGCACCTTATAGCCTATAATATAAAGCTGAACAGGCTGTTTTCGTATCGGCTTGATTACATATCGGATGTAAAAATCGGCGAACCGTGCGAAAGGTTTGACAAACTGAGGGAGAAGCTGAATGCGGCTGAAAGCTGTATGTGGGGCGTAAACGGCAGGCTTGATACCGACAGTGCGGAACACGTTGAGTTTGATATAAGAATAGCCGATGACGAGCAGTATATAGTAAACCGCCTTGAGCGTGAAAAGCGGTGCGGTACGGTTGAAAAAATAGACGATAACCATTACAGATACTCTGCCGATGTATTTGACACTACCGAAATGATACCGTGGATACGCACGTTTATCTGCCGTATAACAAGGCTCAATTTTTCGGACAGGACGGCTGAAAATAAATTTAAAGCCGATATAGAGAAAATGTATGAAATATACGGAATAGAAGATAACACGGCTGACAGCGGAGGTGAAAGCGATGATATTCAGTGAGCTTTACTCGGCATATTATAACACGGTAGCAAGGATAATCACTGCCGCATTCGATAAGAATACGACAGAGAAGGACCTTGACCGTATAGTGAGCGAAACCGCATTTTCCGAAAGCGTGCTGACTATAATGCCGTCGCTTAAAAGCGGAAAGTGGAAGCTGCTTGACAGCAGTTTAAAACCGCTTTTAAAGCACGAGCCGACAATGCCGCTGACATTGCTCCAGAAACGCTGGCTGAAAGCCGTATCGCTTGATAAAAGGGTGAGGCTGTTTGATGTACAGTTCCCCGACTTATCCGATGTCGAGCCGCTTTTCACCGAGGACGATTATAAAGTATACGATAAATACTCGGACGGCGATGATTTTGGCGATGAGGGCTATATCGGTCGGTTCAGGCTGATATATTATGCCATAAAGAACAATCTGCCGATAATCGCAAGGCTGAATAACCGCTATGGCAAGGAAGTAACGCTGAGGTTTTTCCCCAAAGGGTTTGAATATTCGGAAAAGGACGATAAGATAAGAGTAATAATGGACGGCTGTAAGTACAGACAGTTAAACCTCGGCAGAATTATAAACTGTCAGCTGTACACAGGCACAGGTCTGTGGAACGAAAAGCCGGAAGCAATGCAGATAAGAGAGCTTACCCTGCAGATAAATGACGAGCGGAATGCGCTCGAGCGTGTAATGCTCCACTTTGCACACTTTGAAAAGCAGGCGGAGCGTGTTGACGATAATAAGTATCTGCTTCATCTGAAATATTACGCAACCGATGAAACGGAGATCGTCATCCGTGTGTTGTCCTTCGGCCCTTGCGTTAAAGTTATAAGCCCGGATGATTTTACTGAGCTCATCAGAAAAAGACTGAGGGAGCAGATGGCGTGCGGAGTGAAATGATGATTGAAGTTTTATTTTCTTATGCGTTTCCAAATGGGGTTGAGGGGCGAAGCCCCCAATAGGGACGAGGGGCGATAGCCCCCGTATTTTCCCCCTTTCCCGGGGAAAGGGGGCAGGGGGATAGGGATAATAAATCAGAAGTTTATTTCAAAAACAGACTTTTTATAAGCTGCGAACAAATATAGTTCGCAGCTTTTTTTCCGTGAAAAACCAAATCCCATCCTGTATAATAAACTCATGCGATGAAGAAAACCTTCACAGCAGACAAAAGGCACTGACAGCAGCTTTTATATGAGGTTAAAAACAGTGCCTTGCAGAATGTTAAGGCACAGACAGCAGTTCATATTATTTATATATGGAAAATAACAGTGCCTTGTAAAGACGCATACAGCAGCATTTTAAACCCGTGTTTTTTAAACACCATTTTTGCCGACCTGACGGCGACACAGCCTTACGGCTTGTTACAGTGCGGTTAAAGTCCGTGCACCCATTTTTAATTGCGTCTTGTTAACAGACAGCGTCCCTGACTATTCCCATCATATTTTTTAAGGGACGTTGTTCTTATTTTTTGAGAAAGGAGAGTAGAGATATGCTTGAAATCAAAGGGAAAATCAACACAGCAATATGTTACGCAAAAGTAGTCGAGGACGAAGCGATAGAACAGATACGCAGAATGTGCGACTATGAGTTCACCGCAGGCTCAAAAATCAGAATAATGCCCGATGTACACGCAGGCAAGGGTTGCACTATCGGCACGACAATGACGATAACTGATAAGGCAGTACCAAATGTCGTAGGTGTGGATATCGGTTGCGGAATGTACACAGCGGAGCTTGGAAAGACGGAAATCGACCTTAGTAAGACAGATGAAGCCGCACACTGCATACCGAGCGGAAGAAATGTATGTGACGGACGTTATGAACGCTTTGACCTTACTAGACTTCGTTGCTACAGACATCTTGAACAGGCAAAACGGCTTGAAAGAAGCCTCGGTACGCTTGGCGGCGGTAATCATTTTATCGAGATAGACGTTTCCTCGGACGGTAACAAGTACCTTGTTATCCATTCGGGCAGCCGTAACTTAGGCAAGCAGGTAGCTGAGTATTATCAGAACCTTGCAATTGAGCTTGCGTCCGGTAAGGGCGAGCTTTTTGAAAAGAAAGCGGAGCTTATAAAGACATATAAGGAGCAGGGCAGACGCACCGAAATTCAGTCCGCATTAAAGGCAATGGAAAAAGAGTGGCAGGCGAAAGTCCCTGATACGCCCGCAGATCTCTGCTATCTTTATGATAATTACCTTGAGGATTATCTTTATGATGTCGAGATATGTCAGCGCTTTGCAAAGCGTAACCGTGAGCGTATGGCTGAGATAATCCTTGACAGGTGCGGACTTACTGCCGTGTCTGCGTTCCATACGATACACAATTACATCGATACCAAGGAGCGCATACTCCGCAAGGGCGCAATTTCCGCAAAGAGCGGCGAGCTTGTGCTTATTCCGATAAATATGAGGGACGGAAGCGTGCTTGCGAGAGGAAAGGGAAATCCCGACTGGAATTATTCCGCACCGCACGGCGCAGGCAGGATTATGTCGAGAACAAAGGCTAAGGAAACGCTCGACATTGAGCAGTATAAGAAGAGCATGGAGGGCATATACACGACCTCGGTCAATAATTCAACGCTTGACGAAGCGCCTATGGCGTATAAGTCGCTGTCGGATATTATTGATGTTATCAGAGAGTCGGTAGATGTTATCGAAGTGCTGAAACCAATATATAATTTCAAGGCGTGTGAGTAACCTGCTCTGCGCCGCAGAGGAGGAAATTACAATGCTTGAATATTTAAAAGAAGAATCAAACATGACCCTGACCGAAAACGGCGCAGCGACCTACATAAGCACAAAATCGCACTGCCTTGATCTGTTCGGCACGATAGGAGCAATCCGTAACAGCACCGAAAACGATATTATCGGCCGCTTTGTAAAAGCGTATTCGGAGGATAAGAATCTTGCCGTAAAAACGCTTTTCTTCGCCCGTGATGCCCGTGAGGGCCTTGGCGAACGCAGAGTGTTCCGTATAATACTGAACTATCTTGCAAAATATGAGCCTGAGGTTGTGCGCCGAAACATAGAATACATCGCTGAGTACGGCAGATATGACGATCTGCTGTGCCTTATCGGTACGCCCTGCGAAAAGGACGCTTTGCAGATTATAGAAGGTCAGCTCAAAAAGGATATAGCGTCTGACACGGGCGTGTCGCTTCTTGCAAAATGGCTCCCCTCTGTCAATACGTCAAATAAGGAAACTGTCCGCACGGCACGCCGTCTTGCACGTCTGCTCGGAATGAGTGAAAAGCAGTACCGTAAAACAGTTGTCGCACTGAGAAAAAAGATTGATATAGTTGAAAACCGCCTGCGTGTGCAGGACTATACCTTTGACTATTCAAAACTGCCCGCCCTTGCAATGCTGAAATATCGTGGTGCGTTCTATGAAAACGACTTTGACCGTTACTGCGAGTATATCGACAATGTGAAAAACGGAAAAGCGAAAATGCACACAGGCGTACTGACCCCGTATGATGTTATCGCTCCGTGCTTCAATTGGCGTTCAGACGGGCTGTCCGCAGAGGAACGCAACGCAATGGACGTAACGTGGAACGCCCTCGAAGATTTCGGCAACGATGAAAACGCACTTGCCGTGATTGACGGTTCGGGTTCGATGTATCCCAGAGCAATCGCTGTTGCACTGTCGCTCGGAATATATTTTGCCGAAAGAAACAAGGGCAGGTTCCATAATCATTTTATAACCTTCTCTGAAAGACCTCAGCTTGTCGAAATAAAGGGCAGTGATATTGCAGGAAAGGTTGAGTACTGCCGTCGGTATAGCGAAGTCGCAAACACGAATATATCGGCTGTGTTCAATCTTTTGCTGAAAACCGCCGTAAAGTATAATCTTCCGCAGGAAGAGCTTCCGAAACGGTTATATATAATCTCGGATATGGAGTTTGACGAGTGTGCGGATAACGCAGGCAAAACGAACTTCGAATGTGCAAGGAGAAAGTATGCCGAAAAAGGATATACGCTCCCTGAGATAGTTTTCTGGAATGTTGAGAGCAGAAAAGCTCAGCAGCCTGTCACAATGAACGAGAACGGTGTTGCGCTGGTTTCGGGCTGTTCGCCCAGACTTTTCTCGATGGTGGCAAGCGGTGAGCTTAACCCTTACAAAGCTATGCTCGATACGCTTATGTCTGAGCGTTACGCTCCGATAAGCGCCTGATATTACCGATATTTTCTGATTCCCTATACGAATAACCGCCGTTTCTCAGGACGGCGGTTCAGTCTGTCGAAAAACCCACATAACTTATAAAAATGGGGTTTGGGGCGTAGCCCCAAGCAGGATGAGGGCGGCAGCCCCACATTCAGCCCGGCACGGATGCCGGGCGTGTATGCACAAAGGCTCTGCACGATGCAGAGCCAACAAAGCATACACAGCCCTTCACCACGGG
>ERZ1027181.698-NODE-698-length-16575-cov-23.533959_pt1 | contig 16575 bp, 12 predicted proteins | sample MGYA00519247_ERZ1027181 | MGnify/ENA primary metagenome ERZ1027181 (study PRJEB26926, sample SAMN06164415) | human gut metagenome | biome: ENVO:00009003; feature: ENVO:2100002; material: ENVO:00002003 | host: Homo sapiens | place: USA | collected 2012 ...
TTATTTATTATGGCATTTTTAAGTAACGAGAAACTCTTGATCGTCGGTGCAGGCGGCATGATTGGTTCAAACATGGTTCAGAGCGCTCTTATGCTCGGTCTTACTCCTAACATCTGTCTCTATGATATCTACGAGCCGGGTGTACACGGCGTGTTCGACGAGATGCAGCAGTGCGCATTCCCTGGTGCACACCTCTCTTATACCGTAGATCCTAAGGAGGCTTTCACAGGCGCTAAGTACATCATCTCTTCAGGTGGTGCTCCCCGTAAGGACGGCATGACTCGTGAGGACCTTCTCAAGGGTAACTGCAAGATCGCTGCTGAGTTCGGCGACAACATCAAGAAGTACTGCCCGGACGTAGAGCACGTAGTTGTTATCTTCAACCCGGCTGACGTTACAGCCCTCACAGCTCTTATCCACTCAGGTCTGAAGCCCAACCAGCTCACCTCACTCGCTGCTCTCGACTCTACACGTCTGCAGCAGGCTCTCGCCCTCGAGTTCGGCGTACAGCAGGACAAGGTGACAGGTGCTCACACATACGGTGGCCACGGCGAGCAGATGGCAGTCTTCGCTTCACAGGTGAAGGTAGACGGCAAGCCTCTCGCAGAGATGGGCCTTTCTGACGAGCGTTGGGAAGAGATCAAGCACCACACAGTACAGGGTGGCTCTAACATCATCAAGCTCCGTGGCCGCTCTTCATTCCAGAGCCCGGCTTACAACGCTGTTAAGATGATTGAGGCTGCTATGGGTGGTGAGAAGTTCACATTGCCCGCTGGTTGCTACGTTAAGTGCGACAAGTGTGGCTTCAAGAACGTAATGATGGCTATGCCTTCTACTATCGACAAGACTGGCGTTCACTTCGTAGAGCCTACTGGCACTGAGGAGGAGAAGGCAAGCCTCGCTAAGTCTTACGAGCACCTCTGCAAGATGCGCGACGAGATCGTAGAGCTCGGCATCGTTCCCCCAGTTGAGAAGTGGAGCGAGATGAACCCGAACCTCTAATCAAGACGCTTACGCTTTAATCAAGGCGTTTAAATAACAGGTGCCCCTGACTTCCATCTTTTAGGATGTCAGGGGCGTCTTTTCGTTTATATATACAACAACAAATCGTTTTATATAGAACAACAAACTTACAAATGAGACTATCTACTATAATCCTCACTCTTCTTCTTGGCGCCTCTTCTGTGACGGCGCAGACCGCCAAACCTAAATACCGACTTACCTGGCAGGACCATTATGGAAGGACAATATCCTTTTGACCGTCCTTACTATCTGCTCATAGACATGCAGACCGAAGGCTCATGGGTGGGCAAGGCCATAAAGAGCGAGCTGCCCGTAGAGATGGAGATAGACTGGGTGAAGATGTACGACCTTGTGGAATAACATAGGTGTGCGTCCGAAATAGCTGATTTTTATACTAACACGCTCGTAATTCGGATTTTTTTGTCTAATTTTGCACCAACTTTAAGCACACAATCCTATGAGTATAATAAAAGTAAAGGACAAGACCTTCAAGACCTCCATCCCTGAGGCGCAAATCCTTGAGCGTGTGAAGGCTGTCGCAGACCGTATAAATACCGATATGGCTGACAAGAATCCTCTCTTGCTTGCCATGCTTAACGGCTCTTTCATCTTCGCCGCCGACCTCATGCGCTACATCAACGTGCCGTGTGAGATTTCGTTCGTGAAGATGTCTTCCTATGCCGGAACATCATCAACTGGCAACGTAAAGCAGCTTATCGGACTGAATGAGGACATCAAGGGCCGCACGGTAATCGTCGTGGAGGACATCATCGAGTCTGGACTTACAATGAAGACTCTCCTCAATATGCTTCAGGAAAAGCAGCCGGAGGCTGTGCATGTATGCACGCTCCTGCTCAAGCCTGAATGTCTGGAGGTGCCCCTTGACATCAAGTACGTGGCAATGGAGATTCCTAACGACTTCATTCTCGGCTACGGTCTTGACTATGACCAGCAGGGACGCAACCTGCGCGACATCTATACAGTAGTGGAGGAATAACCCCAAAATACGCAATAGCATAACATTATATAATTAATATAAGTAATAAAAAGATGAAGAACATCGTAATTTTCGGCGCCCCGGGCTCAGGTAAGGGCACACAGAGCGACCTTATGATCGAGAAGTATGGCTTCAACCATATCTCTACTGGTGACGTGCTCCGCGCTGAAATCAAGAACGGAACAGAACTCGGCAAGACTGCCAAGGGATTTATCGACAACGGACAGCTCATCCCCGACGAGCTGATGATTGACATTCTCGCAAGCGTATATGACAGCTTCGGCAAGGAGCACAAGGGCGTAATCTTCGACGGTTTCCCCCGTACAATCCCGCAGGCTGAGGCTCTCAAGAAGATGCTCGCAGAGCGCGGACACAAGGTGGCTGCCATGATTGAGCTTGACGTTCCTGAGGATGAGCTGATGAAGCGTCTCATCAAGCGTGGTCAGGAGAGCGGTCGTTCAGACGACAACGCTGAGACCATCAAGAAGCGCCTCGACGTTTATCACAACCAGACAGCTCCGCTTATCGAGTGGTATGCTGGTGAGGGCATCCATCACCACATCAACGGACTCGGCGAACTGCCCCGTATCTTCGGCGACATCTGCGCTGTTATCGACGCTCTCTAAACCAACGGTTTAGGCTTATATCGATATAGGCACATACATATTATTATATAAGACAGCCATTTCAAGGTCATCAATGAAGCCTTGGAATGGCTGTTTTTAGTTTTAAACTGAATTAAAGCCTTCCGAAAAGGGCGAAACAATCTAAAAAAGCACTAACTTTGCATCCATGATACAAAACAAGACTTCATTGAGCAGCAAGCAATATGCCGTGCCGTTCATCCTTATCACCTCACTCTTCTTCATGTGGGGCTTTGCTCGCGCCATTCTCGACGTGCTTAACAAGCACTTCCAGAACGAGCTGGACATCACCATCACACAGTCATCGTTGATACAGGTGACCACATATCTCGGCTATTTCCTCATGGCAATACCCGCTGGTCTCTTCATCAACCGACAGGGTTATCGTCGCGGCGTGGTCTTCGGACTGACGCTTTTCGGACTCGGTTCGCTGGCGTTCATCCCGTGTTCCATGGCAAATACCTTCTATGCCTATCTCGTGGCGCTCTTCATCATCGGTTGCGGACTGGTCTTCCTTGAGACCTCTGCCAATCCTTACGTAACTGAATTGGGTCCGAAAGAGACCGCTACGGCACGACTTAACTTCTCGCAGTCGTTCAATGGTGTAGGCTCGATGTTCGCCACTCTCGTTGTCGGAAGCTTCCTTTTCCAGGGCTCAGGCGAGGCGGGAAACGGAGCAAGCGCCGTCGTTCCGTATACCATTATGGGCGTACTGGTGCTCCTCATTGCTCTTGTCTTCTCACGTGTAAACCTTCCTGAGATTGCACATGATGATGATGCCGAAACCAAAGAGGGCGGTCATAACATCTCGAAGCTCTTCTCAAACAGATGGTTTGTCTGCGGACTCATTGCGCTTCTCGCCTACGAGGTGGCAGAGATAAGCATCAATTCGTACTTCATCAACTTCGTTACTGGCGAGGGATGGATGGACGCACAGTCAGCTTCCACCATTCTTACCATCGGCTTGGGCGTATTCATGATTGCCCGTTTCATCGGAGCGGCAGTTATGAGTAGCGTGGCAGCAGAGAAGTATCTGCTCATCTGCGGCTTCGGAACGGTGGTCTGCATCACGCTCTTGCTCTGCGATCTGGGTCGTGAAGTATCTATAGCAGCCCTGCTCGGCAACTACTTCTTCGAGGCCATCATGTTCCCCACCATCTTCTCCCTCACATTGCGCGGACTGGGTGGACTGACAAAGAGTGCTTCGTCCATCCTGATGATGACCCCCGTAGGCGGTTGCGGTTTCCTCATCATGGGTCTTGCTGCCGACCACGCCTCCAGCTTCGTCCTTCCTTTCTTCATCCCTCTCGCAGGTTACGCCATCGTCATGGCATACGCATGGAGCGTAGTGAAGAAGACCAACTGATAAGTCAGACTTAAGAAAGATATAAAAATAGCAGAAGCGCCACTTTAGTCATTGCTAAAGTGGCGCTTCTGTATACATATAGTTTACTTCTTCTCTACTTTCTGGAAGTTGCCGTTTCCGTCAATCACTTCGTACGTATCCACTGATACCTTCTTGCCTTTGATGGTGAGCACGTCGAAGGAGGCGTTGCCGTCGCTGTCTCGCCAGGCATTGTTGACCTGATGGATTTCGTGTCCGCGATAGTGTTGTACGGAAGCCTCATGGGTGTGTCCCACGAAGAAGGCTGCGAGGTTATACTGCTCGAGGATGTCGAAGAGCTGCGTGCGCTGCTCCTCCGTCCACCATTCGAGCGCCCACTTGTCAAAGCCGTAGTGCTGTACGTAAACCACGGGTCGACCGTCTGCGGCATACTTCTTCAGGTCGTCGGCTATCCATTGCATGTTGCTCTCGCAATAGGTGGTGTCGCCGGCAGCGAGCTGTCCGCACACGAAGTGCACACCGCCTATGTCGAACGAGTAAGAGCGCGATGATCGGTGGATGTTCTTTATGCGTCCGGCGTTCTTCAGGTCCAGCAGGATGGAGTCGAGATAATGCAGATTAAACTCCATGCCGATGCGGTTCTGCTCGGGTCGTCCGCTCTCCGGCGAGATGTCGTGATTGCCGAAAGTGGGGTAGGTGTCGTAATGAATCTGCATATATCCAGCCCCTCGTTCCCAGCGTTGCCGGTAGAGGTCGAGTATTCTCGGGTCCGACTTGTCGAAGAGGTCGCCGGCGAGAATCACGCCGTCCAGTCGCATTCTCTCGCCAAGCGCGTTGATGGCAAGCACGTGATGATACTGGTCGGTTTCGGGCGGCATGTCGAAATGTAGGTCGGCGGCTATCACCACCGTGCAGTTAGGCTCCTTCTTCTTCTCCGAGGCATATCCGTTTATGGCGGACAGTCCGAAGAGCAGCAGAGCTGCGAATAGCATTTTTGTTATCATTTCCTGTTTGTCTTGTCTTAGTGGTTTCAGATTACGTTGTTTCCTTCTTTCACTTCCTTCTCCACGCTCTCGCCGTTGCCCCATACGAGGGTAAGCTTAAACGGTATGTTGGAGTGGATGGTCACCTTCGGCTTGTCGTTCACGGAGCTGCGCTTTGCCACCTTGAACGAGATGTTGCCTTTCTCACCGAGCGGATAGCGGTCGATGCCGTAAGCGTCTGTCAGCTGTACGTCCAGCGTAACATGATTGTCCTGGATGTCAGCGCGGATGCCGAAGATATACTCTATGAGGTCGGCGATAGGCGGCAGTCCGGTCCATCCCACGAAGTCCTTGCGTGCCATAAAGCCGGGCGAAGCGCTCTCCGGTGCGTAATATTCCCAGAACGTACCGGTCTTCTTATATACGTTCAGCACGTTGTTATAGTGGTTCATGACAATGTCGTGGGCAAGACGTCTGTAGCCTTTATTGACAAGACCTGATATAACCATGTAGTTGGTGCCGGGCCATACGCCCCCAACCCAATAGCGTCCGTTGGCCTTATACTTGGGATTGTCGGCTGCGAGCGAAGCCACGCGGTGCGGGCGGTTGAACTTGCACGTATCGTCCAGATGCTCCACCAGTCTGTCGAGTCGCTCTTTTGGCAGCACGTCGGTGTGGAGAGCCCAGTAGGCGTAGATGCCCTGCGTGGTGGAGAGCGAGTCGTTGGCAAACTGGTCGTACAGGAATCCGTCGCGTTCGCTCCACATATTCTTGTTGATGTAAGCCGTGAGGTTCTTGATGTCGTCCTCAAACTCCTCTATCTCCTGCCAGCGCTCCAGATAGAATCCCATCTTCAGCAGGATGTTAGCCACCATTATCTGCTGCAGGCAGGCGTCCAGCCATATCATGTGACCGTTGCTGTAGATGGTGTTATATCCCTCCGGCACGCGCGGCATGTTGTCCATACCCGTTCCCCATCCACTGCTCCAGTAGGTGCCGTTGCGCCACGTGCGGTTCAGCTTCAGCCACTTATAGTAGGCTGCCAGCACAGGGAACACCTTGTTGAGGCGGTTGTCGTCGCCGAACTGCGTGAAGTAGAGCCATTCTGACCACGGCAGAAGGTTCGGTCCCGTGGACGTGGGGTCGTAGCGTCCGAAGCAGTCGGATCCGTCGGCGCGAATCTCTCGGCAGATGAATCCGTCGGGATGCTGTTTGGCGTAGAAGTTGTCCAGCGTTTTCTGGAACGGGAAGAAGCGGTCGCCGTATCGGCAGAACATCGTTATGAAGGCATCGTCCCACATAAATATGTTGCCGTTGTATGCGGGCGAGATGTATGACGTCACGAAGCCTGAGTTGTCAAGCGGCTGGCATACGTTCTTGATGCCTATCTGCCACGCCTTCCAGTACATCTCTATCTCCTTCTCGTGTCCTTCCCAATAGGGTGCGGGCAGCACCTTCTTTGCCTGTTCGAAGGATCCTGGCTTCGGCTTCTCCACCTTCGCCGTGCGGAACGTATTCTCCGCCACCAGCGTCTGCATCACGTACGTGTTCTTGTAAGGCAGCTTGTAAAGCGGCGAACCGGACGAAATGAGATTCTGGGCGGGCGACAGCATTGCGAAGAGCGAGGCTGTCAGGGTTATTATTGTTTTCTTCATTATTATAAATGTTATATTGAAGGTTCTCTCCTACACGATAGCCTTTCGTTTGCTTTATTCTCCCTCAGTCATAAGCTTCTTTATCTTCTTGAACACATCCGTATTCTCGAAGATGCCTGTGAAGTTCTCAGCTCCAGGACCGAAAGCATACACGGGCACCATTGCTCCTGTGTGGTCCTTTGATGAGAAGCAGCACTCCACGCGTCCCTTGTCCTTGTTGCCGTTTACGAGCGTCAGTCCGCCTGTCTCGTGGTCGGCAGTCACCACAACGAGTGTCTCGCCGTCCTTGGCAGCCCACTTCATCACCTCTCCAATGGTCTTGTCGAAGTCGAGCGTTTCCTTCATAAGGAGGTCCAGCTGATTGAAGTGACCATAGTCGTCGAGCTGCGAACCTTCAATCATCATGAAGAAGCCGTTCTTGTTCTGGTTCATGAGACTGATGCCCTTCATTGATGCACGCGCCAAGAGGTCGCCGCGCTCGTCAGGCAGGGGAGTGTCCTTGTCGTAAGGTACGGCGAAGATGCGGCTGTTCTTGTCGTAGGCGAAGAAGTCGTCCAGCGTGCGTGATACGTGATAGCCCTTCTTCTGAAGTTCCTTGAATATGTCGCGACCGTCCTTGCGGTTGGTGAATTTCTGCGCACCGCCGCCGAAAACGAAGTCTACACCGCTTGTCGGATAATCGCCGACAAGCTCCTCCTCCTTATCGCGGTCGATGTTATGGCAGCAGAAGTCGCACGGAGTGGCGTCCCACAGACGGCATGTCACAGCCATGCCAGCGTCCTTGTCCAGCTCCTTAGCCACGTCTACGAGCGAAGTCAGCGGCTTGCCATCAGGGTCGACGCCCACGGCATGATAGACGGTCTTAACGCCTGTGGCAAGCGAAGTGCCGCCCGAACCTGAATCGGTCACCAGCTTTTTTACAGCCCAAGTCTTCGACAGACCCGTAGCCTGAGCGTTCTCCAGCCATAGCTTGCCGCGGTTGGCAGCCCAAGCCGTATAGACGTGCATGAGGCTCATGCCGTCGCCGATCATGAGTATGACGTTCTTCACCTTCTTGCCCTTCGGCGCCTGGAGCTTCTCCACGGCGTAAGGATGTTCGTATGTGAAGGTCTGTGTGGGCATGTTGTACTGTGCGTTGGCGCTATGTACGCAAAGTGCGAGTGCGGCAGCTGCGAAAAATTTCCTTAAAGTCATAGTGATGTGTAAAATTTGAAGATTGTTATTATCGGATAGATTGGTTTGTTTATGATTATTGCTATACAAAGGTAGTGGAATTTAGCTGTATTGCAAAGGGAATGTATGTATTTTCTCGGGAAAAAGCCTTACATTTGCATATCATAATCTAACGATAAACAAATCATAATCTAACAGTAATAAATAGTAAGAACACATGAAAAAAAATCTATTGTTTACTTTGTTCCTGCTGCTGGTTGTGACTACGGCTTTCGCCCAGCGCCAGTTCAGATTCAAGGACGGAAAGTTCAAGGTGGTGCAGTTCACGGACATCCATTGGGACCCTAAATCGCCCGGATGCGACACCACGCGAAACACCATTCTGTCTGTCCTGAAACAGGAAAAGCCCGACATCGCCATACTTACCGGCGACGTCGTTACCGACAATCCCGCACGTAAGGGATGGGAGGCCATAGTGAAGATATTCGAGGATGCAAAGATGCCGTTCGCTGTCACTATGGGCAACCACGACGCCGAGCCGCAATACATGAGCAAGCAGGACATCTATGACCTCCTTATGCGTTCGCCTTACTTTGTCGGTTCGCACGGACCGAAGGGCATTCACGGACACGGACAGCACGTCATTCCCGTGTATGGAGAGAAGAACAAGGACAAGGCTGAGGCGCTGCTCTATTGCATCGACTCTAACGATTATCCCGAGACGGACGAACTGGGACATTACGACTGGATTCACTTCGACCAAATAGCATGGTATCGTGAGCAGAGCAAGCACTACACGCAGCTCACCGCTGGCAAGCCGCTGCCCGCATTGGCGTTCTTCCATATAGCTCTTCCCGAATATCGCAATCTGATGAACTGCAAGGACACTTGGGGAAAGTGTGATGAGGGCGAGGTGTGCGCGGCTGACATCAACAGCGGTATGTTCGCCTCGTTTGCGGAATGTAAGGATGTGATGGGCGTGTTCGTAGGGCATGACCACGACAACGACTTCATCGGACAGGAGAAAGCCATCTGCCTGGCTTACGGACGCGTGACGGGAACGGACGCTTACGGCGGTCTGGTGCGTGGCGGACGCGTGATAGAGATGTACGAAGGTCAGAGACGCTTCGATACGTGGATCACCACTCCCGCAGGTCGTGAGTTTGCCTATTATTATCCTTCCGGCATCACGTCCATAGACGAGGAGGGGCCTTACCTTCCGGCGCTGAACGTGAAGCCGACAAAGCATGGCGTCAACTATACGTACTATGAGGGCAAGTTCAAGAAGACCGCCGACATTGCTAATGGAGAAAAGGTGAAGGAGGGCGTGCTTCGCAACTTCATCATCACGGAGGCAAGAAGCGATGATCATTTCGCTTACGACTTCCGTTCGTACATCAAGATTCCTGCAAAGGGCGTCTACTACTTCGACATAGCTTCAGACGACGGCTCGCGTCTCTTCATCGACGGCAAGGAGATTATAGACAACGACGGTTCGCACAGTCAGGAGTTTGTATCCGGCAAGGTTGCGCTCGAAGCCGGTTTCCACGAGATGAGAATACTGTACTTCGAGGACTATATGGGACAAAGCCTGAAGATAAAGATAACGGATAAGAACGGCAGCAGCATCCTGCCAGACGAAATGCTATATGCTGAGTAATGCAAATATCGTACAGACGGTAAAAACATGTTACAAAATAAAAATCGATTCTGGAGATTTCATAAGCGGTTTTTATCGTCTTTCGTCGTGATAAAGACACCAATAATATTCAATACAGCCTCTTTTACATCCCCAAACATCAACTATAGGAATGTAAAAGAGGCTGTATTGCCTTACAAAAGTGGATGTTTTAGAGTGCTAAAGAGGCTCTATTGCAACAAAGAGTGGCTCTATGATACCCTCATATTGTTGCACAATTTCTTCAATAATTCCATAACCCACTGTATAACAGTCTGCTATCTCTGCACGCTCAAAACTCAAGAATTTCGCACCAAGGATTTCTTCGTGCGCTGAACGAGGAGTATTGAGCGTCAGAAATGCAAATATAAGATACGGAGCGTTGCACAGAATGCTTAATTCAGAAGCTTTGCTACGTTTTCAGCGTCAATACCGGTCATTGCCGAAATCTGCTCTTCTGTCATTCCACTGGCGAATAACGCTTTTGCCATATTGCGTAGTAGTTCGCTCTGCTGCGATAGCTGTTCGCTCTGCTGCGAAAGCTGTTCGTTCTGCTGCGAAAGCTGTTCGTTCTGCTGCGAAAGCAGTTCGTTCTGCTGCGAAAGCAGTTCTTCTTTCTCCTTTAGTATCTTGTCTCGCTGCATGATGGCTGTGTCGCGATCCTCAATGGCCTTATAGTATTCGTCCTCGACGTTCATATCCTGTCGCATCTCTGAGTTGGCAGCGGCAGCTGTGAGCTTATGCAGCACGTACAGCATGTCGTTGTCGTCAGCATACTTGTCTTCGTCTATCTTAAGCACCTGCTGCGTGTTGCCCTCCACTTGAGTCTGGTCGAACACGCTGAGCACCTTTTCCAGCCTGTTGTTCACATTGCCGTGCAGAAGAGGAATCTGAACGATGATGCTGTTGTGGGTGAGACTCTCTACGAACGGCTCTTCGCTGCCTTCCTTCACAATGTTGCCGTTATAGTCGAACACGTCGTGATTTACGTACACTATTGGTTCTTTGATGTTCCCTACCTTATGTCCAAGGAGATATACAGCCACCATAGGATAGGCAAAGCCTTTCTCATCAGTCTCGCGTATATTGTTTTTGTTGCTGTATTGCGCTCCAAGATACTGGCGGAAACGGAGTGTTTCGGTATTGAGCCACGTCTTCTGCAGCTCAATCAGCACCACGCGGTCCTTCTCCACATCGCCTTCGCGCTCACGAACGGTAGCAGCAAAGTCAATGCGGAACATAGAGAGCGTATCGCGTGTGGTGTTGCTGTATTCATGCGGACGTACCGTCACGTGCACCACTTCTTTCTTCAGCAAAGCCGACAGCATGGTCTTGGCTATGCGCTCGTCCTCCATGATATATTTGAACACGGAGTCGTAAATCGGGTTGGCTACATGTATAAACATAACTTTCTGGTTTTATTGTTTTTACAAAAGTAGATAAAATATTCCGAATAATGAGGCTGTTGCATAAAAAAACTCCGCACGGCAATCTTTCATCGCCATGCGGAGTCTTTATCTGTAGCGTATCATTACGCTCGGCTTTCTTACTTGGTGTAGCCCTCGTTCTGCTTCAGAGCGCCACCCGACTTTGTGATTTCGGTTGACGGGTAGGGGAAGGCTATCATGTAGTCCTGATATGTGCTCTTGTTCTGATAGTCCTCATAGTCGCCTACGGTGAATGTGCTGTTCCAGTCAGAACGGTCTGCATAGTGGCGGACACGCGGATGAGCGTTGAGCTCCTTCGATGCGCAATCCTTTATTTCTGCGTCACCAGAGTGATACCAGCGCTTCAGGTCGTAGAGGTGGTCGGTGAACTCGAAGGCAAGCTCGCAGCGGCGCTCGTGATAGAGGTCGGTCCATGTGGCGTTGCCGATGAGCGGAGTGAGGTGAGCGCGTGTACGGATGCGGTTGATGTCCGTGGCAGCCTTGTCGGCATGACCGGTGGCGAGGTAAGCCTCGGCGCGGAGCAACAGCATGTCTGCGAAGCGTACGAGCGGGAGGTTTACGCGGGCTGTAGGCCAGTTGCCGTTGGAGCTGACGTATGCCTTTGTGGCGTCCTCGTGCTTGAACGGATCCATATACTTGTTGATCATGAAGCCCGACTCGACGTCTGATGTAGAGAAGAACTTGCGTGTCTCGCCGAAGAACTGGAACTCCTGTCCGTACTCGAGGACAGAGCGGGTGATGCGGGCGTTGCTGGCACCGTCCTTAAGCATTTCCTCGAAGATGTCTAAAGAGGGCTTTATCTGGCCCCAACCGTTATAGATGCCCCATCCCTTGTTCTCAAGGATTACGCCGGGGAACTCGGAACCACCGGGGGTGTCGCCACCGGTTCCGGCGATGCCGAAGAGATACTCCTTGGTCCAGTAGTTGGCAAAGTCTGAAGAGAAGACATCAGCAAACTCAGGAGCGAGGTCGCGACCGTAGTCGCTCTCCAGAGAATTGACCATCTTAATGACGTTCTCCCACTGTGTCTTGTCCCATGTTGCCCAGTAAGCGTAAACCTTGGCCTTGTATGCCACGGCTGCTGCCTTGTGTGCACGACCGCGGTTGTCGATGTCGTATTCCTCAAACTTGGGCAGGTACTTGATGGCGTTGTCGAGGTCTTCGATGATGAGCTTGTAGTTGTCCACTACAGAAGCCTGCTGCTTGGGGATGGAGTTGTCGTATCCGCCGGGATAGTCCTCATAGCGTGTGAATGGCACGCCCTGCTTGTCTGTGCCGTAACGGTAAGCCACGTAGAAATGGCTGAAGGCACGCATGAAGTAAGCCTCGCCGAGTGAGCGCTTCTCCACATTGGTGAGCGCCTTTGACGATTCCTTCTTCAGAAGCTGGTCGACCACCCAGTTGGAGCGCGACACTATGTTCATCAGACGCTCGTAAGTGCCCTTCAGCGGACTCTCCTCGCCGGTGTACTGGAGTGTGGCGAGAGTGTTGTAGTTGCGGGTACGTCCCCAAACGATGTCGCATGCGCCACCCTGCTCCCAGAACATTTCGCGACCGAACAGTCCCTCCTGATGGATGGGTGCATAGAGAGCGTCCACGGCGTCAATGGCCTGGTCGTCATTAGTGAAATATAGTGTCGTGGTAGGGTCGCCTTCCTTCTGTACGTCGAGGAAATCGCTACACGAACTAAGCAGTGCCGCAGAAAGCACGGCAGTCAATAAATATTTTGCTTTCATAGATATTGCTTTTTGTAGGATTAGTAAGTAAGTTTCACGCCGAATGAGAAAGTACGTGCCACCGGATACTTCATAGCGTCCCATCCGCCACACTCGGGATCGATGCCCGTATAGTCGGTGATGGTGAAGAGGTTTTCGCCGCTGACGTAAACGCTGAGGCGGCTGCTGCGGCTGTTAAGGTGAGCGCACTTGCGGAGAAGATTGGTGAGGTCGTAGCTTACGGTCACGTTCTTCAGACGCAGGTAAGAAGCGTTCTCCAAGTACCAGTCAGAAGCTGTAGAGAAGTTGCCGTTAGGATCGTTCTTCGAGAGGCGCGGAATGTCAGAGCCGCGGTTGGTCTCGCTCCAAGCGTCGAGGATGCGCGAGTCGCGGTTGAAGTTGCCCTCAACGTCAGAGAGGGTCATACACTTAGCCACGTTCATGGCCTTGGCGCCTGCCACACCCTGAAGCATTGCAGAGAACGAGAGGTCTTTCCATGTGAAGCCGCCTGAGAGCGAGAATGTGTACTTCGGAGTGGCAGAGCCACAGTACTGGCGGTCGTCATCGGTGATCTTGCCGTCGCCGTTCTTGTCGATGAACTTCAGGTCGCCAGCCTTTGCGTTGGGCTGGATGCGGTTGCCGTCCTTGTCGACGTATGCAGCTGCTTCTGCGTCGCTCTGGAAGATGCCTGCGTTCTTGATAAGATAGAACGATCCGAGGGGCTGACCCTCTGCGTCCTGATAGCAGTAAGGAATGATGCGGAACGAACCGTCGCCGGTCCATACGCCCTTGTTGCCTTCAGCGTCCTTCACGCCTATGTCGCTAACCCAGTTCTTCAGCCATGAGAAGTTGCTGCTTACGAAGTATGACCAGTCCTTGTTGATACGGTCGTTCCAGTTAATGGATGCCTCGAAGCCACGGTTGCGAACCTCGCCCTGATTGACGAGCATGGCGTCCAGACCGATAGAGCTGGGCCAGTTCATAGACTGTGTCTGGATGAGGTCGAAGGTGCGCTTCTCGTACCAGTCGAATTGCATAGCCAAGCGGTCGTTGAACATGTTGATGTCAAGACCGAGGTCGAACTGCTCAGATGTCTCCCAAGTAAGGTTGTTGTTGAGAGCTATAGAGTTATAGATGAACGTATCCCACAACTTGTTTTTCTCGACACCGTACTGTGCCTGCTCCTGCCATGAGTTCTTTGAGAGCAGAGCCGAGCGATAGTTGTAGCCGATGGAACCGAGGTTGCCCACACGACCCCAAGAAGCGCGGAGCTTCAAGAGCGATACTACGTCATTCTTCGGGAAGAACGACTCGTTGGAGATCTTCCAACCTGCTGTGACAGCGGGGAAGTCGCCGTGGTTCTTTGTCTTGGGCAGACGGCCGGCATAGTCGCGGCGCCAAGAAGCGGTGAGGAAGTAGCGGTCGTCGTAAGAGTAAGCCAAGCGGCCGATGAGCGAGACGTTGGCGTCTGGACCGGTGAGATAGTCCTTGGCAGATACTGATCCGGCGTAAGCGAGATACTGCAGGTAAGCCGACTCGTCAGCGAATGTCTTGCCGTTTACCTCGAAGCCGCGCACGTTGTAGTGGTCGGCGGTGGTGGAGAAGAGGGCGCCTACGGTGTGCTTGCCGAAGGTATTGTCATAAGTAAGCGTGTTCTCCGTCTTCCACTGGTCGGTGCGGTATGTGCTCTCGTCAAGAGAGTTGGCGCCGTCAGGCTTGCCCACCTCGTCACGACGCGGTGAGAACTGCTTGTAGTAGTTGGTCTGGAGATTGTATGTGAAGCGGCTCACGAACTTCAGTCCAGGAATGACGTTGCCGATTTCCAACGATGTGGTAGACCATGCGTCGTTGGTGCGGTTGAAGATATTCTTAGATGAGAGAGTGTTTATCGGATTGACAGCATCGCCGTGGATGTCAGCGAAAGATCCGTACTTGGCTATGTATGCAGGATCCTCCGTTGTGGTGCCTCCGAATCCGCTCTGTGTGAACGGGCTGTATACGGTGGCGCTGGCAGGCATGTAGATGGCGGAGAGGATAGGTCCGGTGTAGCCTTCGTTTGTGGCAGTGGTGCGGTTCTCCGTGTTCTTCCATACGAAGTCTTCGCTGATGGATACCCACTTGTTGAGCTGATACTTGCCGGTGTAGTGGAGTGCAAGGTTTTTGTTGAAAGTGTAGCGCATGATACCCTCATCGTTGTCGTAAGCGAATGAGAGGCGGTTGGTGGATGTCTCGTTGCCGGTGCTGAGCGCTACGTTGTGGCGCTGATAGAAGGCGGTGCGGAACACCTCGTCCATCCAGTTGGTGCGTGTGGTGCCCACCCACGGGTTCTTCGTAACGTCCCAACCAGTGGGCAGATTCATTCCTGCACTGGCATACGAGCGCTTGCGCATCTCTATCTCCTGCTCGGCGTTGAGCGGAGTGGGGAGGTTCATGGCGTTGCGGATGCCCACCATGCCGTCGTACGAGATGGATGTCTGGCCCTTCTTGGCTTTCTTTGTGGTTACGAGCACTACGCCGCCCGCTCCGGACTGTGCACCGTAGATGGCAGCCGAAGCGGCGTCCTTGAGTACTACGATAGACTCGATGTCGTTAAGTGAAGCGATGGGAGCGCCGGGCACTCCGTCAACCACCCACAGCACGTTGTCGCCGTTCTGCGAGCCTTGGCCACGGATTACGATGTTGGGATTGGCAGTAGGGTCGCCACCGTCAGCTGTGACGGTCACACCGGCAAGCTGTCCCTGAAGCATGCCCTCTGTAGAGGTGACAGGGCGTACGGCCAGTTCGTCTACGTTGCTTACAACGCCGATGGCAGCCGAAAGGTCCTTCTTCTTTGTGGCTGTGCCATAACCGATGGCAACCACCTCGTTCAGCATTTTGCTGTCCTCACGGAGTGTGATGTTAAAGTCCTTGGCGTTCTGAATGGCCTTGAATGTCTCAGGCAGATAACCGATGTATGATACCTCTACGCTTGCTCCCGGCTTCACCTGCATTGCGAAGCGTCCGTCAATGTCGGTGATGGTTCCTGCCTTGCCGCCTACCATCTTCACAGATGCTCCGATGACAGGTTCGCCATTGGCATCCTTTACGACACCCTTGATGGTTATGCTTCCATACTGCTGCATAAGCACCTCAGGGCTCTTCTTGTAGGCCGTGCCTGCATAAGCCGAGGAGGAAAATGATAGCATGGAACATGCGGCGGCTCCGAATAAGCCCCACATCCAATTCTGTTTAGAAAAACCTTTTCCCATGTTTCTTGATTTAAGTTATAAAAAATATGATGTAGTTTTCTTGATATTTTGTTTTAGTATGGTATGGTTAGGTACATCCACACGCTGCAAATGTAGTGATAATGTTCCGATTATCCAATGATTTGTTCTGATATTTCGGTTTGCACGCCTTTTTTATACTAATCGTAATGTTTATGAAATGTAAACTGGGGATAGCAGAAATACTAATGTAATGTAAAAAAATGAATGTTAACTTTGTAGTGACAAATTAATATGTTAACTTTGCACTTAGTAAAAAAACGATATATATAAACGTTTTATAAAAACTATTTTTTATACAATTATGGTAAACTACAAAGAATTGGGCTTGGTGAACACTCGTGATATGTTCGCAAGAGCCATCAAGGGTGGTTATGCTATCCCTGCATTCAACTTCAACAACCTCGAGCAGCTCCAGGCCATCATCAAGGCTTCTTCAGAGCTCAAGTCGCCGGTTATCCTTCAGGTTTCTAAGGGTGCCCGCAACTACGCTAACGAGACTCTTCTCCGCTACATGGCAGAGGGTGCCGTTGAGTATGCTAAGGAGCTTGGCTGCAAGCATCCTGAGATTGTTCTTCACCTTGACCACGGTGACAGCTTCGAGCTTTGCAAGAGCTGTGTAGACCTTGGCTTCTCTTCAGTAATGAT
>ERZ1027181.699-NODE-699-length-16564-cov-11.245442_pt1 | contig 16564 bp, 12 predicted proteins | sample MGYA00519247_ERZ1027181 | MGnify/ENA primary metagenome ERZ1027181 (study PRJEB26926, sample SAMN06164415) | human gut metagenome | biome: ENVO:00009003; feature: ENVO:2100002; material: ENVO:00002003 | host: Homo sapiens | place: USA | collected 2012 ...
CTGTCTATAAAGGTGAAGCCAAAGCTATCTTCTACTATGCTGGGCATGGCATCCCAGACGAGCAAAACAAGAGTGCTTATTTGTTACCTATAGACGGCTATGGTTCTGATGTAACAACGGGCTATGCCTTAGAAGACCTATATAAAGCATTGGGCAGTTTACCATCTAAATCGGTAACAGTATTCTTGGATGCTTGTTTCAGCGGGGCAAAACGTGATGGTGACATGTTGGCTTCTGCTCGTGGTGTTGCCATCAAAGTAAAGCAAAACAATCCTACAGGGAACATGGTGGTCTTTACTGCTGCACAAGGAGACGAGACGGCATATCCATACAAAGAAGAAGGCCATGGACTCTTCACCTACTACTTATTGAAGAAACTTCAAGAGACAAAGGGTGATGTTACTTTAGGAGAACTTGGCGACTACATCAAGACACAAGTAGAACGTCAATCTATTGTAACAAATGGTAAGTTGCAATCTCCTTCCATTCTCCCTGCAAGTTCTATAGGAAATGGTTGGAAAGAATGGAAACTGAATAAATAGAATTCAATATGAAAGCTAAAGAACTTTCTTCTATCTTGGTCGTCGGAGCAATACTCTTTATTGCTCCGAGATCCTCTTCTGCCCAAACCAATGACTTCAAGTCACAATATGAGGACTTCAAGAAACAGGCAAGGGTAGAGTATGAGGACTTCCGTGCCCAATGCAATGCAGAATATGCAGAGTTTGTAAAAGAAGCATGGAAGGAGTATAAGGTTCTTCCTGCTATTCCTCGTCCAAAAGATGAGACTGTTCCGCCTGTAATAAGACCATACAAAGATAAAGGGAAAAAGATGGAGGACAAGGCTATAACCATCAAGGATATTGTCTCACCAATAGAGCCAACTCCACAACCCAAGCCAATCTCCCCTATCTATGAGAAAGAACAACAAGCGGAAAACAAATGTCAATTTACATATTGTGGCACGGAATATACTGTTCGTTTTCCCTCTGCTTTTAGTCTTGACTTGGGCATTTGTGATAATCAGTATATTGCAGAAGCATGGAAAGAACTATCTACCAACCAACTTGACAACACCATTCGGGACTTCCTTGAGATAAGAATCAAAATGCAGCTATGTGATTGGGCGTATCTCAACTTAATAGATACTTTTGCCAAAGACCACTTTGGCATAGGGAACATGGCGACACTCACCACTGCTTATATCTATAGTCAAAGTGGATACCAGATGAGAATAGGGCGTAATGGCAGCAAACTGTATTTACTTTTTGGTAGCAAGCATGGTATCTACGACAAAGGATACTTTCTCATAGATGGTATCAACTACTATTCTCTTAGCAATGATACTCAAAAAATGGAAGTATGCGACTTCGCTTTTCCAAAAGAACAATCTCTTTCGCTATATATCCCACAAAGTCAACTCTTTACTTACCAACCTACCTCAATAAGAAATCTATCTTCCGATAGGTATAAGGATATGGCCTTGAATGTACAAGTCAACAAGAACCTCATCGATTTCTACAATACTTATCCTACATCGGAAATCAATGGTAATTTCATGACGAGATGGGCCATGTATGCCAATACACCTATGGAGCAAGAAGTGCAAAAACAACTATATCCCATCCTTCAAGAAAAAATTGCCAGTCTGAATGAGTACAATGCCGTCGATAAACTTTTGAACTGGGTTCAAACGGCATTCGTATATGAGTATGATGATAAGGTTTGGGGGCATGACCGTGCTTTCTTTGCAGAAGAAACATTGTTCTATCCCTATTGCGATTGTGAGGATAGAGCCATTCTATTCACTCGTATAGTTCGTGACTTGCTCGGCTTAAAGTGTATATTGATATATTATCCCGGTCACCTCGCATCGGCCGTTTGCTTTAACCAGCAAGTGACAGGGGATTACATCTTGCTGAATGGAAGCAAGTTTGTGGTTTGTGACCCAACCTACATTGGAGCACCAGTCGGTTTGACCATGCCTAATATGGATAATAAATCTGCAAATGTCATTATTTTGGAGTAAAAACAGCTGATAGTGTGCGAAAGTTGATGTTTCTAAGAATGTTTTCGCACGCTATCGGCAGCTCCTATACCAACTAAATTTTCATTACATCACTTGGCAGGAATACTCGCATATCCTTAGCACAATGAGTTGGAGACTCCTTTAAGAATAGCACAAGATGAACTTCCTGCCCTTTCTTAATAAAAGGCAAGTACTTAGCTTTCTGCTCCAAAACATCCATGAGCCTGTCGGCATCTTCATCGTGCGTCCATTTACATTCTCCTACCAAGATATGCTTCTTATCAATAGACTCTGCCACAACATCCAACTCAACCATCTTACCATCCTTATATTCTGGCGGAAATATCTTACCCCACCAATGAGATGCGACATTGTAGGCTATGCCATCTATAATATTTCCACTAACATATTCACGACAAAGTAATTCCCAGCATTGACCTATAAATTGTGGAAGTTGAGATAGAACCACTTGCATCACCATATCCATTCTTCCCAATTCCAAAATAGAACGATATGGCACAATAAACTGATAGTGAAAACGTAAAAGAGAATCATTGATATGATAAATTCCCTTCTTACTTTTCTTAGGGCTCTCACCAAAAGGAACCTCTCGGTTAACATAGCCAAGTTCTCGCAACTTGCTTAAAGGTTCAGAAATCGTGCTACTGTCTTTACCTGCTCTATTTGCAATTTCAGACAATTTGTTGGCACCATTGCCTATAATAGTCAACAAGGTAGATGCCTGCACCGTATCCCTCATATCATCACGAAGTAGGCGTTGAGGTTCTTCTATCAAAGGTCCCTGCGGATCAAGCAATACCTTACGAATGGCCGTTTCCTTATCAGGATAATCCCTACGCAATTCCCAATAACGAGGCACTCCTCCCCAAATCGCATATTCCTCCACGGCTTGCACAGCATCACATTCCATAGCCATACTCATATATTGGGCAGGAATAGGCTGCATCTTGATAATTTCATTGGCAAGACCATAGAGGGGCGACTGTCGGTTGAGTACATACCCATGCATCAACTGCTGCGAAGAGCCACACAATACCAAATCAAACTTCAATATTTTCTCATTCAGGAGTTTCTGAATGATGGAGGGAAGTACATCACAACTTTTCACCAAATAAGGGAACTCATCCAAGCAGACCAACATACGCTCAGAGAGCTGATTGTTGAAACTTCTAAACAAAGTTTCCCAATCTGGGTAAATCACCTTGTCAAAACCATCTATTACAGAAGCTGCAACTTTGGAAAAAGCTACACGTTGAACTGTCTCTGACGATGTGTCGCTCAAAAAGTAAATCGCCTTATGCCGTGCTTTGACGATACGTTTGATAAGCTCTGACTTACCGATTCTACGCCTACCATAAATGACGATAAACTGAGTATCTTCTCTATGAAGGGCTTCATTCATTCGCTCTAATTCTGCCCCTCTATCTATGAGTTTCTTAAATTCCATAAGCTTTGCATTAGAAATATCTTGCACAAAGATAATCTTTTTCAAAGATATTTCCAAATGTCTGATAATTAAAGTGATATTTATTATTGAACTTTAACTAAAGTTACTTGCTTGGGTAATCAGCTTCGTTTGCATAACGAATAAGAAACTTAAGAATATCACATGCGTCATAAGAAAAATTGCAAATTCTTGATGCAATATTTATGGAATTGTGCCGTTTTTCTTATATAATCATTCTCAAAATATGAATAGTATGAAAAAGTATATGATGGCAGTCGCCTTGATGGTGCTTTCTGTAATGACAGCCGTGGCGCAAGATGTAGAAAATCCTGTGGGGAAAATATCTGTTATCCCTCGCATTGGTGTGGTGCTCTCTAATTGGAGTAATAATAAAATCTATTTCACGACTGAAGAAAATGCTGACTATATGAAATCCAAATATCAAGCTGGATTTATGGGCGGTGTTGACTTCGAATATCGGGCTACTGAACAGGTGGGCATCAGCTTGGGAGCTTATTATGCCAAACAGGGTTTCCGATGGCCAAGTTATCAGACGGAAAGTAAGGATAATGGCAAGACGGTGCTGACGGGGTACAACAACCAGCACGTGGATCTGAACTATATTCAAGTGCCTCTGATGGTGAAGGCCTACGTCACACGCCAGTTGGCTTTGCTGCTGGGCGTACAGGCTGGCTTCCTCTTGGGTGATGCTAAATATAAGGGGGATTCTTCGGAAATTACGATTGATAATTCCGGTCATTCGGTGTATGAGGAGAAAGAATCCTTTGATGAGAAATGGCCAGCTAAGAAATGTGATGTTGCTATTCCGATTGGCGTGGCTTACGAGTATCAGAATGTGATATTGGATGCGAGATATCAGTTAGGATTGAGCAAGGTGGATAAGATGGACAATATGCCAAGCCAGTCTAAGACGAATGCCTTTACGGTTTCTGTGGGCTATCGTTTTACGCTGTAATTCTTCTCTCTTAATCCCCTGATGCAGGGAAAATCAATCATTTATTGCATCCAAAAGAATTTGTTAATAAGTATTCTTCTTATTTGATTCGTATTAATAATAAACAATAACGATGAAAATAGGAAGAATACTTTTTTTGATGTCTGCTCTTGCCTTCTCGCAAGCGGGAATGGCAAATCATCAGGCTTCGGATAAGAACTCTGCGGCAGACAAGATGTGGGTGCTTGATGTGGATAAGCAATTAGAATATTGCCACAAGCAAGTGGGTAGAGCCCTGGATGAATTGCGCCAGAAGGATGGCAGTTATGACTTCTCGATGGAACCGCGCAATATCCTGAAGGGCGACAGACAGAAGGGATGGAACTGCCGCAAGGCAACTCCTGAGGAGTGGTGCGACGGATTCTGGCCGGGCATTCTCTGGATGGATTATCAGAACACCAAGGATGAGGCTGTACGCAAGGCAGCTGAGGGCTATACGGAATCTTTGAAGGGTATTGCCTACCGTCCCTGCTACGACCATGACATCGGCTTTCTGATGTTCTGCTCCTACGGCAAGGGATATGAGGTAAATCATTCTCAGGAATATAAAGATGTGATTCTCGCTTCTGCTGATTCCCTCGCTACGCTTTTCAATCCTGTCGTAGGTACGATATTGAGCTGGCCGAGAGAGGTGAAACCCCGCAACTGGCCTCACAATACCATCATGGACAATATGATGAATCTCGACATGATGTTCTGGGCTGCCAAGAACGGAGGCAACAAACTGCTCTACGATTTGGCGGTGACTCATGCCATGACCACGATGAAGAATCACTTCCGCCCGGATGGCAGCTGCTATCATGTGGCAGTATATGATACCATCAATGGCGATCTCATCAAAGGTGTGACCCATCAGGGCTATGCTGACCATTCGATGTGGGCAAGAGGACAGAGCTGGGCCATCTACGGCTATACGATGGTTTATCGCTATACGCACAACAGGGTATTCCTGGACTTCGCTCAGAAAGTGACCGATATCTATATCAAGCGATTGAAGGAAACGAGCGATGATCTCGTTCCTCTCTGGGATATGGACGATCCTCGTGGCGTGAAAGGAGGTGCTCCTAAGGATGCCAGTGCAGCTTGTGTTGTGGCAGATGCTTTGTTGGAACTCCAGCAGTATGTGGGAGGTGAGAAAGGTGAGGAATATAAGCAGTTTGCTTTGCAGTCTTTGGCTCAGTTGAGTACAGACCGATACCAGAGTGGCAAGAAGAATGTAGCTTTCCTCATGCACAGTACTGGTCATCATCCTGCTGGAAGCGAGATAGATGCCAGTATCATCTATGCCGACTACTATTATCTGGAGGCATTGATGAGGGCAAAGGCATTGAAATGATTGAGACTTGTAGCTAAGGTTTAGGTTTATATTAAAATTATTTAGTTCGGTTTTTAGATTGTCAAAGGATAACAAACAGAACAGTCAATAGGTTTTGTAAAATCTGTTGACTGTTTTTTTCTTGTTACTAAAGCATTGATAAATCCCGCGAGAAAAATTTTCCCCTGGGCAGAGAAAAATTTTTTCTTGCCCAGGGAAAAATGAAAGTGGGGTATGGGAGGCTTTCTGCAAGACTTTCTTTCCCATGCCCATTTGTGCGGTAAATATAAATTTATTTTGTAACTCTAAACCAGTCTGCATCTATCCAGCCTCGATTACCCAGGGTGTTCTTGCGCTCACTCACGAATCCCATCTTGGCTCCTATCCACTTGCCTGCTCGCATCATGAAGAGATCGCCTGCATCCTTGTAGCGCTTGCCGTCTAAACTGTAGGCAAACTGGCATTTCCCTGCCTTGACTTTCATTTGGAGATAGATGTCGAGATAGATGGCTGGAGAGTATGGAATGGTGTCCATCTCTGTTGGCTTCAAGGTGGCGAGGGTCTTCTCTGTCTCTATACCGCCTGTATCTGCGCCCTTGCAGTAGAGCTGTTGCAATAGGAACTTATCACCCATTCTTCGTACCACCAATGCCTGATAGTTCATGCCCATCATGATAATGCCGCCATACTGATCATCTTCTTTTGATGCAAAACGGATTTTTGCTGTGGCTGTAAAGTTCTCGGCTGGGGTCTTCTGCAACAGGAGATTGCCTGCTTCCCAAAGGCTCTTGAATGGCTGTGGATTGCCCGCTTTGTCAGTAGTCGTAAGATCAGCCGTATAGAGGCGCATGCAACCATTGTTGGTTGGCATTCCCCAAAGTTGGTTGTAGTTGGCGTGCCATTGCCACTGCAATCCTAATTCTGTACTGTTGAATTCGTCTGATTCCTGTGGATTCACTTTCGTATGAGAGGTTGACTTTGGCATGCGATAAGTAAGATAAGGTTCGCCGCATCCATCGCCGTCCTTGTCTTGTCCCATGACAGGCCATCCTGTCTTCCAATTCACGGGTTGCAGGAAGATGACACGACCGTAGGCATACTTGTCATTGAAATGCAAGAACCAGTCTTCTCCCTGCGATGTATGAACCCATGCGCCTTGGTGCGGACCGTTAATCTTCGTCTTGCCTTGCGCCATCACCATCTTCGCCTCGTATGGACCATATACGTTCTTGCTTCTCATGGCGAGTTGCCAGCCCATTTGTACGCCTCCTGCAGGGCACATAATCCAGTAGTAGCCGTCACGCTTATAGAATTTCGGACCTTCAGTAGTATGGTTTTTCTGTCTTCCATCAAATACGATGCGTGGTTTTCCTATCACTTTCGTGCCATCTGCTGAAAGTTCTCTAATGGTGAGTACAGAGTTGAATCCAGAACGGCTTCCTGCCCATCCGTTCACGAGATAGCATTTACCATCTTCATCCCAGAGCGGACAAGGATCAATCATGCCTTTTCCTGCTATAACGCAGACGGGTTTCTCCCAAGTACCGCATGGGTCCTTGGTCTTTACCATGAAGATGCCGTGGTCGGGGTCACCCCAATAGATATAGAACTCTCCATTGTGGTAGCGGATGGCTGGAGCCCAAACACCCTTGCCATGCTGAGGCTTGTCGAAGAGTTCCTTGGGTTCCTGTTCCTGCAGGGCATAGCCGATGATTTCCCAGTTTACCAAATCTTTGCTATGAAGGATAGGCAGACCGGGAATGCAGTTGAACGAACTTGCCGTGAGATAATAATCATCGCCTACAGCCACCACATCCGGGTCGCTATAGTCGGCATAAATCACGGGATTAGTATAAGTGCCGTTGCCATTGTCGGGATTCCAAACCTGTGAATGATACTGGGCTTGGAGCGACAAGGGTGCAGCAAGTAAGAAGCTCGAAAAGAGCCATGATGTCAGTTTCTTATTCATATCCTTTTCTTCTATTAATAATAGTACGGATAATGGCGGGCTCTTACTTATGGAAGAAACGTGATTTATAGCTGTACAGATACTTTATGCATAATTCTACATTCTGATTGCCAAGGGTATAGATGAGAGTTGGATTGTCGAGGTATATCTTATCCACTTTCCCGAGTCCTTGTATTCCGTTTGTTGAAGTACGGAGTTGGCTGATAATCGTTTCAGTTCTCTCGACCAGTCTTTGTATTTGTGTATTTCGTCAATAAACAGATATTTGCCCCCTATTTTGGCAAAAGCATCTGCAAGTTCTGTTAATCTATGACTGGCAAAATAAAAGTTTTTTGCGCTTGCCAGACATCAGTGGGAGCATCGTTATGAGAATGATGCGGTGGCTTTGGTGACACTTTGCATTGCAAAGATGGATATTATAGAAAGCAGTATTATAGGAAAGAAGAATCCTGAAACTTGTGAGGATGGAATGGTAATTACCGATGATTTCATCGCAGTCATTGATGGCAGGGAACAAAAGCTTCGATGACCGTACTTATATACGATTTAGGGTATAAAATAACGCTCTTAAATAGTTGTAAATCATAAATAAACACAAAATACACAAACTTGTATAACACAACCTTGTGTATCTTGTGTTTATTTATTATATTTGTACTCAAAAAACAAAAGACTATGCGTATGAAGATGAGGGAAAACGAGCAGAGCTTCGTGTTTGGAGTATCTGTATCTGACTATAATTTTATCGGTCGAAAAGAGGAGATAAGAAGGTTGAAGATGAACTTTGAAGAGGGTATCAATACCATCTTGATTTCTCCAAGACGATGGGGCAAGACTTCATTGGTAAGAAAAGTGTGCGAGGTCGTTGACAGAAAAAAGGTAATTCCTGTATTTGTGGATATATTCAAATGCAAGACAGAATATGAGTTCTATAATGCCTTGGCAGAGGCTGTACTGAAACAGACGGCTTCGAAGGCTGAACTTTGGATGGATAATGCCAGGGACTTTATTGCCCGATTGTCACCCAAGGTAAGTTTTTCTCCAGAGCCAAACTCTGAGTTTGCATTGTCTTTAGGTATTAGTCCAAAGACGCATGCACCTGAAGAGATATTGAGCCTTGCAGAGGAAATAGCCCAGAAGAAACAGAAGAGAATCGTGGTTTGCATAGATGAGTTCCAGCAGATAGGAGAGATGGCTGATAGTGTAAGCATACAGAAAAGGTTGCGTTCCGTATGGCAACATCAAAGACTTACCTCTTATTGCCTTTTCGGAAGCAAGAAGCATACCATGATGAATGTGTTTCAAAAGCGAAACATGCCTCTTTATCAGTTTGGTGACTTTAAGTTTCTTGACAAGATTCCTACAGCGACATGGGTGGAATACATCGTGCAGCATTTTAAGGATAGGCAACGAACGATATCGGCGGAACAGGCTGCTAAGATCTGTCAGTTGGTAGATAACTATTCTTCTTATGTGCAGCAATTGTCGTGGCTCGTCTTCTCGCTCATTGACGAAGGACAGGTTGTGACAGATGAACATCTCAAACAAGGTGTTAAGGACTTGCTCAATAGTCAGGAGCAGCTTTTCATGCAGCAGATTGAACCGCTTACCGCATATCAGATGAACTTTTTGCGTTGCATCTTGTCCGGACATCACGATGATTTTGGAGAAACTGCTGTTAGGGAGGAATTTCAACTAGGAAGTGTTTCTAATATCACTCGTTTGAAAACTGCATTGGTAGATAAAGACATAGTGGAAATGAGTGGCAAACGCTATTATATAACCGATCCGGTTTTTGCGTTATGGTTTAGAAGTAGAATGTTTTAGTAAAACGTAAACGATATAAGTTCAGCTTAGGCATCTGTGCTTATATCGTTTTATTATCTGATATCCTACGTATAAGTCGCTCCCCAATCGTATTCTTATTAAAAAACAGATAAAGATAAGAACAACTCGTATGAAACAGAAAGTACTTTATATGGCAGCCTTGATGCTCCTCTCTTCCTCTTTCGGTATGGCTAAGAAGAAGGTGGAGGATCCTGAGATTACCAAGTTGAAAGCTAAGATTGAGAACGTGATGAGCCAGGTGGATAAGCAACCCGACTGGCTCTATTCTCGCTTGCAGATGTTTTGGAAGACAAATGCATCAGATGTGTTTGTTAATGGTGAGGCGTTTGCCCATCCTGGGGGAGAGCGTGCCGCAGAGCCTACGGTGAAATACAATGGAACCCGAAGTGTGGCTTCTAATTATAATCGACCTAAGTTGGAAGACTTGGTGCCTTACGATGACGATGAGCAGGGCAATGTTACCTATATCAATAAGGTAACAGGAAAAATGGAGAAGACCTCTCCCGCCAAGACGGGTTGCAACATAGCTGGCGTGAACCGTCAGATTATCAGTTTGGCCCGTGATGCCGCTCGCATCTATGCCGCCACTGGCGATATGCGCTATGGACAGATGGCTGCAAAGGTGTTCGAAGTCTATATGAAGGGCATCGCCTATCGCAATGTGCCTATCGACTTGAACCATGGTCATCAGCAAACCTTGGTGGGCATGACTACCTTTGAGGTTATCCACGAGGATGTCATTAACGAACTCACCCAGATGTATCCCCTCATCAAACCTCTCGTGAAGGATGACCAAGCCGTCATCGAGGCTGGTTTCAAGAAATGGGCGGAGAACATCATCGCCAATGGTGTACCTCATAACAACTGGAACTTGTTTCAGGCCGACTTCATCGTGAAGATAGCCTTGGTATTGCAAGATAACCAAGCATACGCAGATGGCAAGGGCAAGCAATACTACTTGGATTATATCGTTAATCAAAACAGTATTCGCCAGTGGAGCATGAACAAGCTCATCGACTTCGGTTTCGATCAGAAGGCAAAGATTTGGTATGAATCTCCAGACTATAGCACCACGGTATTGGGCATTATCTGCGATTTCGCCAACATGCTGGATGAGAAGGCAGGCATCGACCTCTTCAAGCAGCGTCCTATCTTGACGGAAGCTGTGAAGACCTCTGCCGAATATCTCTTCCCTAACCGTATGATAGCAGGTTTTGGCGATACTCATCCAGGTTATCTCAATACAGGTGGCATTAACCAAGTATTGAAGTATGCCACTCGCCATAAGAATAAGAATCTTATCTCTGAGATGAATCTTCTGAAGAATGCAGTGGCTCCCCAAGCTCCTATCTCTGAGATCGAGGCATATACGAGCACCTTGTTTTATGCTCCTAATGTATCGTGGATAGCGATGCGAAGTGGCATGGACAAGCAGCACGACTTGATGGCTTCCGTCAATGCCAGCCTTGGCAACCACCAGCATGCCAACGGCATCTCGCTCGAACTCTATGGCAAGGGATATGTATTGGGACCTGATGCAGGTATCGGCAGAACCCTCTATAGCGGCTTGGACTATCAGGAATATTATTCCCAGATGCCAGCCCACAACACGGTAGTGGTGGATGGTGTATCAAGCTATCCTGTAATGATGTCTCAGCATGCCTTCAAGGTTGTCGCCTCTTATCCGGATGTAAGCAAGGAGCAACCTGCCAGCAAGAAGCTCTCCGAAAAGAAACTTTCTATTCAGAAGGATTCTGAACTTAAGGATAAGATCACTTACGCTACCGTAAGTTTCATTGAGCCAGAGACACAGGCGCAGCAGCAGCGTACCACCGCCATCGTGAAGACATCTGCTAAGGGAGGATATTACATAGATGTGTTCCGTAGTAAGAAGAAGGAAGGTGGCGACAAGACCCACGATTACTTCTATCACAATCTCGGACAGGAGATGAAGGTGATGGATGCCACATCTGGTCAGCCGCTCGATATGAAACCAACGGAGGAACTTGCCTTTGCTGGTGGTCATCTCTATGCCTATTCTTATATCTATGACAAGAAGAGCGCAGAGATGCAGAACAGTGTAAAGACGCAGTTCGTTACCAAGATACTGGATGATAAGGTAGTGGAGGCAATGGATGGCCAGCGTGAAATCACCATGACCATGTGGATGAAGAAAGATGAGAACCGTACCATCTTCCAAGCTCTCTCGCCAGTCAACCTCGAATATGAGCGCATGCCGAATCAGCCTTATAAGGTAGATGAGCAGCCGGTGCTTACCTTTGTGGCTCGCCAGAAGGGAGAGGCATGGAACCATCCATTCGTAACAGTATATGAGCCAAGCTCTGATACCGAGCCGGGCGACATCGCATCGGTCGATTTCTTCGAGCCTGAGCAGAAGGGAGCCGTTGGCATCCTCGTGAAGCTCAAGGATGGAACCACCCAGCGCCTTGTTTGCTTGGAGAGGGGAACAATGAGATTTTAATCGCCCAACAGCTGTTGTGCGACCGCCGAAACTATATGTTCCGACAACTTGAATTAAACAAATTCAATAGATAATAATGAAGACTATCTCTTTTAGTATCAATCGCCGATTGCCTTTCCTGTTGCTGATGCTGATAGTAGCAGTGGCAGCTCAAGCAGTAGAAACCTTGCAGTCACCTAATGGCAAGTATCAGTTTACCTTCTCTCAGAAGGAAGGCAAACTGCTGTATAGCTTGGATTATGCAGGTAAGCCTGTGGTAGAAGCAGGTGAACTGGGTGTGAACATCGACAACCACTTGGTGGAGTCGGCGATGGGAATACCAGTGGATAATAGTAAGGTTTGGACTTCTGGCATGGAGGTAACGAGTGTGGATCGTCGTTCTGAGGACAATACTTGGAAGCCAGTCTATGGCGAGTATGCCCAGATACGTGACCATTACAACGAGATGACCATTCATCTCTTGAAAGGTGGCAGATTTTGTATATATGTTATTCAATCACCCAATCCTCTATATTTCCCTTGGTGGAATCGAAATTGATGCCAACTTTGGTGATAGGCTTGCTGCTGAGGGCGAAGCGTTGGCGATAGTTCTTTAGATTGATCTGTTGCATCGCCGCCTTGGCGTTCTTGTTCAATTTCAGTTCGATAATGTAGAGGTGGGTCTTGGTGAGCAAAACAATATCTACTCTGCCATTTGGCGTATGTACTTCCACGTCCACCAGATAATCTGTCAGGAGCGAGAATATGATGAAGAGCATCTGCTGATAATGACCTTCATAATTGGTTACGTTACAATAAGGAATAGTACCCAGAAAATCTTGCAAGAGATGCAAGGCTCCATCCATATTCTGCTGGTCCAGAGCTTGGGCAAAGCGACGAGCAGTTGTAGTGGTGGCAAGTGTATTGTGAGTAACATACGCTGGGATGAGAGCCTTGGTCAAACCTACTTTCACTTCCTTGTTGGGTATGTCAAGGGTATAATAGTTGTAGTCCTTGTTGTAATCCTTGATGGTGATGTAGCCGCTCTGGTAGAGCAATGGCATGATGGTATTCATATTCTCCGTTGGTGCATCAAATTCACTCTCGTCAGCTTCAATGCGACCGATGTCAGTAGGAAGCGTATCTAATTTTTTCATCGTATTGATGAGATAGGTTGGCGTTCCAGAGGCAAACCAATAGGTACCCAGTTCTCGTTTTGCAAAGCAATTGAGCAGACTGTATGGATTGAACACATCTGGCGAAGCCTTTGAAAAATGATAACCATCATAATATTCCTTGAGCTTGGCAGAAGTCTGATCTACTGATAGGTCTTGAGCCTTGGCAAGCATCTCTATATCTTCTGACATATTCTCCAATAGCTCTTCCTTAGTGATGCCGCAGATACCTGCATACTCGTCATCCATAGAGATGTTGGTGATATTGTTCAATTCGCTGAAAATGCTGAGTTGCGAGAATTTTGTGATACCAGTGAGGAAGACAAAGCGAAGCTTGCCTTCTCGCATTTTCAATGGGCTAAAGAAATTGCGCATGATATTACGCAATTCGTCAAGCTGTTCTTTCTCATGAGCCACATCAAGCAAAGGTGCATCATACTCGTCGATAAGTACAACCACTTGCTTGCCTGTCTTTTCGTAAGCAAAGTCTATAAGGTCTTTGAGGCGGAGGTTGGCATCAATCTTTTTGCTGTGATAGCCCCACTTAGTCTCTTGTTCTTCTAGTACATCTGCTAAATATCTCTCCAATTGTTCCTTCTCCATGTGCTTACCTCCACTCATGTCGAAGTGCAGCACAGGATACTCAGTCCATTCTTTCTCCAGATTCTCCATGGCAAGTCCTTTGAAGAGTTCCTTTTTACCCTCGAAGTAACTTTGCATGGTTGATACCAGGAGTGACTTTCCAAAACGGCGTGGTCGTCCCAAGAAGAAATGTTTACCGCCACTATGTGACATTCGGTAAATGTATTCCGTCTTGTCAATATAGAGAAGATCTCTGTGGATAATCTCCTCAAATGTCTGTATTCCTATTGGATATAATTTCAGTGCCATAGCTTTCTGTTCTGATTGTGAGGGCAAAGATAAGCAAAATAATCGAAAGTTGCAAAAAACTATGTCATTATTTGGTGTTTAAGTCTATTCTCCTAATAGATTCCATATGATAGATATATAAACGATATGATATATCCTTCTTTGTAATTATTTCCTTCCGAATTTTACCTGCTTGTTTTAAGTTAATGTAGCACTCAAAGACAGGATTCCTGCATAAAAAAGATTCTCATTTCACAACTTTACGTATCAAAAAATATGAGTAACGCTTTATTCTGGTCTCATGTCGTACGACTATAAACTCCTATGTTGTACGACTATAGCGCTCATGCCGTATCCCTGGTTAAATAAGTCCAAGGAACCTCATTCCTCTTCTATACTATTAAGTATTCAACCAACCTTTAATATAGAGAAAGCATAGGAATTGTAACTTACGTTTTCTTGTTTTGTTCACAATTTAAGTTAATTGGTGAACTTTTATTTGGCTGTTTGGTTATAAAAGCTTACTTTTGTGCGGAAAAAGATGAAAACTGTAAATCTATGAAATTTAGACCAATTAAAAAGCTTTCGATTTTACTCGTAGTAATGATAAGTCTCTTGGCATCATGTACAAATCATGGCCATAGATTAGTGCGATTGTGCCAACTTGATAGTTTGATGGAGATATCACCTCAGGCTACATACGACAGTTTGAAACTTTTTGTGTGCTTGTTATAAGAGAAAAGAATAAAAAATAGATGATAAAATGATTTTGAAGAAATATCTTTTTTTGTTGATTTTAGCTCTTTTGATTATAAGTAGGTCTTTTGGTGAAAATCATCAGACATGTTGTCCTATGCTGTGGAAAGTTTCAAACAAAGGATTAGCTCATGATTCTTTTTTGTTTGGAACTTGTCATGCAGGGGTACATGATTATACAATAGGAGAGTTGTATGGAATATTTCCACGATTAAAGCATATAATGAAGGATGTTGATTGTGTGATGACAGAGACAAATTCAAGAATATAACGTTGAATTCTTGTCTTGTTTCTTTTGGCTTTGTCCATTTGGGAGGGGAAACAGGACTGATAGAACTCTTGCGAAAAGAAGGTTATGTTTTAACACCAATTATTTAAATAAAATCGATTAGTTATTATGGATTATATTAAGCAATTGAATCAAATAGCAAATATCTTGATGCTAAATTGTCAGAAAGCAAATGGGCAAGGACTATTGACTGGTCCCTTGGGAATAGCTATGTGTTTTCGGATACGATAGCCAATCATATAGCGATTGAAGTAATGAAGTTGATAGAGTATGGTTTAAATTTTAAGAAAATGAAGAAAAATAGAAAAGGAGGAAGCCTTCTTGGCTTGCTGGTTTTATTCTTTGCGGTATGTTTCTGTAGTGGTTGTCGAGGTTGCTCGAATGTGAAATTGAACAGCCAGAAGGATGGTATGCTGTGGGAAATATCTGGTAACGGATTGTCGCACAAATCATACTTGTTTGGCACGATGCATGGTGGCGGGCATAACTTTACACAGAAAGAAGTCTTCACGGCGTTTCCCCAGTTGGGTGAGGTCTTAGAGAATGTGTCTTGTATGTATCTTGAGCAGAGTAAAAATTTTAATGATTCTGCTGTTGTTGCTGATTGTATGGCTTCTGCTTCTGTCTTTATGAAAGCAGATGAAGCAAGCGAATATAATACGTTGCCTCAAGGTGTAAGTTATCAAGGTTTATATGATAATGAAGAACAGTTTCGGTTTGTAGATAACTTTTTCTGCGAAAAGTTGCACCGATTTTCTTATGTGCAATTTAAACCTGCATACTGGGTGGAGCGCCTTCGATTGATGAAGATGAAGGGGAATGTTAAGGCTGTAAGTGTTGATGATTGTTTATATCATGATGCATTGCAGAAGAATATCAAAGTTTTAGGATTGGAAACTTATGAGGAATCGGCAAGGGCATTGGTAGAAACGATAAGGGATACTGCCGAATACCATAAGAGTTTGACAGAGCAAGCTGTGGATCTATATAATGTGATTTCTCAAATTGAAAAGGTGTCGGCTTCAGCATCTTGCCATGAAATGTATTTGTCTGGTGATTTGGAGAAGCTATATACCCATAGTCAGTCTTTAATTCCCAAGGGAGTGGATGACTCGAAAATGGTAGCCGAAAGAAATATCAAATGGTTGAAAAAGATAGAAGGTCATTTAAAGGATAGGGCTTGTTTGATAGCCGTTGGAGTGATGCATCTCCCAGGAGATAAAGGTCTGATATCCTTGTTGCGAGATAAAGGATATATTGTGCAACCTGTAAGAAACGAATAAAAATAAGTTGGGCTGCCAGAATATTCTGGCAGCCCTATTACGTTAGTACTGTCTCTTATACACATCTCCGAGCCCACGAGACATGC
>ERZ1027181.715-NODE-715-length-16381-cov-8.057271_pt1 | contig 16381 bp, 18 predicted proteins | sample MGYA00519247_ERZ1027181 | MGnify/ENA primary metagenome ERZ1027181 (study PRJEB26926, sample SAMN06164415) | human gut metagenome | biome: ENVO:00009003; feature: ENVO:2100002; material: ENVO:00002003 | host: Homo sapiens | place: USA | collected 2012 ...
ATCTGCGCATGTCTCGTGGGCTCGGAGATGTGTATAAGAGACAGGTGGTGAACCGTGCTGTGCTGGGGCTGCGCAGCCGCTTGGACCAGAAGCTGGAGTACTACCCGCTGATCCGCAGCTTTGGCAGCTACCCCCATGCAGACGGCATTCAGGTGATGCTTCTTCGTGCAGGCGAGGAGATGGCCCACGCGCTGGCGCTGGAGGTCGGCGATGAGGTGATCTGCATCAAAAAGCGCATCCTTGCCGATACCACCCCGGTGATCTACTCCATCGACTACCTGCCCCGCAGCCTGTTCGGCAACCGGGACTACACCCGTATCGACCTGACCGGCGACATCTTTGAAATTTTGGAGCAGGAGTGCCACCAGCAGATCTCCTCCAACGTGGCGCACCTGAAGGCCAGCTGCGGCGACGAGGCCATCCGCGCAGCCATGCGTCTTGCCCCGGGTGAGGCCATGCTGCTGCTGGACGAAGTGTGTTTCAATCGTTTGTGCAGGCCGGTGATGCGCTCGCTGAGCTACTACACAAACTTTTTTGATTTTTCTATCTTACGCAAACTGCTTTAAACGGAGGTATACTGTCCATGCGTCATCTGATCGATCCTTTGGATCTCACCCAGCAGGAGATCACGCAGCTGCTTGATCTTGCCGACCGTATCTGCGCCGACCCTGCTGCCTATCAGGAGGTAGCCAACCATAAAAAGCTGGCCACCTTGTTCTACGAGCCTTCCACCCGCACCCGCCTGTCCTTTGAGGCGGCTATGCTGAACTTGGGCGGCCATGTGCTGGGCTTTCCCAGCGAGAACGTGTCCAGCGCCACCAAGGGCGAGAGCGTGGCCGACACCATCCGGGTGGTTTCCTGCTATGCCGATATCGTTGCCATGCGCCACCCCAAAGAGGGTGCACCGCTGCGTGCCTCCCGCTACTCCCGCATTCCGGTGATCAACGCCGGTGACGGCGGCCACCAGCACCCCACCCAGACCCTGACCGACCTGATGACCATTCGCCGCCGCATGGGCAGACTGGATGATCTGACCATCGGTCTGTGCGGTGATCTGAAGTTCGGCCGCACCGTCCACTCCCTGCTCAAGACCATGGCGCGCTGCAAGAACGTGCGCTTTGTGCTGATCAGCCCGGAGGAGCTGCGGGTGCCGGATTATATCATCAACGACGTGCTGGAGGCCAACGGCATCCCCTACAAGGAGACCCGCAGTCTGGAGGAATCCATGCCGGAGCTGGATATCCTGTATATGACCCGCGTGCAGAAGGAGCGCTTCTTCAACGAGGAAGACTACATCCGCCTGAAGAACAGCTATGTGCTGACCCGCGAAAAGATGGCACAGGCCAAGCCCACCATGGCAGTGCTGCACCCCCTGCCCCGTGTGAACGAGATCGCACTGGATGTGGACGACGACCCGCGCGCCGCTTATTTTGAACAGGTGCAGAACGGCGTTTATGTCCGCATGGCACTGATTATGACTCTGCTGGGGCTTGCAGACCCCAAAGCACCGAAGGAGGAGAACTGATATGTTGAATATTGACGAGATTCAGAACGGTATTGTCATCGACCACATCAAGGCAGGTACTGCCATTGGTCTGATGGATCTGCTGGGCATTGCGGGCAACCGCACTGCCAGCGTGGCACTGATCCAGAACGCCCGCAGCAAAAAGACGGCCAGCGGCCGCAAGGACATCATCAAGGTAGAGGGCGATGCCTCCTGGCTGAACCTGGATGTGCTGGCTTATCTGGACCCGAACATCAGCGTGACCATTATTGAAAACGGCAAGGCTGTCCGCAAGGAGCAGCCCAAGCCCCCCAAGCGTCTGGTGAACATTGTGCGGTGCAAGAATCCCCGCTGCATCTCCAGCATTGAAGAGGAGTGCGACCAGATCTTTGAGCTGAGCTCCAATGGCAAGTACCGCTGCATCTACTGCGAGCAGGAGCTGCAGGTAAAGCCGGAGTAACTGCGCTTTTTACGATTTTAAATGCGCTCCGCTTCGCTCTGCGCATAGTTTAAGAAATTGCATTTTAGTATTGCAGCTCAGCCAAGCCTGCGGGCTTGGCTGAGCTGCTTTTTCACGGGAGGGACGCAGAGGGAAACCGCAGCTGCCGCGCTGGTTTTCTACCGAAACAGTCGCGCGGCGGGTTGGCTTTCTGCTGACTGGCAGATACGATGATTTAATAGATAAAAAGGACTGCTATACTGGGCAAAACCCATGTACAGCAGTCCTTTTTAGTGCAAAAGAAAACTGACGGGACTCTTTGCAGCGCACGATACCCCGGCTTGCCTATGCCATTCCCGTACAGCAGGCAGCGCCGGAATTGCGACGCATCGAGAAACTTTATCGACTGCAACCCCCAAAAGGCCCGCCGCAGAAAGTCCCGTCAGCAAGGTACTGTGCATTCCTGCACAGCCCAAAAAAAGCAAAGGTAGGCAGCCTGCTTACACGCACCGCAGGCTGTTTTTCCATCCAGCAACAAAGCTTTTAAAAAGAAGGGTATTCCCCTCCCACCGCAACGTGACCATGTCCGCACGGAAGGCTTCCTTTACTGACCACAGTATAGCAGAGTTACGCTTCTGTTGCACAAAAATTGTCATATTCTGACGGTGCAGATGTCATGAATTGCCGGTGGGCACCGCACAGGTAAAGCGGAACCAATTGTCCCGGCAGCTCAGGGTATACTCCGCACCGTGGCGCAGCAGAACGTCCCGCACGTTGGAAAGCCCCATGCCGTGGCCGGGCTCCTTGCGGGTGGTGCGGGGTAACTGCCCATCCGGCGGCAGCTCCATGTCCCGCTGCACCCGATTGCGCACCGAGAGAAGGTATTCCTCCTCCGTTTTGCGCACTCGCACGTAGACCTCCGGCGGGTACGCCTGCGCTGCGGCACAGATGGCGTTATCCAGCAGATTGGCCAGTACGGTGACCATGTCCACTCCGCTTAGCGGGAAATCCCGCAGGTCGCAAAGATCAAAATACACGCTTACGCCCTGCCGGGTGGCCTCCTCGTACTTGCGGGTCAGGATGGAGTCCAACAGCGGGTTGTGGGTGTCCATAATGGTAGTGCTTGCCGCCACAGCCTTATCCACACCGGCAATATAGTCCTGCGCACCGGCCACATCTCCCTGTGCCAGCAAGGCACGCAGCGCACCGATATGGTTGGTGAATTCGTGGGTCAGGCGGCGCTGGGCGGTGTAGGAATCCAGCAGAGCCGAAGCCCGCTGCTGCTCCAGTTCGGCCTGAAAATGCAGGCTGCGCCGTTGCATGACCTGATCATTGAACATTGCCACGATGCACAGATGCACCATGACGGCCACCGTAAGCCCCACTGTCATTCCCATGGTGGCCATGGTAGCCCTTTTGTTGTTATCTGTGAGCATGAGCAGGATGTTCAGCACCACGACCACGCCCGGAAAAAAGCTCATGGTCAGCGCCTGCAAAGGCTCCAGCGCATTGCGCCTGCGCCACTTGCCTACCAAAAAGGCCACAGCTGCGCCCACCACCATATTTGCCACCGCTATGATGATCAGACAGTCTGCGCGCTGGATGACCTGCTGCAGTTCACACTTCAGGATCCATGATATGACATACCTCATACTGTTTTCGACCAACAGGCACATGGTACCGTTGATCAGGCAGGCGGTAAACTTTTGCCCCGGTGTGCCGCCAAATAGCATGACGGTGATGAACAGAAAAAGGATCGTGAGAGCCACTGCCCTCGGCGTAAAAAAGCCAAAGTTGTACACGACCGAGAGGGTCATCGTGAGCATGGTTATAACACCGGACCACACCAGAGGGTGCTTTACCCTGCCCTTGCCAAGGTAAGCATATTCCACCATGATAAAGCCGAGCCACTGGGCAAGGCAGATCCAGTGGCCGTACATATACCAGCGCCAGAATTCTTCATTCATCGCCGAACTGCCCCTTCCATTCCAGCCATGCGCTGCGGATGGCTGTATAGTACTGTCGGCTGACGCTCAGTTCTACCCCGCTGCGCAGCTCCACCTTATAGTTGCGGATGGAGCGCACATATTGCAGATTGACCACATCGCTGCGCCCTACCTGCAAAAAGCCGTTTTCGTACAGCATGGCGGGCAGGTCAGCGATCTTGCCGTAAAAGGTGCAGATGGGCTGGTGCGGAATATCGCCGTAGACGTTGATCTGCCGCAGATCGCTTTCCAGATAATAGATCTGATCCAGCGGAATCTCACTGGTGGTGCGGTTATGGTGCACCTCCAGCGTTTTTCGGGGGTCGGACATGCCGGAAAAAATATCCTCCAGACAGCTGGGCAGCTGGGCGGCAATATCCCGCTTGAGTAGGTAGCGGTAAGCGTTGACCGTGTAGCCCTGCGGGGCAAATTCCAGATAAGCCGAAATGTACACCAGCACGATATCCGGGGCGACCTGCCGCAGCTTGCGTCCCAGTGCAATGCCGTCGGTGGTTTTCAGGTCTACATCCAGAAACGCCAGCTGGTAGCGTTCCAGCTCCGGGGTAGCCAGCAGCTGCTCGCCGCTGGTGCAGACGGTGCTCTGCACCTGAATCTCCCGGGCGCGGAACCATTCCGAGATGTACTCGTCCATCTGTGCAGCGAAGGCCGCATCATCGTCACAGACCAGAATGTGCATGGGTGTGTTTCCTCCTTTTTGAATACAAAAAAGCATATAGCAGTGTTTCCCGCCGGGAGAAGCACCCTATATGCTTTTATATTACACTTGTTCCGCCTGTTCGTCAATCAAAGACGGAGCAGACGCTGGGATCACTTATGCAAGGAATTTGTCGTAGAGACCAAATGCAAAGATGAACACCACGATGAGCGGCAGCACATAAGTCAGGTAGCCGCGCATCCAGTCCTGCACCTTGAGACCCTTGCCGGTGTTGACCTCTTTTTTGTAGTTCTGCCAGCCCCAGCCGTAGCGGGTAACGCAGAACAGCAGATATACCAGGCTGCCCAGCGGCAGGAAGAGGTTGCTGACCAGAAAATCCTCTACATCCAGCACAGCACCGCCGAATACCGCAAAGCCGTCCCATGCCCACAGGTTATAGCCCAGCACACAGGGCATGGACAGCAGGATGATGAGCACAAGGTTCACCAGACTGGACTTTTTGCGGCTGCAGCCGGTCAGTTCCATGCCGCAGCAGATGATGTTCTCGAATACTGCCAGCACGGTGGACATGGCTGCAAAGGCCATGAACAAAAAGAACAGGCTGCCCCACAGCCGCCCCATGGACATATTGGCAAAGATGTTGGGCAGGGTGATAAAGATCAGGCTGGGGCCGCTGGTCTGGTCTACATGGTAGGTAAAACAAGCCGGGAAGATGATCAATCCGGCGGTGATGGCTACGAAGGTATCCAGAACCACGATACGGACAGACTCGCCCAGCAGAGAGTGTTCCTTGCCGATATAGCTGCCAAAAATGGACATGGCTCCGATGCCAAGGCTCAGGGTGAAGAAGGCCTGATTCATGGCGGAGACCAGTGTGTTGACCACGCCCACCTCCTGCATCCGGGTAAAGTCCGGCACAAGGAAGAAGGAAAGACCCTCCTTTGCCCCGGGCATGAACAGGCTGTTGACGGCAAGCACCACCATAATGAGGAGCAGGGCGATCATCATGCCCTTGGTCACACGCTCCAGACCACTTTGCAGACCCTTGGCGCACACCAGAATGCTCACTACCACCACAAATACCATCCAGAAGGTCATAGTAGCGGGGCTGGCCAGCATTTCGGTAAACTTACCAGCCACCTGCTCGGCGTTGAGGCCTGCCAGCTTTCCAGCAGCGGTCATGTAGAAATAGTGCAGCATCCAGCCCGCTACGGTGGTGTAGAACATCATCAGCAGGTAGCAGCCGATGAGGGTAAAGTAGCCGTGGATGTGCCACTTCTGCCCCGGCTTTTCCAGCGCCTGATACGCCCGCACCGGGCTTTTGCGGGAGGCGCGTCCCACGGCAAACTCCATGGTCATGATGGGCAGACCCAGAATGACCAGAAAGATCAGGTAGAACAGTACAAAAGCACCGCCGCCGCCCTGCCCGGCAATATACGGGAACTTCCATACGTTGCCGATGCCGATGGCACAGCCTGCAGAAAGCAGAATAAAGCCCAGACGGGATTTCAGAGTTTCTCGTTCCATAATCCGATAACTCCTTACTTCTGCTTCCGGGGTGCGTTTTTGCCCACAGGGCCGCGGGGACGGCGCTCAGCAGCCTTGGACTGCTGGACAGCAGAGCGGGTCTGTGCACGACCCTTGACCGCTGCGGCGCGCAGACCGTTCACCTCGGCCTTGGTGAGCTCGCGGTAGGTGCCGGGCTTGAGCATGCCCAGCTTTACCACGCCTTCTGCGTTGCGCTTCAGACGCACCACCTCAAGACCCACGCTCTCGCACATCCGGCGGATCTCGCGGTTCTTACCCTCTTTCAGGGTCATTTCCATCACGGTGCGGCCGGGCTCGTCGGTGACCACGTTGATAGCACAGGGCATGGTCTTGGTGCCGTCATCCAGCACGACGCCGCTGCTCAGCTTGAGGATGGTGGCCTCGTCGGCGCGGGGCTGCACGGTAACGCGGTACAGCTTGGAGATACCGCCGGACGGATGGGTGACAGCCTGTGCAAAGGCGCCATCGTTGGTCATCAGCAGCAGACCCTCGCTGTCCTTATCCAAGCGGCCCACCGGGTACAGGCGGGCGGGGATGTCGCTGACCAAGTCCATCACGGTCTTGCGGCCAAGTTCATCGCTGGCGGTGGTCACATACCCGCGGGGCTTGTACAGCGCCAGATAATACAGCTGCTGGTTTTTCTGGATGTAGATGCGCTCGTCATCCACATGGAGCACGTCACGGTTGGGGTCCATCTTGTCGCCCACCTTGACCGGGTGGCCGTTCACCTTGACGCGGCCCTCGGCAATGATCTGCTCGGCGGCGCGGCGGGAGCACAGACCCTGCTCGGCCATGATCTTCTGAATACGTTCTTCTGCCATAATATTACTCCTTGTGCGCCTCACGGCGCTCAAAACGCGCACCGCTCCCCTGCTTTTGCGGGGCACGGTGCGCGGCTATATAAACCGCAGGCCAAAAGGCCTGCGGCTGCGGTTAGGTTGCTATAAAGGGTTACTCTGCCTTAGGCTCCTCTGCGGGTGCCTTATCGTCCTTTTTGACCAGCGTGGTGAGCTTTTCCACCAGCTCGGGCAGCATGGTCAGGGCGCGGTCGATGCTGTTGGAGCTATCCGACAGCTGGATGGTGCGCACGCAGCCATCCTTGATGACCAGAAATGCCACCGGCTGGATGTTGACACCGGCACCAGAGCCGCCGCCGAACAGATCTTTGTTGGCAGCGTTCTTGCCGTTAAAATCGGTACCGCCGGAAGCGAAGCCGAAGCTCACCTTGGACACCGGCAGAATGGTGATGCCGTCCTCGGTGGTGATGGGCTTGCCGATAATGGTGTTGGAGTCTACCATCTGGTGAATCTTTTCCATTGTAACGTTCATCAGGCCCTGAATAGGATGCTCTGCCATAAAACAACTCTCCTTTATTCATCCGTGCAGGCAGCAGGCCGCCGGAAAGCATTCTGAGATAGATTTAGTGTATCATCTTCAAATAAAAATGTCCAATACTTTTTTACGCCAGAACTCGTACAGCACCCGCACAGCGGCAATGACGATGAACAGCGCCTGTGCGCTGACCCGGAAGGACACCTTGTCCTGCACAGTAGGCTGGGCGCTGCCGAAGTCCGGCAGAACGCGCAGCTGGTCAAATTCCAGAAAGAAGAAATGGTCCAGCACGCCAAGGGTCGGGTACAGCCACGCTTGCAGCTTGCCGTAATTGCGGGCAGCTGCGGCGGGGTCGTCCCCGCGCACACCAAGGCAGACCGAAATCCTTGTAAAGCGGAGCGCGCCAAACACTGCCCGCAGCAGCGTACCCACGCCCCGCAGCATGGTGCAGATCACATCCAGCGTGATCTTTGCCTTTTGGCGGGGCGGCTTTTCAGCTTTGGGCTTTGCGGGCTGCGCAGCCTTTTTTTCAGCTTTTTTGCGCTTACGCTCCGCGCGCCATGCGCGGAATTTTGCTTTCAGTCTGCCGGTAAAGCCCTTGGGCTCCTCCGGCTGGGCGGGAGGTTCCGGCTTTGGGTATTGGAACACCGGAAAAGTGATGCCCAGTGCCCCGGCCTTTACGGTAAGCGTATCGTTTTGCCAGCAGACATCCGCGCAGAAGGGGCACAGCAGCAACAGCGCCGCCAGCACCAACAAAATCAGCAGCAGGATGCCCGCCACCTTGAGGATGAACAGCAGACAAGCGCCCACTGCGGAAAGAACCATGCCCATGGATCAGCCCTCACTTTCGGTCGGATCATCTGCCGGTGCATCGCTGTGCACCGGCGGCAGGTCTGCCAGACTGGACAGGCCGAACACACGCAAAAAGGTATCGGTGGTGCGGAAGCTGACCGGGCGACCCGGCAGATCCAGACGTCCGGCTTCCTCGATGAGCCCCTTTTCCAGCAGACCGGACACGCTGGAGGAGGAATCCACACCGCGCACCTGCTCAATAAAGGCGCGGGACACCGGCTGATTATAGGCGATGACGGTCAAGGTCTCCATGGCCGCAGGGCCAAGCGGTACGGCGCGGCGGCTGTCCAGCACGCGGCGCACACAGTCTGCCCACTGGGACTTGGTAGCCAGCTGCCACCGGGTATTCAGATGCAGCAGACACAGGCCGCTGTCCTCCCGCTGATAGCGGGTGTGCAGGGTCTCCAGTGCGGCATCCACGCTGGACTGGGGCAGCTGCACCGCCTGTGCCAGCTTATCGGCACCTATGGGGTCGCCGCAGGCAAAAAGCATAGCCTCCACGGCGGCAAGGGTTTGTTTCTGGTTCATGGGTTCTCCTTATTGCGTTCCGGGCGGGTGCGGCGCATGGTCAGCGCTCCCCGGTCGTCCAGCGCGATGCGTCCGCCGCGCACCAGTTCCAGCAGTGCCAGAAAGGTAGCTACGTTGGTGCTGCGGCTCTGGCTGCGGGAAAACAGCTGCTCCATTTTTGCCACGGTGCCGCCCAGCATCCGGCGCAGGATGTACACCACCCGGCTGGTGACCGATACCATGGGCGCGGTGACCAGCGGCTCAAACTGCTGCTGAGTGGGTACGCGGCGGGTCTTGGTGCGGCCTGCCAACGCCTGCCAGTAGTCCGCCAAGATCTGCGGGGCGTGGTGCAATGCGTAGGTGTTATCCCACTCCACTTCCATGGGACGGCGCACGAATACCGGGGCAGCCTCCCCTTTTGCGCGCAGCAGAGCCGCCATGCGGCGGCACTGGTCGTACTCGATGAGCTGACCGGTGAGTTCCTGCTTCATGCGCTCGCCCTCTTCGCTGCGGGGCAGCAACAGAAAGCTTTTCATCTCCACCAGATGCGCCGCCATTTCAATGAAGGCGCTGGCGGTCTCGGGGTCAGGGTCAGCCTGCTCCACGGTGCGGGTGTACTGGTCGATCAGCTGCAGGATGGGGATATTATGCAAGTCCATTTTATGTTTGGCCACCAGAGCCAGCAATAATTCCAGCGGGCCGTCAAAATCTTCCAGATGGAAGGTCAATTCCTCTGCCACTCAGATCACCGCCCCAAGGCTGCTGGCATAAACGGCGTAGGCGATCTTATCAATATACCCGGTGCCTGCGCCCAAAAGCGACCACACTACGTTGTTCAGGTAGTAGAGCGGCGTATCCAGAAAGCCGCCCCACACCGCTGCCAGCATGACGATCATAATATATTTTTCATACCGCATCAGGCCAAAGTAGATGCGCTGCGGCAGCACCACCAGTAGAATGCGGCTGCCGTCCAGCGGCGGCACCGGAATCAGGTTGAACACTGCAAGGCTGACGTTCATCAGCACCAGATAGCGCAGGAACATGGCAATGTAAATGGTAGCGTTATTGACCGGCGCCCAGTAGTACATTACCTTCCATGCCACCATGCCAAGGTAAGCTAGCACAAGGTTTGCCACCGGGCCTGCCAGTGCCGTAAGCGCCATGCCCCACTTGGGGTTTTTGAAGTTGCGGGGGTTGGTGGATACAGGCTTTGCCCAGCCCACGCCTGCAAACACCATGCACAGGGTGCCCAGCAGGTCAAAGTGCGCAAAGGGATTCAGTGAAAGACGCCCCTCGCGTTTGGCGGTGGCATCGCCCAGCAGCCATGCTGCCAGCGCATGGCCAGCCTCGTGGAACGGAATGGCCACCAGCGCCACCAGTGCGCGGATGATATAATAGGTTGCCTGTGTGGTCATGTAAATCTCCTGTCAAAACGAATTTCTTCTTTTATAATACTATTTTTTTGTGCCCTGCACAAGCCCCACAGCACCGGGAATGAAAAAAGCTGCAAGAAATTTTAAAAAAGGCTTGCTTTTTCTTTGTAACTCTGGTAAAATAGTCAAGCTGATTATTTTGATTCCATACTTCACTGTAGGAGGTGCAAGTACCATGGCTAAGTGTGAATGCTGCGGCAAGGGTGTTACCTTTGGTATCAAGGTCTCTCACTCTCATCGCCGTTCCAACCGTACCTGGAAGCCGAATGTCCGTCGTGTCAAGGCGGTCGTGGAGGGCTCTCCCAAGTATGTCTACGCATGCTCCCGTTGCCTGCGCGCTGGCAAAGTTACCCGCGCTGTCTAATTTGGTGTATGTGGCCGGTCACTTTGTCGAGTGGCCGGCTTTTTTATTTGCCGCAAGGAGTGGAATAAAATGTCTTTGCCTGTTGATCCCATCATGCTGCTGAGCGTGGTGAACCTGAAACTGCGGGATCAGTATAAAGATCTCGATGCGCTGTGCGAGGATCTGGAGGCCGACAAGGCCGGTCTGTGCGCAAAGCTGCACGCTGTGGGCTACGATTACGACCCGCAGCGCAACCAGTTTATCTGATTATAGCTTCCAAATCCGGCACCGGTGCGCAACGACTGTGCCCGGGCCGGTGAATGATAAAATAAGGAGTGCTTGATTTATGATCCAGGGTACCTATTACAAAGAGTGGAGCACGGTTCTTGGCCGTGAGATGGAGTTTAAGGTGTACGGCCATGCCGGTGTGCCGGTGCTGGCACTGCCCGCCCGCGGCGGCCGTTTTTACGACTGGGAGAACAACGGAATGCCCGATGCCATTGCCCAGCTGCTGAACGAGGGCAAGGTGCAGCTGTTCTGCGCGGATGCCGTGGACGGCGAGGGTCTTTTGAATGGTGATCTGCCCCAGCGCCGCCGCGCCGAGCTGCAGGAAAAGTATTTCGTCTACCTGACCGCTGAGCTGGCTCCCCGCATTCTGACCCTGAACAACGCCAAAAAGGGCACCCGGATCTGGACTGCCGGTGTGGACTTGGGCGCTTACCACGCCGTCCACTGCCGCCTGCGCCGTCCCACCCTGTTTGCAGGTGCTGTGGGCATGGGCGGCATCTACGACCTGACCCGCTTCTGGGGCACCGACAGCGACGACATGGTGCTGCGCTGCTCTCCCCTTGCCTATCTGCAGGAAAGCGGCATTGCCAACAAGCTGGCATTGACCAAGGCAGAAGAGAACTGCCTGATCCTCTGTGCCGGTCAGGGCGCCTACGAGGGCGACGCACTGGACGATACGCAGGCACTGGCCGATCTGCTGAAGGATCAGGGAATGCCCGCACATCTGGAGGTCTGGGGCGGTGACGTTTCCCACGACTGGTACTGGTGGGGCAAGATGTGGAGCCTGTTTGCACCGCGCATTCTGGAAGTAAAGTAAGAGCTTACAACGAGGGAAAGCCTGCGGGGCTTCCCTCGTTTTTTATATACAGCGGTTTTGAATGGCCTCCGCGTGCGCTCTGGCCATGTTCAGCGGAATTTCATCTTTTAATTTATGGTCCAGAAACGCCTGCGGCGTTTCCGAACCATTTTTTGTCAGCTGTACTATTTATATTTCATTTCCTACTTGAATTGTCGGATATTATGTGCTATACTGCTGTTGCAAGAAAATATACCCCATGGGGGTTTATGAAAGGAGCGATTCCGATATGGAAGAGACCAAAAAGCACTGTTGCTGCTGCGTTGATACGCCGGAAGCGGACGCTGCGGCAGACACTGCTGTCCCCTGCTGCTGCCGCCACAAAGTGCGCAGCCCGGAGGAACACAAAGCTCTGCTCAACCGGCTGAACCGTATTGAAGGACAGGTGCGCGGCATCCGCGGGATGCTGGAAAAGGACGCCTACTGTGTGGACATTCTGGTACAGGTAGCCGCAGCCAATGCGGCGCTGAACAGCTTTTCCCGGGAATTGCTGGCACAGCACATCGGCAGCTGCGTGGCGGATGACCTGCGTGCCGGCAGTGACGAAAAGCTGGAGGAGCTGCTCCGGCTGCTGCCCAAACTGATGAAATGACCGCCCGCCGGGCAGACTGACCACAAGGAGAAACAACAATGGAACAATTCAACGTTACCGGCATGAGCTGCGCGGCCTGCTCTGCCCGGGTAGAAAAGGCCGTAAAGAGCGTGCCGGGCGTTACCGGCTGTTCGGTAAGCCTGCTGACCAACTCCATGGGCGTAGAAGGCACCGCTGAGGATGCTGCCATTATCCGTGCCGTAGAGCAGGCCGGTTACGGCGCAAGCCCCAAAAAAGCCGCCGCAGCGGCCAGCACCAGCGCAGAGCTGGATGCGCTTGCCGACCACGAAACACCCAAGCTAAAGCGGCGGCTTATCGCCTCGCTGGGCTTTTTGCTGGTACTGATGTACTTTTCCATGGGGCACATGATGTGGGGCTGGCCGCTACCCCGCTGGTTTGACGGCAACCACATTGCCATGGGACTGGTACAGCTGTTGCTGGCAGGCATCGTGATGGTGATCAACCAGAAGTTTTTCATCAACGGCTTCAAGGGGCTGGTGCACCGCTCCCCCAACATGGATACGCTGGTGGCTATGGGCTCGATGGCAAGCTTTGTGTGGAGCACCTACGCCCTGTTTGCCATGACCGATGCGCAGCTGCACGGCAACGAAGAACTTGTCATGCACTATATGATGGAGTTCTATTTTGAGTCTGCCGCCATGATTTTGACCCTTATCACCGTGGGCAAAATGCTGGAGGCACGCTCCAAGGGCAAGACCACCGATGCACTCAAGAGCCTGATGAAGCTTGCCCCCAAGACCGCTACCCTGCTGCGGGACGGCACCGAGGTGACCGTACCCATTGAGCAGGTACAGAAGGAGGACATCTTTGTGGTGCGCCCGGGCGAGAACATCCCGGTGGACGGCATTGTGCTGGAGGGCAGCAGTGCCGTGAACGAGAGCGCGCTGACCGGCGAGAGCATCCCGGTAGACAAGGCCGTGGGCGATAAGGTAAGCGCTGCCACCACTAATCAGTCCGGCTATCTGCAGTGCCGCGCCACCCGCGTGGGCGAGGACACCACGCTGGCGCAGATCATCCGCATGGTCAGCGATGCCGCTGCTACCAAGGCACCCATTGCAAAGATTGCAGATACCGTATCCGGCTTTTTTGTGCCTGCGGTCATCAGCATTGCAGTGGTCACCACCCTTGTCTGGCTGCTGCTGGGGCGGGATGTAGGCTACGCGCTGGCGCGGGGCATCTCGGTGCTGGTCATCAGCTGCCCCTGTGCGCTGGGTCTGGCAACGCCGGTAGCTATTATGGTGGGCAACGGCCTTGGTGCGAAGAACGGCATCCTGTTCAAGACCGCTGCGGCGCTAGAGGAGGCCGGGCGCACCCGCATCGTGGCGCTGGACAAGACCGGCACCATCACCTGCGGCGAGCCTACCGTCACCGACCTTCTGCCCGCTGAAGGCGTGACCGAGACCGAACTGCTCACGCTGGCAGCCGCGCTGGAGGGTCGCAGCGAGCACCCGCTGGCGCGGGCAGTGCTGGCCTATGCGGAGGAAAAGCAGCTGGAGCTGCCCTCTGTTACCGATTTTACTGCCCTGCCGGGCAACGGCCTTACCGCCAAGCTGGAGGGTAAGGAGATTTTTGGCGGCAACGCTGCTTTTATTGGCACAAAGGTCTCTATCCCCGCTGCGCTGCAAACGCAGGCTGCTGCACTGGCCGCTCAGGGTAAAACGCCCCTGTTCTTTGGCGGCGCAGGTCGTCTGCTGGGCGTTATCGCGGTAGCAGATACCATCAAGGAGGACAGCCCGCAGGCCATCCGGGAGCTGCGAAATATGGGTATCCGGGTTGTGATGCTGACCGGCGATAATCAGCGCACCGCCGAGGCCATTGGCCGACAGGCCGGGGTGGACGAGGTGATTGCCGGGGTGCTGCCCGAGGGCAAGGAGGCCGTCATCCGGCAGCTGCAAAAGTACGGCAAGGTAGCTATGGTGGGTGACGGTATCAACGACGCCCCTGCCCTGACCCGCGCTGACACCGGCATTGCCATTGGCGCAGGCACAGACGTAGCCATTGACGCCGCAGACGTAGTACTGATGAACTCCAAGCTGTCGGACGTGCCCGCCGCCATCCGGCTGAGCCGCGCTTCCCTGCGCAACATCCACGAAAACCTGTTCTGGGCGTTTATCTATAACATCATCGGCATTCCGCTGGCAGCCGGTGTGTTCATCCCCTTGGGGCTGACGCTGAACCCCATGTTCGGCGCAGCTGCCATGAGCCTTTCCAGCTTCTGCGTGGTGAGCAACGCCTTGCGGCTGAACCTGTTTGACCTGCACAGCGCAAAGCGTGACCACCCGCCCAAACACGTCCCTGCCCTGCCCGCTGCCCTTGTGCAGCCCGCAGCGGAGGAAGATACAACTCAAAAGGAGGAGACCGCTATGAAAAAGACCCTGACCGTAGAAGGCATGATGTGCCCCCACTGTGAAGCCCGCGTCAAGAAGGCGCTGGAGGCTCTGCCGCAGGTGGACGAGGCTGTTGTCAGCCATGAAGCCGGTACTGCCATCGTTACCCTGAACGCAGAGGTGGATGATGAAGTGCTGAAGAAAGCCGTGGAGGCACAGGATTACCCTGTTACCAGCAGCCAGTAAAGGGTATCAGCCACCACAAAATGCAAGAGGCAGCTGCGCAAAAATCTGCGCAGCTGCCTCTTTTGTAGCGGGACGATTTGAATGCGCGCCGCATTCGCTTTGCGCATCTTCAGAGGAAAGATTCTTTTTTATTTTAGAGCACCGGAGCGTCTGCGGACGCTCCGGTGCTCCATTTTTCCCCAAAAGCCGTTGCCGCAATTAGAACGCAAAAAGCCCGCTGCAAGGCAGATTGTCCTTACAGCGGGCAGAATAGATAACCGGGGAACCCTTATCAGACTTCGGTGTTGAAGTAGCGCTTCAGCAGGCCCTCGAAGCCACGGCCGTGACGGGCTTCATCCTTTGCCATCTCGTGGACGGTATCGTGGATGGCATCCAGATTCAGCGCCTTAGCCTTCTTTGCCAGATCCATCTTACCGGCGCAGGCACCGCACTCGGCCTCGGCACGCATCATCAGGTTCTTCTTGGTGCTGTCGGTCACGACCTCGCCCAGCAGCTCTGCAAAGCGGGATGCATGGTCAGCCTCTTCGTAAGCATAGCGCTTGTAGGCCTCGGCGATCTCGGGGTAGCCCTCACGCTCTGCCACGCGAGCCATAGCCAGATACATACCGACCTCGCTGCACTCGCCCTCGAAGTTTGCGCGCAGACCATCAACGATCTCCTGCGGCACGCCCTCTGCCTTGCCGATGCCAACAACATGCTCGGTGACGTAGGTGTTGCCGGTCTTTTCCACAAAAGCGGAAGCGGGAGCCTTGCAAACGGGGCACTGAGCGGGGATCTCACCCTCAGCGATATAACCACAAACGGTGCAAACGTATTTCTTCATAAGAATTTACCTCCATTCGATCTGTTAAAAATGATACAGGACGGAAACCACCCGCCTGTTGCTTCTATGCTGGGCAGCCGCGCTGCCGGGTATAGAAAGAGCCATGGAAGGGGGCTTTGTGTACTTCCCTTTCCATGGCTCTATTATAGCGAATAATTCCTAGTTAGTCAAGTATATTTTTAAGAATTATTCCTATTTATTAAAATCTGGCAGGATGCCCAAATTTCCTTATGGAAAACTGGACGCATTACCGGAATCAGACCTGCAGGTTGCCGCTGGTAGCAGCATCAGAACCGGCGGTAGCGTCAAACTCGTAGTCGTTGCCGGGCAGGATAGCGTTGAGCAGGATGCCTGCAATCGCAGCCACAGCCAGACCGGACAGGTTGATGGTGACACTGCCAACGGTAAAGCCAACGCCGCCCACAGAGTTAAAGCCCAGTGCGCACACCAGAATGACGGCGGCAACGATCAGGTTGCGGCTGTTGGTGAAGTCCACGCGGTTCTCCACCACGTTGCGCACACCGATAGCGGAGATCATTCCGTACAGCACAAAGCTGATACCTGTCTCTTATACACATCTGACGCTGCCGACGATACTCCTTGTGTAGA
>ERZ1027181.738-NODE-738-length-16060-cov-10.831553_pt1 | contig 16060 bp, 7 predicted proteins | sample MGYA00519247_ERZ1027181 | MGnify/ENA primary metagenome ERZ1027181 (study PRJEB26926, sample SAMN06164415) | human gut metagenome | biome: ENVO:00009003; feature: ENVO:2100002; material: ENVO:00002003 | host: Homo sapiens | place: USA | collected 2012 ...
CTACACAAGGAGTATCGTCGGCAGCGTCAGATGTGTATAAGAGACAGGAATAATTATACGTTTTGTCGTTAATTGTGGTCGGTAACAGGGGGTATACATTAATATAATACGAATTTTTATGATGAATCGTTTGCTATTTACATGAATATTTATAACTTTGCAATCGATAGTGGGTAATTAGTAATAAATCGTAACTAACCAATAACTAGCAATATGAATATACTCTACAATTTAAGGCTAATGGCTGTTGGTGTCGTGGCTTTGTTTTTTGCCAGTACGGCAAGTGCCGATAACGGAACAATAGTGTTCAGTGGCAGTAATGGTGTATCAGCTAATGCAACGTTTGGAACAGCAAAAAACGAACGCTATGATGTTGCAATGCACGTGGATGCAACTTCGCTTAAAGGTACAACCATAAGTGCTATACGCCTGCACCTTGGCAATGTACCCAACATCGCAACCTTGAATGTATGGCTTTCGAAGACGCTAAATGCCGAGAAGAATGGTTCGCGCTCGGAGAATAAGCCAGATATTTTGCAAGTGGAAGCCACTCCTACTAAAGACGGCGAGGTGCGTGTAGAGCTTGAGACACCTTATACAATAGGCGAGGAGGGTGTATATGTTGGTTACTCAATGACCTTTTCTCAGCTTACAGATGCAGAGAAGTATCCCGTGGCTTACTTTAAGAATTCGGAAATAAGCAACTTCTACCTGCATACGAGTATGATATATACCAAGTGGAACGACATGTCAGTACGTGGTGGTGTGCCTATTGAGGTGGAACTTACGGGCGGTGTTGATGCCGACGCTATAGCTTTGCCTCTCGAAGATCGCCTTTATGGTCAGTTCGACAAGTCAACTCCAGTATCTGTTACGCTGCGCAACCTTGGTTACGAAGGCGTAAGCACAATAGGCTACACTTATACCGTAGGCAACCAGACTGGTAGTGCAACAGTAAAACTGGACGAACCGTTGCCTGCTATCTATAATTATGAGCAGAATGTTACACTATCATTGCCACCCACATCTGCTAAGGGCGACTATCCCGTAAGCCTTACTCTTACTACTATAAACGGTAAGCCAAATCCTTCGGCTACCTTGCTTAATAGTCAACTTACTTCGTACAAGCGTCTGCCAAAGCATCGCCCATTGTTTGAGGAATATACCGGCACTTGGTGTCGCAACTGTCCGCGTGGCTTTGTGGGACTCGAAATAATGAACAAACTATATCCCGACGATTTCATTGGTTTGTCTTATCATAACAAGGACGCTATGGAGATAATGCAGCGTACCGATTTCCCAAGCGAGATATCAGGATTTCCTGATGGCTATTTCGACCGCATATACAAGACTGATGCCTATTTTGGCTTTGGCACCGAGAAGTTTGGACTCGACAAGGCTTGGCTTCGTGTTTGCGACGAACTTGCTCCTGCCGATATTGAGGCAAAGGCCAATCTGTCTGCCGATGCTTCTGAGGTAGAGGTCAATGGATATGCTTATTTCCCAACCGATGTAGATAATGCTTCGTATACAATAGAGGTGGTTCTTACCGCCGACGACCTTTATGGTACAGGTGCTGCTTGGGACCAGAAGAACGATTATAACACCAATCGCCCGGAAGACTATCCAGAACCAGAGTTCGAACAATTCCTTAAAGGTTCGGGCACAGTAAGCGGCTTGCATTACAATGATGTTGTAGTGGCCACATCACTACGCAATGGAGGCGAGCCGGTATTGCCTTCTACACTTGTTGCCGATACCGAATATCCATTCAGCTATAAGTTCAAGATAGCCGATATAGTCAATACGTCAGGCGAGTCGCTTGTGCAGAACAAGGATAAACTTAACGCCGTTGTGATGATCAAGAATGCTGAGGGCAAGGTGGAAAATGCCTTCAAGACAAAGGTAAGCACATCAACAGACACTGGCATATCATCTGCAACATCCGATAATGTCAATGGTGAAGCTGTTTATTATAGCGTGTCTGGCATTCGCCTTTCATCGCCATGTCGCGGCATAAACATTGTGCGTCTTGCCGACGGCTCTGTTAAGAAAATAATGCGCAAATAAAAATAATAACAAATAGATAAAGAATATGAACTTCAAACGTATTTTCCTCGGACTGTTTGCCGCTCTTTGCTTAGCCGAGAGTGCATCGGCAGCTCCGGCAGATCAACGTCCACGTAAAGTGCGCCAGGCAGACGGTACTTACATTACTGTTGTTAAAAGAGGCGACGAGTTTGGACATGTAACCATGACAACTGATGGCTATCCACTCTTTTATAATGAGTCTACTGGCAACTACGAATATGCTAAGATGTCGTCGTCTACTCTTGAGTCGTCTGGCATTGTTGCCGCAGATGCCGCTGACCGCAATGTAAAGGCTGTAGACTATCTTAAGAGTGTAAGTCCAAAGGCCATGCTTTCCAAACTTGAGGTTCAGCGTGCAGCCAGGGCAAGCGTCATGCGATATCGTCCGCGTCATATGTCGACTAAGCCAGGTGCAAAGCGTGGTATGCTTATCAACGACTATCCTTCTATCGGTTCGCCAAATGTGCTCATTATTCTTGTGCAGTTCAGCGACATGACATTCGATTGTGAGGATGGCGATCCGTTGGGTTTCTATAAGAATATGTTCACACAGCCAGGTTTCAAGTACAAGAATGGTGCTAACGGCAGTGTGCTCGACTACTTTACCACCTCGTCAAATGGTTTGTTCAACCCTAAGTTTGATATTGTTGGCCCAGTAACTCTGCCAAAATCATATTCGTATTATGGTGCCAACTATAGTGGCAACGACCGTATGGACCGCCTTCAGGAATTTGTAAAAGGTGCTTGCGAGGCTGCATCCAAGGTGGTAGACTTCTCAAAATACGACAACAACGGCGATGGCTATGTAGATAATGTATATCTGTACTATGCCGGATTTGGCGAGGCCGACAGTGAGTACAAGGAGTCGATATGGCCACATGCCTACAACTACAACCAGTTTATGATGGGTTCGCTTAAGTTTAACGGAGTGTCTATTGGCAGCTATACATGTAGTCCGGAGCGTAGTGGTACCTATCCCGAATTGCCTACTGGTATTGGCACCTTCTGTCATGAGTTTAGTCATGTATTGGGATTGCCCGACCATTACACTACTGTATACAATGACGCCTTTACGCCAGGCGAGTTTGATGTTATGGACATGGGTACTTACAACAACGAACAGAACACTCCGCCTACCCATAGTGCTTATGAACGTGCCGAACTTGGTTGGCTGGAATATCAGGAACTTACAACTGGAGCCGATACAATAAGTGTGCTTCCTGAACTGCAAGCCTCAAACAAGGCATATATAGTGCCGGTAGAAGGAACAAATGGAAGAGAGTTCTTTGTGCTTGAAAACCGCCAGAAAACAGGTTGGGACAAGTATCTCCCTGGTAATGGCATGTTGATGTGGCACATCGACCAGGACGCTAATGTATGGGCACAGAATACTGTAAACAACGATCCAAACCATCAGCGTGTGGACCTTATAGAGGCTGACGGCAAGTTGACAGCCTTTACACTTGCAGGCGATCCATTCCCTGGTACTGCCAATGTTAAGTCTTACACAATGACAGCATGGGACAATCGCGACATTTTACGTCTTGACAATATCGACGAGGTTGACGGTGAGATACAGTTGCTTGTTGCTAACACCAAGTTTGCAATCTCTGCTCCCGAACTGTCTTATAGCGAAGTTGCCGACAGCAGTTTTGTAGTGTCATGGAAGGCCACCGGCAAGGCTTCGCGTTATGTCCTTAATATATATAAGGTGGTGGGCAGCACACGCGAGGCTGTATCTAAGTATACCAATATTGAGTTTGCTACTCCTGCTACTTTTGTAGTAGAAGGTCTGGAGCCAGACACCCAGTATGATGTAGAGCTTACTGCTTGCATAGGCAGCTACACATCCGAGCCTGCCACTGCTACTATAAGCACATTGCCGTTGGCATTTGCCAAGCGTATGCCGGTGAATCTTGCTGCTAAGGAAATGGGTACCGACCACTTTACAGTGGCATGGGACGAGGTACCTACAGCCGATGATTATATTGTGGAACTTAACATGCAGAATTATAGCACCGAGAGTGTTGACCGTGGTTACGACTTTGCACAGCGTGGTGTAGGTATGCCAGCATTGTGGAAGTACAGTGGAGCATGGATGAGTGTTAAGCAATATTGTGGTAAGGCTGCACCTGCTCTGCAGATGAGCAAGGCAGGCAACTTCCTTATGGTGGCTTATCCTGACGCTCAGATAGAGTCTTTGTCGTTCTTCCTTTCGGCTACAAAGGGAGCTTCGGGCAATGTAAGTGTAGAGCGTTACGAGGATGGCAAGTGGTTGCCAATAGAGACGGTAGCTGTAGGCGACGGCTTTACAGCTGATACACACAGTATGAAGTTTGCTGCTTCCGATTCGGTTCGCATAGTATTCAACCGTACACTTGGTTCGGTATTTGTGGATGATGTCGATGTTGTATGTCATGACATCGTGCGCACAGCAGTACCTGGATATGAGTCGGTATCAACTGGTGGAGTAGCTGAGTGCAAGTTTGCTGGTTTGAATCCATCCACAAGATATGGCATTGTTGTTACAGCCAAGAATGGTGAGGAGAAGTCAATACGTTCATCAGAGCTTATAGTAACCACTTCTGCTCTATCAGGCATTAAGGGTGTTTCGATGGACAATGGCTCGCAAACCACTGTTTACGACCTTAATGGTTGTCGTGTAAACAATGCTGACGCAACCCACGGCGTATATATCGTGCGCAAGGGCGGCAAGGCATACAAGGTTGTTAAGTAGGCAATACGCTCAATTCAATAAACTTCAGTCAGCATAGCTCTTATAACATCGTCAGAGCTACATTATTCGCTGGCAATAAATGAAGGAGTGTCAAAATGGAAGTTAAAGGAAGTTTGGGCTTCGCTCGAAGTTCCGATAACTCCCATTTTGACACTCCCTCGTTTTAAAGGTATGTGAAAAGGCCATTCATAAAAAGTACAGATTATTTTGCCGTTCGGATTATTCTCGCTAACTTAGCGTCATAAAATCCTAACATCCACACTTATGGCACTTAAGTTATATCCTATCGGTATGCAGACCTTCTCGGAAATTCGTGAGAAGGACATGTTGTATGTAGACAAGACAGAGTATGTGTACCGTATGTCGCACGGTAGCGGTAAGTTCTTTTTCCTGAGTCGTCCAAGACGATTCGGCAAGTCGTTGTTGGTATCAACTATGAAAAGCTATTTCGAGGGATGCAAGGAACTGTTTAATGGTCTTGCCATAGAACGTCTCGAGACAGAATGGATTAAATATCCTGTGCTTCACTTCAGTATGGCTGGTGGTAAGCATATGGATAAGGAATCTTTAGAGGATTTTTTAGGCCACCGTCTTTTGGATGAAGAGTTACGGTTCGGTATTATAGAACATCCGACGAATGCTAACGACCGATTGATAAATCTCATTAGGACTATCTATAACAAGACGGGCAAACCCGTTGTTGTGCTTATAGACGAGTATGACGCTCCGTTGCTTGATGTTGTGCATGAGGATGATCATCTGCCTGTACTTCGCAATGTGATGCGCAATTTCTTTAGTCCGCTTAAGGATTGCGACCAGTATCTACGATTTGTTTTTCTTACAGGTATTACAAAGTTTTCGCAGGTTAGCATATTTAGTGAGCTGAACAATATTATCAACATAAGTATGGACCCTCGTTATGATGGAATATGTGGTATTACCAAAGACGAGTTGATTACATATATGTCTGAGGATGTGGATAGTCTTGCCCAACGTCTTCAGTTCACCCACGAGCAAACTCTGCAACGTCTTACCCTACAATATGATGGCTACCACTTTACATGGCCGTCTGCCGATGTTTTTAATCCGTTCAGTTTGCTCAACTGTTTTGATAGTGGAAGGCTTGGATCTTACTGGTTCGAGTCGGGCACTCCTACGTATCTTATAGAGATGATGCGCAAGTTTAATCTTAAGCCTTCAAATATTGGAGGTATGCGAGCCGACTCTGCCTCTTTTGATGCGCCAACAGAAAGAATGGCATCTATAGTGCCGTTGCTATATCAGAGTGGCTACCTTACAATAAAGGATTACGATGAGGACATAGACCTCTATACTCTTGATATTCCAAATAACGAGATTAGGGTAGGGCTTTACAGTAGTTTGTTGCCTAATTTCCTCGGTGAAGAAGTGGTGGAGGGACGTGTTGTTATAGCAAATATGTCGCGCTGTATAAATAATGGTGACATGGATGGCGCATTAGAGTTGCTTAGGACCTTCCTTGAGACGGTGCCTTATTGTGACAATACCGCATATGAGGGACATTATCAGCAGATGATGTATGTGGTATTTTCGCTTCTTACTCCATATCGTATAACTGTAGAACAGCGCACGTCGCGTGGTCGTACCGATATGACATTAGAGACAGAACGTTATGTATATATTATGGAGCTGAAGTTCGGTAAGTCGACTGATGAGGCTCTTGCGCAGATTGAAGACCGCAAATATGCCAAGGCTTTTGCCTTAAGTGGAAAGGACGTGATAAAGGTTGGCATAAACTTCGATGTGGACAAGGAACATAATATTGTTGATTGGAAGGTCTTAGGTGCACAGACAAATAATTATAACAATGACTGATTTAGTACATTCTTTAAATACAGATATTATACCGCCCCGCCAATTTACTTACCCCTTTTGCTACGAACCGCATCCGCTATGTATTGCTGCCGCCAAGGAGGCGCAACGATATATAGAGGAAAGTGGTGTGTGGGCAGAAGAGAAAGGGCCAGGAAAGATGTTCGGAGTGCTATGTGTAAGAGTAAGTGAGAAGGGAAAAGTGAAAAGTGAAAAGGGAGGAGTGAAAAGTGAAAAGGGAAAAGAGAAAAGTGAAAAATATGAGGAAGGTGAAAAGGAGAAAATAGGTTTCCTTGCAGCCTACTCAGGGCTTCTTGCCGGACGTAATGACTGGGATTATTTTGTGCCTCCAGTTTTTTATGCACAGCAGCCGGATGGATACTTCAAGACAGAGGAGAGGGCGATATCGGCCATTAACAAGGAGATAGAGGCACTTCTGAAATCGGATACATATATTACACAACGTTCGTTATACGAGAGCACTAAGCAGACTGTAGACCTTGCTTTGCAGCAGATGCGCAGTCGTGTAGCTGAGGCTAAACAGAAACGAGATACACGCAGACGTGAGGCTGAACATGATGGTAGGCCTTTGACTGTTGAAGAACAGGCAGAGATGGTGCACGAGAGTCAGCACCTAAAGGCAGAACAACGCCGACTGAAGCAACAATGCTCCACAATGCTTGAAGAGTTGCATCGCCCGGTGGTAGAGCATGAGGAACGTGTGGCAACCTTGCGTCGCCAACGTCGCGAGAAGAGCGATGCCTTACAACAATGGTTATTCCGTCAATATCGTATGCTTAATGCCAATGGCGAGGAACGCGACCTAATCGACATATTTGGCGAAACTATTAATGCAATGCCACCGGCTGGATCGGGCGATTGTTGTGCACCAAAACTGTTGCAGTATGCCTATGCCAATGGCTTGGAACCTGTATGTATGGCTGAATTTTGGTGGGGCGATTCGCCAAAGCAAGAGATACGCCACCATCTTCATTATTATCCGGCATGCCGCTCCAAGTGTTTGCCTATACTTACACATATGCTTTGCGGACTGGATGTGGAGCCTAATCCATTGGCAAAACCCAAGACAAAGGATGTGCCAAGCATAGTGTACGAGGATGATACTATAATAGTGGTAGACAAGCCTGCAGGCATGTTGTCGGTTCCTGGCAAAGCTGTTGCCACCGATGATGCTGCATTGTGTGAGTTAGATGATGTAACGCACGATGGGGACAACATGCCTATATATAATAATGTAGAGGAATATGTACGTCATTATCTCGCCAAAAACTCAAAAATAGAGACCGAAAACACCAATTTCCCCAAAGCTGTACACCGTCTTGATATGGACACAAGCGGACTACTTGTGCTTGCCCTTAACGATGAGGCTTACGTAGAGTTGCAACGACAGTTTGCCTCGCGTGAGGTTAGCAAGCGTTACGAGGCTGTGCTTGATGGCAAACCGTCGGTGTTATGTGGCGCTCCATACTCTAAGTGGCTCACTATATCGGCTAATGGCAGAGAAGGCAGAATATCGTTGCCCATAATAGCCGACATAATGGACCGTCCACGTCAGCGGGTAGACTTTGACAATGGCAAGACAGCCGTTACCGATTATCGCATAGAACGTGTGTTGCCTAACGGACACACACTTGTGTCGCTGTATCCGCTTACTGGCAGAACTCATCAGTTGCGTGTGCATTGTGCCCATAACTATGGATTGGGATGCCCAATTCTTGGCGATCCTCTATATGGTCATGGCTGTCATACGTCGCGAATGTACCTGCATGCGGCAATGGTTGAGCTTAGGCATCCGGTGACGGGAGAGAAGATGAGGTTTCAGACGGAGAGCGGATTCTAACATGCTTCTGTCTTTATGTATCGTTAAAGAATTTTATTCTTTTTGCCATGTTGCTAATTTTCAGTAACTTTGCAAATTAAAATTGTATATACAAAAGAAACAGATGAAAGATATTTGCTGCATAGGCCACATTACAAAAGACAAGATTATAACGCCGCGCCAAACCGTTTATATGGCTGGCGGCACATCGTTTTATTTCTCTTATGCGTTCAGTCATCTGCCCCAGAATGTCTCATTCCAGCTTGTGACTAAGTTGGGTGAGGGCGAGATGAAGTCGGTTGAAGACATGCGTCAGGCAGGCATAGATGTACAGGTATATCCAAGTCGTCATACCGTATATTTTGAGAATAAGTATGGAGAGAACCAGAACGACCGCACACAGCGCGTATTAGAGCGTGCCGAACCTTTCACCGTTGACGAAATGCGTGAAGTTAATGCAGGTGTTTATCACCTTGGCTCGCTTCTTAGCGACGACTTCTCTACAGAGGTGGTGAAGTATCTGTCAACAAAAGGTAGAATTTCTATCGACGCCCAAGGCTATCTGCGCGAGGTGCGTGGCGAGAAGGTTTATCCAATCGACTGGGCTGAGAAGCTTGAGATACTTGCACATACCGACATCATTAAGGTAAACGAACACGAGATGGAGGTGATAACCGGACTTACCGACCCGCGTGCTGCGGCCAAGTGTTTGGCAGAATGGGGCGTAAAGGAAGTTTGTGTTACGCTTGGAAGCGAGGGTAGCATAATACTTGCCGAAGGTAAATTCTATGACATTCCGGCTTATGAGCCTAAGGAGATAGTAGATGCCACGGGATGTGGCGATACTTACTCGGCTGGCTATCTATGGTGCCGTGCCCAGGGTATGGGTTTTGAGGAATCGGGCAAGTTTGCAGCGGCTATGTGTACGCTTAAGCTTGAACACAGCGGACCGTTTGATGGCAGCATCGATGATGTTAGACGTGTGATGGCAGAATAAAACATGTAAAGTCGTTCGAATTACTTTGCCATTTAATATAATTTACTTTGCCATTTAAATTATATTACTTTGCCATTTAAATATAATTTACTTTGCCATTTAATATATATTGCTTGTCCATCTCAGATTATACCGCTTTAGAAAGCATAATACAATACCTTATGGATAGCATAAGATAAGCCTATAACAAAACAACGGGACCTCCGCCTCAATCGGCGTTGGTCCCGTCCACGTATGGCTGCCATTGCCTTTCGTGATAGAAAGGAAAGGCAAATGAAAAGAAAATTACTTCGATAGGAACTTGTCTACTTCGGCAGCCGTCTTCTTGCCGCTTGCCATTGCACGTACAACCAACGATGCACCACTTGCGGCATCGCCAGCCACGAACACATTAGAGGCAAACTTAGGTTGCTCGGGCTTTAGGAAGCCCATTGCGAGCAAAACCATCTCACACTTTATTATCTCTGGCTTGCCTACCGGCTCCATAAGCGGACGACCGCCTTCGGGGTTGGGCTTCCATGTTATTTCTTGAACGCGCACACCGGTAAGCTTGCCGTTCTTGTCGCCAATGAACTCAAGCGAGTTGATATTCCATCGACGTGTGCATCCTTCCTCGTGCGACGAAGTGGTTTTAAGGGTGCGTGGCCAATTAGGCCATGGATTCTTGGGGTCGTCGGGTCCGTCGACTGGGCGTGGCATAATTTCAATCTGTGTAACCGACTTGCAACCCTGACGATGGGCTGTACCTATACAGTCGCTACCGGTATCGCCACCACCGATAACAAGTACGTCCTTGCCCTTGGCATTTACAAGCTCGTCTTTCTTGAACTCCATGCCAGCAAGCACTCTATTCTGTTGTGAGAGCATTTCAAGGGCAAAGTATACACCCTTAAGCTCGCGTCCAGGTATAGGTAGGTCGCGTGCGGTAGGTGTACCAGTAGATACAACGTATGCGTCGAAGCCGTCAGGCAGATGCTCTACATCTACAGGAGAGTTGTACTTAAACACTATGCCTTCCTCTTCGAGCAAAGCAATACGGCGGTCGATGACAGCCTTGTTGAGCTTGAAGTTAGGAATGCCGAAACGCAGCAGTCCGCCTGCGCTCTCATTTTTCTCCATCACCGTGACAGAGTAGCCCATATGGTTGAGTCGGTTGGCCGCAACAAGTCCGGCAGGTCCAGCGCCGATAACGCACACTTTCTTACCGTTGCGTTCGGGCTGTTCTACACGTACATAATCCTCTTGAAATGCATGTTCGGTAATGGCACATTCATCCTCGCGGTTGGTTGTAGGTTCGTGCTCAACAAGGTTTAATACGCAAGCCTTCTCGCAGAGAGCAGGGCAAATACGTCCGGTGAATTCGGGAAAGTCGTTGGTAGAGTTAAGTAATCTGTATGCCAGTTCCCAATCTCCTTTATATAGAGCGTCGTTCCATTCGGGAGCCTTATTGCCAAGAGGGCAAGCCCAATGGCAGAAAGGAACGCCACAATCCATACAACGTGACGCCTGCAGACGGCGGTCGTTGCTGTTAAGTGTTTGTTCTACTTCGCCAAAATCGTGAATACGGTCGTGTATCGGGCGATAGCCCGCTTCCTTGCGATGTATAGTGAGGAATGCTTTTGGATTTCCCATAATTTAAGTGAAAAGTGAAGAGGGAAGAGTGAAGAATCCAATACTATTGTAAATATAGTAGGATTGCAATGACATCATTCTTTCCCTTGGTTGTTGTTATGTTTAATTTTATAGTTTGAAGAAGAGGCAAGACAGAAGAATCGTTGTTGTCGATTCAGACGAATCATTGTTTACTATAGGATTCTTCACTCTTCCCTCTTCGTTCTTCACTTTAATAGTCGCGTTGCATGTCCGCAATTTTCTGTTGCAGCTTGCGTACCTGCTCTTCCTGTAGTACTCGCTTATATTCAATCGGGACAATCTGTATGAAGTCCTCGACATAGCGGTTCCAGTCGTCGAGCATTGTGCGTGCAAGCTTAGATCCAGTGTATAGATAGTGCTGGCGTATCAACTCGTGCAGCTCCTTGCGGTAGTTGCTGTCCTCAACGAGATTAATCTCCACCATATCCATATTACAGAAGTAATCGAAGTTGTGGTTTTTATCCCATACGTATGCAACGCCACCCGACATACCAGCAGCAAAGTTGCGGCCAGTCTCGCCAAGCACAACAACACGTCCGCCAGTCATATACTCGCAGCAATGATCGCCTGCGCCCTCGATTACAGCTGTGGCTCCAGAGTTGCGCACACCAAAACGTTCGCCAACCTTACCATTGATATACAGCTCGCCACTTGTGGCTCCATAGAGTCCGGTATTGCCTGCAATGATATTGTCTTCGGCAGAGAAGTTGCTTCGGATAGGAGGTAGTATGGATATGCGACCACCTGAGAGGCCCTTGGCAAAATAGTCGTTTGCCTCGCCCTCAAGCTTGAAATCGACACCCTTTACAAGGAAAGCGCCAAAGCTTTGTCCGGCTGAGCCTTTAAACTTAACGTTGATAGTTTTGTCGGGCAAACCTGCCTCGCCATATTTTAGGGCAATCATACCGCTGAGCATAGCGCCAACGGCACGGTCGGTATTCTTTATAGTAAAGTCGAGCGACACTTCATCCTGGCGTTCAATTGAATTCTGCGCGCCACGTATTATATGCTGGTCGAGCACGTCGCCAAGCTCATGGCGTTGCTGTGCTGTATGATACAATGAGCAACCATTAGGCTCCTTGAACAGAAGACGACGGAAGTCGAGCAAGGCCGACTTAGGATTCTTCTCGTCCTGCTTAGTGATTATAAGCTCGGTATGGCCCACTATGTCGTTAAGACTGCGGTATCCCATCTGTGCCAAATACTCGCGCACCTCTTGGGCAACAAATGTGAAGTAGTTGACCAAATATTCTGCCTTGCCGCGGAACAGCTTGCGAAGCTCAGGATTCTGTGTGGCTACACCCATAGGACATGTGTTTAGATTGCATTTGCGCATCATAACACAGCCAAGAACAATAAGTGCTGCTGTACCAAAACCAAACTCCTCGGCGCCAAGCAAAGCCATAAGCACTACGTCGCGACCAGTCTTAAGCTGACCGTCAACCTGCAGACGCACCTGACCACGTAATCCGTTCTTAACAAGAGTCTGCTGTGTCTCCGAGAGTCCAATCTCAGGAGAAATGCCCGCAAAGCGCATACTTGATGCAGGTGATGCACCAGTACCACCCTCGGCACCAGATATTACAATAAGGTCGGCCTTAGCCTTGGCAACACCTGCTGCAATGGTACCAACACCACTTTCGGCAACCAACTTAACGCTGATGGCAGCTTTAGGATTGACGTTCTTAAGGTCGAAGATGAGCTGAGCCAAATCCTCGATAGAGTAGATATCGTGATGAGGAGGAGGCGAGATAAGCGAGATGCCAGGTATAGAGTGACGAGTCTTGGCAATCACTTCATTAACCTTGAATCCAGGAAGCTGTCCGCCCTCACCTGGTTTTGCACCCTGGGCTACCTTAATTTGAATTTCCTCGGCATTGACAAGGTATTCTGTTGTAACACCAAAGCGGCCTGAAGCTACCTGTTTTGTTTTGCTCGAAAGCGATACGCCATCCACAGTTTCATGGAAGCGTTCGCTTAGTTCGCCACCCTCACCAGTATTAGAGCGTGCGCCGAGCTTGTTCATGGCAAGAGCCATTGCCTCGTGAGCCTCCTTAGACAAGGCTCCGAACGACATGGCACCCGTCACGAAGTGTTTTACAATGTTTTCGACGGGCTCTACCTCGTCGACTGGTATCGGATTATGTTTAAAGTCGAAGAAGTCGCGAATGAAGATAGGATCTTCCTTTTCGTCGACAAACTTCGTGAATTCCTTATATTTAGTATAGTTGCCAGTGCGTGTGGCAAGCTGCAATGTTGCGATAGTCTCTGGGTTCCATGCGTGGCGTATACCATCCTTGCGCCAATGGAACTGTCCGAGGTTAGGCAAGAAATCGAGCTTCTTCTTGTTGTTGAATGCCTTGTCGTGCATGGCTATGGCATCGCGAGCAATCGTTTCCAAACCTACACCGCCAATGGTACTTACCTCTGTTCCGAAATATGCTTTCAAAAGAGCTTCGGACAGACCAATGCTCTCGAATATCTTGGCACCGCGGTATGAGCGAATGGTAGATATACCCATCTTAGCCATAATCTTAAGCAAACCTTTCTTTACGGCCTTGATATAATTTGCCTCAGCTGTGGTATAGTTTTCTTGAATCTTTCCACGCTTAACAAGGTCGTCGAGTATGGCGTATGTCATATATGGACAAAGGGCAGATGCACCGTAGCCAAGAAGCAATGCGGCGTGCATAACCTCACGAATCTCGCCACTCTCAACAATAAGGGCTGTCTGTACACGCTTGCCTACAGATATAAGATAATGGTGTACGGCGCTGACGGCGAGCAATGAAGGAATGGCTGCATGTTCCTTGTCAACGTCGCGGTCGCTGAGTATAATGTAATTGTAGCCTTCGTCTACGCTGCGCTCGGCTTCTTTGCAGAGCGCTTCAAGCGATTCGCGCAGCCCTTCTTCACCTTTGCTGCACTCGAAGAGCATAGGAAGCTTGACGGTGTTGAATCCCTTATAACGAATGTTGCAGAGAATATCAAGCTGCGTATTTGTAAGGATAGGGTGGGGCAAACGCACCATCTTGCAGTTAGATTCGTCGGGCGAAAGGATTCCAGAACCAACACGACCGATATATTCGGACAAAGACATTACCAACGATTCGCGGATAGAGTCGATGGCAGGGTTGGTTACTTGGGCAAACTGCTGGCGGAAATAGTTGAAGAATACCTGAGCATGGCCAGAGAGTACAGCCAATGGAGTGTCGTTACCCATTGATGCTGTAGGCTCTTGACCATTTGTAGCCATTGGTACTATTGTGCCGTCGACATCCTCCTCGCCAAAGCCAAACATAAGTTCCTTGCGAGTAAGGTCGTCAACAGAGTTGTCCACTTTACGACCCGAGTGTAATTTCTCGAGCTGTATACGGTTTGTAGATAGCCACTGACGGTAAGGATGCGCATTGGCAAGGCGCTCCTTGATTTCTCCGTCGTAGTAGATTTTACCCTCCTGAGTGTCGATAAGGAGAATCTTGCCTGGCTGCAGGCGACCCTTTTCGGCAATCTCAGTTGGGTCAAAGTCCATGACACCCACCTCGGATGCCACGACCATGGTGTCGTTCTTGGTAATAGTATATCGTGCAGGGCGCAGACCATTGCGGTCGAGCATACCTCCGGCGTAACGTCCATCGCTGAAGAGAAGAGCTGCAGGTCCGTCCCATGGTTCCATAAGGATAGAATGATACTCGTAGAAAGCCTTGAGGTCTTCGGGTATAGGGTTCTTGTCGTTGAAGCTCTCTGGCACCATAACGGCCATGGCATGTGGCAATGAAAGCCCACTCATTACGAAGAACTCGAACACATTGTCAAGACTTGCCGAGTCGGACATATTGGGCTGAATGATAGGAGATATATTTCGAATGTCACCCAATGCGTCGCTTGAGAGCACCGATTCGCGAGCTTTGAACCACGAACGGTTGCCACGAATAGTGTTTATCTCGCCGTTGTGGGCAAGAAGACGGAACGGCTGAGCAAGACTCCATGTAGGGAATGTGTTGGTAGAGAAACGAGAATGGACGAGAGCCAAACCCGATGTGAAATAGTTGTTTGTAAGGTCAGGATAATACTGACGTACCTGCATAGACGAGAGCATACCCTTATATACAATGTTGCGGCTCGAAAGTGAACAGATATAGAAATCCTTATCATTGACGCGGTTCTCTATCTTCTTGCGTATTATATATAAGGTACGTTCGAAGGTTGATACTTTGTCATCGGTAACGCCAGTGATAAACACCTGCTTAATAGTAGGCTCTGTCTCTAATGCCGACTCGCCAAGGCAGTCGGGATTAGTTGGCACGGCACGAAGGTGCATAAGAGATAAACCCTCGCGCTCTATCTCTTCAATCATAATAGATAGAATGGCCTGCTGTTTTTTCTCGTCTTTTGGAAGAAAAACGAGACCGGTGCCGTATTTGCCTTTTTCCGGTACAGGTATGCCTTGCAACAATATGAACTCGTGAGGTATCTGAAGCATGATACCTGCACCATCGCCTGTCTTGTTGTCGGCACCTTCGGCTCCGCGGTGACGCATGTTCTCAAGTACGCGCAGGGCATTGTCTACTAATTCGTGGCTCTTATTACCATGAATATTCACTACCATACCTACACCGCACGCATCGTGCTCATAGGCGGCATTGTAAAGTCCTGAAAATCTCTTGCCTGCCAACGCATGGCTGGCTTGATGGTCTTGTGTTTTTCCCATCTTGCATTACGTTTAATTAGTAAACTATTAAAATTCCTATCAAAGTGCTTGCAAATATACTAATTATGTTTCAAAAAGTAACATGTTATATAGCTTAAATTGATTATTTTTTGATGTAGGACAAGTGTTTCTGTCTCTTATACACATCTCCGAGCCCACGAGACATGCGCAGATCTCGTA
>ERZ1027181.740-NODE-740-length-16054-cov-14.600038_pt1 | contig 16054 bp, 11 predicted proteins | sample MGYA00519247_ERZ1027181 | MGnify/ENA primary metagenome ERZ1027181 (study PRJEB26926, sample SAMN06164415) | human gut metagenome | biome: ENVO:00009003; feature: ENVO:2100002; material: ENVO:00002003 | host: Homo sapiens | place: USA | collected 2012 ...
GACACGTGAGCAGCAGCTCGACGTAATCGCTCGTCAGGCTCACGAGAGACTCTAATCAATTAGAAGATAAATATTGCCCGCTAGATTTTCTTTCCGAGGATATTTAGCGGGCATTTTTAGCTTAATTGTTATGCATAAAGGTTTTGTTCACAGTATAGAGAGCTTTGGTTCGGTAGATGGACCAGGCATCCGTTTTTTGATTTTTCTGCAGGGTTGTCCTATGCGCTGCCAGTTCTGCCACAACCCGGATTCCTGGAAGACGGGAGTGGGAGAGGAATGGACAGCCGATGACCTGCTGGACAAGGCAGAGCGATTCAAGAGTTATTGGGGAGACAAGGGCGGTATTACCGTAAGCGGTGGAGAAGCCCTGATGCAGATAGACTTTCTCATCGAATTGTTTGAGAAAGCGCATCAGCGTGGCATCAATACCTGTCTTGATACCTCGGCGCAACCATTTAAGAAAGAAGGAAAATTCTTTGAGAAATTCGAGCGTCTGATGGCTGTTACAGATACGGTCCTTCTGGATATCAAGCATATCAATGATAAAGAGCATCGTAAGTTGACGCTTCATAGCAATAAGAACATACTCGATTGTGCCCGCTATCTCAGCGAGATCCACAAGCCTGTATGGATTCGCCACGTCCTCATTCCGGGCATTACCGATAAGGATGAATACCTGGAAGAGTTGAGAGACTTCCTCTCTACGCTCAGCAATATCCAGCGCATAGATGTATTGCCTTATCATACGATGGGCATCTACAAATATGAGAAGCTGGGAATCCCTTATCCGCTAGATGGCGTAGAACCTCCTGGCAGAGAACGTGTGGCTCATGCCGAATCTATATTGCAGAAGGCATTATAGACCCGGCAGAGCGTATTTCTTATGATATGCAGTAGGGGCAATTACATTCCGAAGATTGCCTGATTATCATGATTCTTATTATGCAATGCTACCATAGTTGGGCTTGCCTTGGGGGTAGGCTCAACTATGTTTTCTTTATGGGTTTCTACAGAGCTGACCAGCTGTGCCTTGATGATAGGCTTGCAGATATAGTCGTTCACCCCCATTTCATAGCAGTCGTCGATGTTGTCCTTGTTGTTGAGCAGGGAAACCACAATGATTGCCATCTCCGATTTGTCGTAAGAGGCTCTGACGTACTTGATGACGTCCCAGCCGTTTACCTGGGGCATCATCAGGTCGAGCAGGATGATGTTGGGCTGGAAGCTATCTACCAGTTCGATAGCTTTAGCTCCACCATCCGCTTTCTGAATCTCAACGTCTAAGCCTTTCAGCATATCAGCAACTAATTCAATATTCTCGTGAATATCATCTACTACTAATACTTTACATTTACTGTTCATTTCTCGCAATTCGTTGCGACAATCCTAAGCCCTTACCTTATGGATTCCGTAGATATCACACACGAAACCCTTATCGGTGAGAATCTTATTCATGTCTAGGTTATTAAATATTTTATGGTTGGTACCGATGACTACGATTTCATACTTTTGATCGAGCACGGAAGGGTTGTCGGTAACCTTGATTTCATATTCATCTTTTACTTCTTCTGCGTCCACCAGTGGGTCGTAGAGGGTGGTTCTGTATCCTGTACCCAGGAGATTGATATACAGGTCGGCTACTTTGGTGTTACGGATGTCATCACTGTCTGGCTTGAACGAGAAGCCCAGGATGAGAACGTTGGTCTCTGCCGGAACGAAGTTTCTTACCTCGCTGGCACTCTTGATCTTTCCTGCCATCCATATTGCCATCTGCTCATTCACCTCGCGTGCCGTAGAGAGGAGGGATGGAACCACATCCACCTCCTGTGCCTTGTTGATGAGATAGTAGGGATCCACAGCGATGCAGTGACCGCCCACCAGTCCTGGGGTAGCAGGCACGAAGTTCCATTTGGTACTTGCGGCAGCCGTAACGTCCTGGATGCTGATGCCCATCTTGTCGTATATCTTCTGCATTTCATTGAAGAAGGCTATCTGAACGTCGCGCTGGCAGTTTTCCATCAGCTTGCAAGCCTCTGCCACCTTGATGCTCTTTGCCTTGAAGGTACCATGGGTCAGTACGGAAGCGTAGAGCGAGTCGATGATCTCGGCTGCTTCGGGGGTAGAACCGCTGGTCACCTTCACGATGTTCTCGATGGTGTGTACGGTATCGCCCGGATTGATGCGTTCCGGAGAGAAGCCTACATAGAAATCCTGGTTGAGTTTCAAGCCGGATGTTGCCTCCAGCAGTGGAGCGCATACTTCCTCGGTGAGCCCGGGATATACAGTCGATTCATATACCACGATATCGCCCGCTTTCAGGATGGCACCTACGGAGCGGGTGGCACATCTTACGCAACTGATGTCTGGCTTGTTCGACTTGTTGACAGGTGTAGGAACCGCAATGATATACACATTGCACTTCCTGAGCATTTCTATGTCGCTAGTCAGTTTGAGTCCCTGAGCCAAGGCCTTCGATAGCATTTTGTTCTGATTCATCTGCGTCTGGATAAGTCTGTTTACCTTTTTCGCATTGTTATCATAACCCCATGTATCGTATTTCTTTGAGAATAAGCATGCTAGGGGGGTACCTACATACCCCAGTCCTATCACTCCAACCTTAAACTCATAAGGTTTGTTTGTCATATATCTATATTGTTTTAATTATTATTATTACTACTATTTTCTGGTTTACTTTTTACCTTAGATTCCTTCCAGCTGTGCATAGCGCGAAGTCTTCTTCGGGTTCCACGCATCTTTGTAAGAGGTGCGGAAGAACAGTTCCTGAAGGTGTGCCGACAGTCGGGCAAAGCGCAGGAAGTAGCCTGTGTATGGCGACATGAGCGGCATGAACCGATAGAGGAACCAGGCGGTTTTCTTTCTTTCTGTTACCAGCAGCACCAGAATGAATGCCAGCTGCGACAGGCATACACGGATGAAGTAGCCCAGCAGCATCACATCCACGATGTGGTTGTTGTAGGTGATGGCAAGCTGAATCATATACCACAGCCACAGGAAGTTGAATACGCAGTCGAACACCACGCTTTCCATATTCGACAACCAGTTGAGGATGCTCCAGTTCTTGGTAGGCAGCAGGATGTCGAGATGCTTTCGCAGACGGAATCTCACGAGCGATCTCGACCATCTGATGCGCTGATGATACAGTTTGTACCATTTGGTTGGCACATTGGTCATGCAGATGGCATCTTCGGCGAATTTCACCTTGTAGCCTGCCTTGCGGATCTTCTGCGTGATGTCTCCGTCGAGTCCTGGTCCGATGTCCCAGAATCCCACTTCCTTCAGTGTCTTGCGCTCGAAAGCGCCGAAGGCACCCGAAATGATGTGGTAGATACCCAGGGCGCTGGTTACGGTTCGGCCCACCTGTATTCGCTTCAGGTATTCGAATGCCTGGAGCGATGAGCAGATTGTCTCCTTGTAGTTTCTCACCTCGATGCAACCTCCCACGGCTTTCACCTCGTTGTCGAGGTAGAAGGGCAGAAGCACATTTTCCAGTGCGTCACGGTCGAGCGAAGAGTCGGCGTCGAGGCTTACGATGTATTTTCCCCGTGCCATGTTCGCTCCGTAGTTGGTGGCAGCAGCCTTGCCGCCACGGGTTTCCAATCTCAGATAGTGCGTGATGAGTCCCGCACGGTAGAGGTCGGTGCATATCAGTTTGGTGTCGTCGTTGCTACCGTCGTCCACCACGATGATTTCGTAGTGCCGGTATGTCTGCTCATTCAGCGACTTCACCATCTTATAGATATTCTTGCCTTCGTTCTTACCCGGCACCAGGATGCTGATGAGCGGGTTTTCTCTATAGAGATAGAAGCGGGCAAGCTCCTTTTCCTTGTTTCGTTTGTTTCGAGTCATCAGCCGGTTGAAGATCACCAGATACTCCAGCAGGTAGTATCTTGGAACCTCGATGAAGAAGAGAAACCAATAGGTGTTGGCAATGCTCGCAAACGAGAGTGTGGCAATCCAGTCCCAGAAGCGGTTGATCGTATCTGCTATACTAAACATATCTTCAGTTTCCTTTCTTCTCTTATCTCAGTATGGTGAGTGCCAGAATGACGATGAGGACGAGAATACCGGCGATGGCGACGAGTATTCCTACCAGATCCTTGTAGAGTTTCACTCTCTTCAGTGCCTTGTCGGTTTCGTCTTCTTCCGGAGCGATGTCGAGTCGTTCTTTCTGCTGCTTCACGGTTTCTTCGTCTGTTATCGGATTCTCCGAATATGTGCAGTAGTCATCTGGAGTCAGCTCTATGAAGTTCATCTTGTCGAAGAAGTCATCATATTGTCCGCTCATTCCCTTGTGCTTGGTATTGAGTACACAGCAGATGATATCGTCGGGTTCTATCATATTGGATACCTTTCTGATAGCCTTCGACATCTCCCTGCTCAGGTGCTGCTGTGCTTCCATCTCAGACTTCTCGTCAAATGCCGTATAGGTAACGTAGAAGATGTTGTTGTTGTACGATACCTTGTGACTGTTGAAGAGGCGGCAGAACTTTGCCTGTATGGCATCCTTGATCTTGATGGTCTCCTGTTTCGGGTTGAGAATCCAGATCTTGCCTACGATTACCGATATCTGATCATCGCGGTAGGTTTCCAGAAGCTGGCGGCGCAGACGGTTCTGCAGCAGACTATACTCCATATAGTTATCGTAAGTATTGGTCATGTTGCTGAAGAGCATTCCGCTCTGGGTCAACGTACGGATACCTTCTTCTGTAATCTCGTAGTCCTCCACATCACGGGGAACCAGTGCATTGACAGGGAAGGTATTCTCGCAATAGCAGCAGGTTGCTTTGGTAATCGGAGTGGTAAACGAGTTCTCACAGTCGTTGCAGGAATAGATCACTGCTGGTCGGTCGTAGTCCACACCGATGTGTCTCAGTCTCTTGTGGCACTTCGGACAGATGAGCATTCCTCCCACATTGTATGCACTTTCCGGAGCCACGTTGGCACAGGAAAAGTGGTGGATAATGTTCTGGATCTTCAGATTCGAACTTCCGCACTTCGGGCAGCACTCCGTGTATAGCAGGTGACTGTGGTTGCACTTTGGGCAGAGATGCTCCTTGATGAGGTATTTGTGCTTGCGCAGTGCGCCATATTCCTCTAGCGTATCCATGTAGGCGAACATCTCGGCAAGATGAAACAGGCCCATGCTGTGGTAGTGCTCGAAGATAGGATTGATGTATCCCAATGACGATTTCTCCAGAAGCACGTGAGACAGAATTCTCTGGTCTCTGGAGAGATGAAACCTCAGAATGTTGGTGAAGAGCTCGTTGGGCTGAGTTGGGCGTGCCACCTCCTGCTTGATGCCATATTTCTCCTTGGCAGCCTTGATCTTGTCAATGATCTCATATACTTTCTCATTGCTCATATCGCTGACAAAGGCATCGATGAGGAATTCGATGATCTGCCCCTTGCCCGATACCGCCGTGTTGACGAATATCGGCTTGTAGCTGCATTTGTACGATAGGATAGGGCTGGCTCCAAACAGGATAGCATTGAACGCTCGCTCACTCTTCGTATTGATATATATGCAATCGAAGTAGTCGGACTGGATATCTGGTGTCGAGTCGATATCGACATAGCTGTCGATGGTGAGCACCATGTCTCCACGTTTGTTTCTTTTTAGTCCAATCATTTCTTCTGGTTCTTTATTTTGATTTGTCGGTCGAAATCAGCTTCGAACTTCTTACGACATTTTGATTCTTTTCCACTGGGATGGTGTACATCGGCAGTGGTTTTGGATCGAGCATAGCGCTGATCTTGTTGATTCTCACTCTCACTGGCAGCTTGTTGCTCATCACCCATGCCGGAACTCTCTGTCCAGGGTTCAGTGTGAACACGGCAACCACTGCATTGGCATCATTCGAAAAGTTACTCTGCAGATGCTTCGGAATTTCCTCTACTCTCAGACCCGCCATCTGTAGTTTGGCTTTCAGCTCCAGATCCTTGTTGATGATGACGTCTGCATCATCAGGACTCTCCATATACTTCACCTTGTCGTTGGGCACGTAGATGATTACTCCCAGATGGCATGCAGCGTAGTCGGTATGCTGGATAGTCATGACTTCCTGGCTCTTGAATACCAGCGTCCTGTCGCTTACATTGATCTTGGTGATATAGGCATCGGCTGGAGCGCAGCAGTAGTGTATCAGTCCATGGCTGTAGATGCTCGTGTTGCTGGAGTAGGGCATATCCGCATTGTTGGTGGCAGCACCTCTTCTAGCCATGAAGTTATAGGTGGTGTTCTTTGCCCTGGCGTAGATTTCCACCTTGTTTGCCTGCTTCCTGAGTTCTTCTTCCACTTCGGCAATCTCTGCATCCAGGGCATTGCGCTTGGTGTTGTCGGTGAGTCCGTAGTAGATATCCGAACTCTCTGAAGTCTTCTGCTTTTTCAGTTCTGCCAGTCGGGTACGGAGCACCGGGATTTCTTCTTTTGCCAGCTGTGCCTGTACCTCCATGTCGTGCGTTTCCTTTACAGCCGAAGGCAGGATGTTGGGGTCATACTGGTTCACGATGTTTCCCAGCAGCACGTAGGAGTAGAGGGTGTCACCCTTGTGTACCACCTCGCCTATTTCCTTGTTCACCTTCAGAATGTAGATATCGTCAACTGCCGAAATCGGGTTCTCATCGATGGTGATGTATCCGTCGTAGATGACCCATATCATTCTTGTGACGATATAGTATGCCGCCAGTACGATGACGAGCAGGAAGATCAGTGCGAAGATAATCTGCTGTCTTGCCAGTCGGTGGCTCTGCGACTTGAGCATGTCAGACATAGCCTGTTCCTGCGGCGTGCTATTATATTGAAACTCATTCATAGTTCTATTTCCCTGAAGATAGTATTGTTGTCGTAGATGCTGACTGCCTTCTCGATATTGATGATGGCAAGTCCGCGGTTTAACATCAGCTTATACATTCTCTCCATGCTTTCGAGGAATCCCGTATATTCGTCCATTCGCATCAGGTAGTTGTACCCCTGCTTCTGGTTCTTGTAGGCAAATCTTCTCATGTCGATGTATTTGCCGGTCTGTTCTATATGGAACGCCTCGGTGGCGATGGCCTGATTCAAATTCTCTATTCTCTTCAGCAGGATGCTTACCGACTGTTTGATTTCCTTGACATCGGTGCTTCTGCTGCTTCTGATGATTTCCTTTTCTGTTTCGAGAGCCTTGCGCTTGCGTGGGTTCTCGTTGTAGATTGGGATGGTGAACCGTACTCCGATATCAGCGTTGTTGCTTATCTTGTTGTTGCTTTGCCAGTAGGATGACCATCTGGCGAAAGGCGTGATTCTTGTCGTCGAAAAGTAATTAGCCAACTTACTGTCGTTGTCGGCAATCTGTTCTTTTACCATCACGATTCTTGCGTCGATGCTTTCCTCGTCGATGTGGTGCCAGAGAGCTGTTGTATCTACCAGAATCCGGGTTGGCTTCATTCGGTAGATGGGCTTGTTGGAGATGTCGCGGTTGGAGCAGAGGATGGAGATATCGTATTCTGCTGCCAGTTTCTCGTTCATCACCTTCAGCATCTTGTCGTTGCTGATTCGGTCTTTCTCCAGCATGTATTGATATGCCTCGTTCATGATGTCGAGGTTGTCCAGTCGGTGAGCGATGATGGTACCGATGTAGAAGTTATATTGTTCGGTCAGCTCTTCAGCTGCCTTTTCATAGATGTCTGCTGTCATTCTCTTCTTGCTTTGCAGCCTGGAGAGTTCGTTAGCCAAAGCTACTTTGGCTTTCTTTTCCTTGCCCTGGTAGAACTTGCTGTTGATGATGTTCCATCCCAGTTCTGCCTGGGTCTTTGCCTTGTATTGGGATACCTGTTCGGCGTCGTCGTTGTCGGCATCGAAGTAGGCATCGGGTCTGGCATACACCTGTCCGGTTACTTCCAGTCCGTTGTGTCTTGCTATTGCCAGTTGCTCGTGGGCAGTCTTGGCCCAGTAGAGCGAGTCTGTGTTTCTGATGTCAGCTGTGTGCTGACTGTTGAGTCCCAGGTTGATGACCGGGGATTTTACCCAGATAGGGTGGTTGAGTAGGGTATCGAGTTGTGCGAAGCGATTCTTGAAGTGCTTGAGTACATTTTCATTTTTCAGATTTTCATAAACGAGCATCTTCGGGCTGAATGCTTTTTTCAGGGGCTTTTGCTTCAGATTTTGAGCCATAACCCCCCTTCCTCCGATAGTTATCAGAAGAACAGCAGTAGTGTATAGTATCAATTTTCGCTTCATCTTTCTCTTAGTTTAAACACTATGAATGCAGCTGCAAGCTGTTGCAGCTGCATTCAACCAGTGTCTTTTGAATATTATTGTTCAATGATAATTATTGTCTATTTCTTATGAATTGAACATATATCAGATTCCTTATTTAGTAAGAAACCTCAGGGTCGGCATTCTTGAGTTGGAATACCTGCAGTCTGCTCTGTCCGTAGGCTACGTAGATATAGCCATTATATTCTATTACATAGTTGGCAGAGTGGGCAAGGTTGCGGTGTGCAACCACCTTGTGAGTTTCCTTGTCGAGAACCACAAGTCCGAATCCGCCGTATGCGATATATACATACTTCTTTCCTACGTAGCAGCCATTGGCATGACCTTTATATTTACCGGCATTTGCGCCCTCGCTGATGGTAGGGCTAGGCATCTGGTAGTGCCAGAGTTCATTGCCTTCCATATCGTAAACATACATACCGGCAGCACCGCGGCAAACGTAAATTTTGTTATCATCCACACGAACCACGTTCTTACCGTTGTTTGGTTCAATGGTGCTGATGGCGAAGCTGTTGATCGGGTTGCTGAGGTCTTCTGCCTTCTGGTCGAAGATTTCCACGGTAGCAGGGATAGCCTCTGTCTCGTTGGCGTTGGTTGCTTCTCTGTCCAGATAAACTGTAACGATCTTACCATTACCGATAGCTATGTGCTTTACCTTTCCTGGCTTGTTGATCTTGTCAAGCTCATTATAGGTATCTGCATTGTAAACCAGATAGCCCTTGGTGGTTGCAACGATCAGATGGTTGGTTTCGTCGTTATAGACCACGCAGTTCTCATCATAACCCTTTTTCGCAAATTCTGCTGTTGCAGGATTCATCTGGATAAACTGCAATGGCTTCTCGTAGATCAAGGTGTCCTTACCATTGATGGTTGTTGTGATAGACTTTGATTGGTCTGCCAGCAGATGATTGTCCTGGATAGGGAGGTATGCGAGCATAGCACCCTTCTTGAAAGAACTTCCTGGTAAGTAAACCATGCGCTTGCCAGACTTGAGCTTGACTGCCAGCAGATGGTTGAAGTCGAGATCTTTCTGGTCATCGCAGAGATACTGCTCCAGTGTTACCTTGTTGTTTTCTACAGGACTGAATACCTCAATACAACCACCGTGTTTCTTGTCACGGGTATGGTAAGACATATATAATCTGCCATTGTGTTCCTGTACGCAAGTCGCAGAGATGTCATGGTCGTGATTATAGTCGATACTTGAAATCAAGTCGAGTGTAGGCTCCTTTGTAGGCTCTTGGTCTGCATTGTAACCATTAGGATTGCACTCAGTCTTCTTGATGACATAGTTCTTGGCTTCCGAATCATCCTTGAAGAGGATATTGGCATTATTGTTCCATACAATAGTTGTATTGTCATCTGTAATCGGAGTGGTAGCCCCTTCACTTCCATAGATCGCATTTGCATCTACGATGATGTGGGCATTATCTCCTGGTGTGGAGAAAATAGAGCAATCTACCGTCTTGGCTCCACCCGGATTCCAATCACCCTGTTTTTGTGGCGCATTGTAGTAGAAGGCATTTGCCTTGATCACAGCTACACCGTCCTTGTCTTGTAAGTCTGCCCTGCCTTGACCATTGTTCAGATTCACGTATTTGCCTTCGATGTCAACCATACTCTGGTCTTGCAGGTGAAGGGTTGCACCAGAATCTTGCTTGTAGTTCTTTGCCTTCAGATACAAGACGGAGAGTTCTGTGCCATTGGTGGCATTAATATCTCCTTCTACCTTGAGGGCACAACCGCTATGGAGCACAGTTGTATTTTGAATCTTCAAGCTGGTGGTTGTCATGATGTTGTTTACCCAGGCTTGTGACCGGTCTGACATTTCGAACTCTCCAGTCAGAGTAGCATTGTCTATAACATTCAATTGGGCATCTTGGCACATGGTAACTTTATCAGCAATGAGGGAGTTTTGGACATAGAGCTGAGAGGCTTCTACCATTTTCAAATCGTGTCCTTTTATATTTAAATTCCCAGCAAACTGATAAAATGTATTCTTGATGATATATTCTTTTTGGTTGGCTGGAAATTCAATTGTGCCCCAGTTGGATACCTTTGTGTCTCCAAATACTTCAGTGTGATCTTTCGCAATCAGTTTACCTCCGCTCAATACATTGATTGAGGCACCTGATCCCCAGGCAGAGCTATATTCCAATGTACCTTTTACATAGATGGTCATTCCTTTTATGTTGTAACCATCTGCGTTGAGGGTTTCACCAGCTGGTACAACATAGGTTCCTGGATGTTCTTCCCATTTATTTGTTACAGAAGAAAGATTAGGAGTTCCTGCAGGAACGGCTGGCTCTGTAGCCTCTGCTCTGGTTGCCAGAGCTCTAGTTTTTGTAGTTGTATTAGCGTATGCACCTTTATAGTTCCGTACTCTGGATGCCAGCTGTTCTGCATACTCTGTGGTTACGTTGGAGCCAACGATAGTAGCAGCTTTACCGATAGGGTCTATGACAGAATCGTTGCCGGAATCGCTACAAGATGCCAAGAGCATTGCAGCAAATGAGAACGTTGCAAGTTTAATGTTTATAGCTTTCATATTCATTTACTTAACATTTATCGTTTACATTCTTGTTGAACGTATTTCTTGTTTCAGCTAGTCAACTTAGCTCTAATAAGGTGAATGTTCCCTCCCACTCGCAAGGAGTGGGAGAGAACAAGGATTATTTCTTTTATTCGTATTACTTCTTGGTATCTGTAAGCTTGAATACCTGTACACGGCTCTGACCGTATGCAACGAAGATGTTGTTGTTGTCATCTACTGTTACGAAGTTGGCAGACTTGCCGTTGTATGCCTTACGGTGGCAAACTTCTTTGCCATTCTTGTCGAGAACCACCAGACCGTATGAACCGCAAGCTACAAATACGTTGTTAGCTGTAACGTAAACTCCATTAGCGCAACCCTTCACGTCACCCTGCTTGTCTGCATGTACTGGTGCCTTCATTGTTGGGCAATCGAAGAACTGGCTAACTGTACCATCGGCAGCAATCTTTGAGATACCATTCTCGCCCTTGCAGACGTAGATATCACCCTTAGCTTCATCTACTGCAATTACAGCCTTGTTGCCCTTAGGAGAGATTGGACCGACATCATATGTTGCTGCAACGTCCTGCATTTCATTGTCGTTATATGCTGTCAGTGTGCCATCAACTGTCAATGCGTAGAGCTTGCCGTTTGCTGCAACAAGATACTTGCCCTCTGTGCTACCCTCGTTCCACTTGTTCATCTTTGCATTGAAGATAGTGAAGCCCTTGGTGGTTGCTACGAAGTGGTTGCTATTGAAGTTAGCTACACAGTTGGCATCCATGCCTTTGGTCTTTCTGTCGATAGCAGAAATCTTAATCTGGTTAGCGAATGTACCATCGCCATTCAGTGAAATCTGTCCCATAAAAGGACCTACACCTGTTACATCATCAGCATGGCTCTTGTTTCCACTCTGGCTACCTGCAACCCAGAGAGTGTTGCCATCTACCAGGATGTGGTTGTAGTCATTGGTTGCATTGTCTGATTCTACGTTCTGATTGATAGTCAGAGTGTTGTTTGCCAAACTGATAGCCTCGATAGCTCCATTAGAAGCCTTGCCGTTTGTATGGTAAGCTACATAGAACTTGCCGTTTTCTCCTGGCTGGATGCAAGTAGCAGACATACCATTGTTTGGAGTCTTGTCTTCTGCAACCAAGTCAAGCTTTGGAGCAGCGATGATAGTTGCAGGATCTCCAGCCCACTCAAAGCCATAAGCCTTGTAGTCTGGACCATCTGCTTTCTCCTTGACACCCTTGCCATCAGTTGCCTTATCGTAGTCGAGGTAAGAAGCAGCAATATCGAGATCCTCGAAAGTATTCTCCTTGGTTGTGCCAGTATAGCTCTCTGTGAACTGGAGCAGGAAGGTTGCGTTGTTTCCAGAAGTTGCCAAAGCCTTAATCTGGTTGTCTCCATTGTTGGTGAATTTCTTAGCCTTGATAACAGCGATGGCGTTGTCATCGTTCAAGGTAATCTGACCGGCACTTGCGTTATCAGTTACGATATTGTTGGTGTAGATGTCGCTCTTGTTGTTGATGTTAATCTGGCAGTCACCCTTCAAGTAGAGAGTTGCATCCTTGGCTTCGTTGGTAACGTTGATGTAGTCAGCTGTGATGCGTGAACCTGCTTCTGCGTTGAATACCTTTGAAGCCTTGATGGCAGATTTCTCGCTGGCAATCATCTCGCCCTTAACATTCAATGTCTCTGTTCTCAAGAAACCGCCGAACTGCAAGGCACCATTCACGTTAACTGTTGTAGCGTTCATGATGTGCTTGGTTACGTTTACGGTAGCGCCTTCCTCGATGTTCAGCTCAACAGCATGGAGAGAACCGCCGATGTAGGCCTCAGAACCCTGCTTGAATGTGATGTTGTGCTTTGGAGTGATGATGGCCTTCTTGTCGTTCTTGTTATAAGGGTTGACAGAACCGATACCGCCACCATTATTTGTATATTTAGCGTACAGCTTACCTGCTACGGTAATATCGTTTTCTGCAATGATAGAACCGCCATCGTTGATGATGGTTGCGTCAGCAGGAATCTCCAAGGCACCTTTGCCCTTGTACTCCAATGTAGCACCGCCGTCAACGTAAATGGTACAGCCTGCAATAGAACTGTCGAATATCAACTTTGAACTACCCTTTACGAAGATGGTTGTACCAGCGACTTTGTAACCGCTCATGTCGAGTGTTTTCTTACTGGTGATCAAATATGTCTTGCCGGCAGTCAGGTCTTCTGCTTCGCCGGTCAACTGTCTAGCATCCTTAGGAACAGCAGGGATGGCAACTTTGTCGGCAGAAGCAAATGCTCTTGTCTGAGTTGCTCTTGAGAAGAAGAACTTTCTGGCATTAGCTGTTGTGTTCTTGTAGTTTGAAACGCGAGCAGCGAGTTCTGCTGCAGAACTGCTTGTGAGATTTGCAGTGATAGTCTCTGCAACATCCACTTTAGGGTTTGTGCCATCTGTAGGGTCGCTAGAGCTGTCGCTACATGATGCGAAAACGAATGCCGCCAAACCGATGGCAGCAATCTTGGAATTGATTACCTTCATATCTATTAATAGTTTTAATTTTATTTTAGACTTTATTATCTTTACTTTTACTTCATTATTACCTTTACTTTTACTTATTTTTAAGTTCAGTTCGAATAATCGCTTTTTAAGTTCAGTTCGGACACTTATTTTTAAGTTCAGTTCGAATAATAAATGTTTTCTTAGCAGGTGGTTAGGGCAACTGCAAAGTGCGAATGCTATGCCATTACTCTTCTCTCTGCAAATTCACGGTGCAAATATACTGTAATTATTGCAAATAGAGTAGATTTACGGGTTAAATATTCTTAAAACGGAAAACTTTTTAGTGCTGAGTACTATGGAGTTACCTTTTGTTGGCAGTAACGGAGTTGTGAAAATGTCTAAAATCCGGGTACGTTTCTTATGGTATTATATATGTTTCAAAAGTATGCGACGTTGGCTTATGATATATATGATGATTGCTTATGTCATATATGGCGTTGGCTTGTGTCATACATGGCGTTGGCTTGTGTCATACATGGTGTTGGCTTGTGTCATACATGGTGTTGGCTTGTGTCATACATGGTGTTGGCTTATGCCTTACTTGACGATGAATTAAGCCTTACTTGCTGTTCAAAAGAGCCTTACGTAACGTTCAATTAAGCCTAACGTAAACCTTAATTGAGGCTTAATTGGATGGTAAGTAAGGCTCTATTGCAAGGCATTTGTGGCTCTTTTTGCAATCTTTTTGGGCTTTTTTGCAACCTTTCGGGTTCCTTTTGCGTCTAAGCATCAGAATATAGAAAATTTAAAATCGAAAGAGTATGAAAACAATGAGTATTTGGGTTGCTTCGGCAACTTTGTTTCTTGCCTCTATGGGCATCTGTTCCTGCAGTATGGGTTCTACTACCTCTTCTGAAATGAGAGGAAGCCTGGAGTTTACGCAGGATGATTTGAGAGAAAAGCCTTTCAAGGCTATTGACGTGGATATGGTTGCCAGTGTCTATTATACACAGAACGACGGCGATGAATGCAGCGTTCGACTGGATTACTCTGCCATCAAGGATGCTGAGTTCGCTCAGAAACTCAAGGAGAAAATCAAGGTGGTTTATCGTGACGGCGAAGTGAAGATCGGTCTGACGGGAAGACTCAAGGTGCCTGCCAGCTGTAATTCTGAAAAAAACAGATTGAAGATTTATATCACCAGCCCCGACCTGGTGAAGATTACTCAGGAAGGGGTAGGGGCTTTCTATGCTAAGTCTATCAACAGTGACCGCCTGGAAATCGATAACGAGGGCGTAGGCTCTGTCAGCATCAATCAGATTCTTGCTAACAAGCTGGATGTTACCAACGAGGGTGTTGGCTCCGTCAGCATCGATCATGCCAAGGGCGACGTGATGAAGATTGACAACGAAGGTGTAGGCTCCGTAAAGGTTGGCAATGTGGCGATGAGCGATCTGAAGGTGGATAACGAGGGTGTAGGCTCCGTTACGCTCGATTTCTTCAAGGGCGGAAATCTGAAGATCAACAATGATGGCGTGGGTAAGGTAAGCGCCAAGGTTGATTGCCAAGTGTTGAATGTTGATCTGGATGGTGTTGGCGGTGTGCATCTGAGCGGTGTTGCCGGCAAATACACCCGTCATAAGGATGGCGTTGGAAGCATCTCTGACGGAGGCCTGAAGGTCGGTAGATAATCGGGAGTATTTTTGAGAAAAAGCAACTTTTGCACCCCGTTACATACTTGTTATATTTTTCTTTTATATATTTTCTTTTTAAAATATATATAACGGGGTGCAAAAGTTGCTTGGATTTGGGCAAGAGACGCTCTTTTTTCAGAATCTCTTGCCTATATTTTCGGAGCTTTAGAAGTCCCACTTCACACCCAGGCAAGGGCGAACCTTTGCTCCATCGGTGCTGCCGAAGTTATTGGTAATCTCTACCTCACCACCCAAACTCAGGTTCTCGCAGCCGAAGTGCTGACCTACGTTGTACCAGAGCTGTGGCTCGGTGATGAATACTGTGTGGCGGGTCTTAGCCTTGCCGTCGCCATCTACGGTTCCGTGGGTCTCCCACCAGAAATCAGCGAAGCCGTCAAACTTCAGTCCCTTTACTCCGAAAAGGTCGTTGCAGGTCCATACGGCTGTCAACTGCATCGGAACATTCTGGTCGGTCTTGCGGATGGTCTTATAGAGAACGTCCAGATTCAGGGTGTTCTTGTAGGTAGCATCGTGAATCAGATACTCCACACCGAAGAGCCAGGCATTGTTGATAGGGTAGTTCTTGGTGATACCGCCATTGTACTCTACGTGCAGGCTCCAGTTCTTCATGCTGCTGTTCTGCCAGAAGTTCAAGGCACGTGAAATCTCGGTATAGGTGCCGCCCTGTGCTACGTTTGGACTGTTAGGGTCCATCTTGTCGTAGTTGAAGTCGTGGTCAACGAAGAAGTAGGTGCTTCCCCATTTGTCCTGCTTGAACATCTCCAAGGTCAGGGTTACATACTTACGGTCGGTACCGAAATCATAAAGAATTTGTGCATTGGTCTGTGCAAGAGTCTTGCTTGCTGGAAGCAATGCCAATGCCATCAGCAGGAGGCTTTTTAATTTTCTCATAACAATGTTTTCTTGTTTTTGATGATGAAGTTTAAAATATGATTTGAAACTGAAAGCTCAAGTTTCGCAAGTAAGCCCTACACGCCCTGAAAGGGCAGAAGCTCCTAGCCCAGGGCATCGCCCTGGGTGTTTAT
>ERZ1027181.742-NODE-742-length-16025-cov-6.150282_pt1 | contig 16025 bp, 25 predicted proteins | sample MGYA00519247_ERZ1027181 | MGnify/ENA primary metagenome ERZ1027181 (study PRJEB26926, sample SAMN06164415) | human gut metagenome | biome: ENVO:00009003; feature: ENVO:2100002; material: ENVO:00002003 | host: Homo sapiens | place: USA | collected 2012 ...
ACAAGGAGTATCGTCGGCAGCGTCAGATGTGTATAAGAGACAGGCCGCTGACTGCGTCATTGACCTTTTTCCGTATGCCGTCCCAGTCTAGGTTCTTGATCTTGTCGATTACTTTATTGCAGGAGGCCGCAACCTGCTCGCCAATGCCCTCAAAGTCGCCGCTTTTCCACAGGTTCTTAATTTTCTCCAAATAAGCGGAGAACTGGTCGGACGCTGCCGGTGTCTTGGCCGCAGAAGAATTGGACGAGCTGCTGTCTTGCTGATCATCACTGACCTTAGTAATTTGGTCAAACCCATACAACTCTTTTTGTGCTTGAGACAGCTTTTTCGTCTCTTTTGTGGTCTTGCCCACAGCGGTGGCTGTGGCATTTACTTGCGAAGCGATCCCCACAGAGGAAAGCAAGCCGCTGATGGCATTAGCCACACTCATGGCATAGGGCATGAGCTTTTCAAACAGCCCCACAACCACATTGATGGCCGGTGCCAAAGCTTTTGCAAAGGCATTTTTTAAGGCTTCCACACGGTTATTCAGGGCCTCATTCTGACTTAAATAGCCGGTGATTACCGAGCGCAGCTCACCGAAAATGTTTTTACACACTTTCAGCCCCAGCGATACCACGCCTATGCGGCGGATAGACTTGACCACATTCAGCAGAGACTTACTGGCCGTACCGGAAGAAGCACGCATATTTTTCAGGTGACTACGCACCTTGCCGAAAGCGGCGCCCGCTGCGGACCCGATTTTACCGAATACGGAACCTGTTGCCCTACCGATAGCCCCGAATACAGCACCCGTCTTGCTGCCGACGGTTGCAAACGCGCTGCCGAGACTTTTAACCTTGTTTTTGAACTTGGTCATTCTGCTTTCAACCGGTGGAAAGGCTTCCTCTTGCAGAGCGTTGTCAAGCTCATTGCCCATTTCAGTCAGCGCTTCACCGTTCTGCTTTATGGTACTGCGTAGAGATTTATACCGCGTGGTCTCTATCGCCAGGCTGCCGTTGGCTTTATTGATTTGAGCCGTGGTCTGCGCCATAGCATTTTTTTGCTGGTTCATTTGTGCGGAAACACTTTGAATTTCTGCTTTGAGTTTATCGAGTGTATCCGTTTTCAAATTATCGGGATTCAGCCCTACATCCCGGAGTTCATCATTGAAAACCTCCAGGTCGTTTTTCATGCGTTGCAATCCGGCCCTGTGCTGTTCAATTTCCTCCAATGTCATATAACGGGTCGATATTCTACTTGTGGTGCGAATCAACCCAGCCAATTCCTCATGCTGTTTGTTGACACCGGCAATTCCATCTTTATAATCGTTCAAAAAAGCCTGCTGCTCTCGATATTTTGAGGTCACCGCCGTTAACTGGCCTGCCAGGGAGGCATATTCTTTGTTCTGCGATTTCAGCTTGCCCTGTAATTGCTCCACCTTGTTGGAGTAATCCATAATCTTGACGCTGCTCGCTGTAGCCGCTTGCACATTGCGCTCTTGTGTCTTTACCAGGCTTTCCACCTGTTTACCCAGCTTGCGAGTATCTTCATAAGCGGAATTCATCGCTTGGGCGGTCGCCGCACGCACTTGGCCGGTCACACCGGACAACTGTTTCAACTCGCCCTGGAGCGTTGTAATGCTCTTTTTATACTCGCTGATGTCTGCCGTAAATCGGGTTACCAATTCTTGATCCACTTTTTCACCTCACCTTCTGATCTAATTACAACTGGTTGAAATAAGCCAGTGTCTTAGCCGCCTGAATGTCCAATATATCCTCCTCAGTCCAATAGGGGAAGCGTTCATACACAGGGCCTATATCTTCACCGGCAACAATAGAAGCGATCACACCGGCCTGGATATAGGCTATTTGTGACAGATTTTGATACTGTATGCGCTCCCGGTCACGATGGAACAGGATATATCGCTTTAATTCACCGTAAGTCATTGCAAGAATGATCGGAAAAGCCAGGCCACAAGCATTGGCTTCTAAAATCATATCATCCAAGGTGCAATACTTACCCTGGAAAGGAAGCGGGCTGTTCCTCACTTTCTGCCGTCTGCTCCATGCCATCAAAAGCAGCATTGAGCATTTTGCCAATACCGGAGGACAGCTTTTCCGCCTGGGTGTCACTCAACAGACCGGATACATGGGCCAGCTTGAAGAGAATGTCGGAGAATGCGTCCATACCGCTGACGCCGCTGTCCACCAGCGCGTCATACAACGCCTCACCGGTTAGATCGCCGTTGGGATCATCGTTAAAATGCAGGGCCTCATCCAGTACAGCCAGGAGCCGCTCCGGATCACTGGAAGCGCTGAGGATCACATCCAGTGCGTCCTCGTTGAATTTATTTTTCAGTCGCAGCTGAGCAGCTACAGTCAAACGCAGGTGCACAGTCTTGCCGCCATTCAGCTGCAAATCGTATGTTCTGGTTACAATATGGGATTCGTTCATTGTCATTTCCTCCTAAAAAGTGGGGAGGCAGTCGCCCGCCTCCCGAATAGTCGATTTACGCGGCGGGGAACTCTCTGCTCCAGTCGCCGTCCAGCTTGTAAGAGACAGTAGCCTCCATCAGGCTGTTTACGCCCGGTCCCTTAATCTTCAGGCTGGGCACACCAGAGTTGTTAAACTTGGTGCCGTCCGGCAGCTTAACCATAATGGGTACGGACACACCGGCGTCCTCCAAAGCTGCCAGCACCCGATAATCCGATGTGGCGTCCTTTGCGTTGTACAGAAAAGTCACATCAAAGGCGTCTGCTTTCTTGCGAATACCGGTAATGCTGTGTTCCACATCATCGTCATAGCAAGTGGCGTCCAGTTCTTCCCGTTCGCCCTTGGTCAGATCGCCGATTTGGGTGGCGTAGTTCAGGCACTTGGCTGTGGAGCCGGTATAGTTGGGATATACCTCAATGCCTTTGGACGCAAGACCGCGTTCCGGCTTTGTTTCGTTCATATAAAATCCTCCTTAATCTATCAGTCGATTGGTTCTTGTATCAACCCGACGGCCGTAACGCAATGATTTGCGCAAATAACCGCTGGGGTCATGTAACAGTGCGTCCGAGGACGCAAATTGCCGGATCAGGCCCAGCGAGGTCAAAGCCTCGTCTACCTTTTCCGTCAATTCCAACAGGTCCGGCAAGGTCATAAACCACAGATCCACCTGATAGGCGATCACATCTACGCACGCCAGTTCCGTGCCTGTATTGGTGATCTCATAAAATGTGATCAGGTTACCTGCCGGTTTGCTCTCCGGAAATGCCATCTTAATGTCATAGGGAATGTCCGACTGTACGGATTTTAAGGTATCCCGGATCACTGCACGGTAGTTTTTCACTTGATCGCCTCCTGTATAGCCGTACCATAATGCTCTGCAATCACCGGCTGCATTTCCTGCATGCCGTTATACATAAATAGCGCCGGCAAGCGACCTTTTAGTCTGCGAAATCCGTAGCCGGGTATATACGCAGTCCAAGGCTCATGCTTGCGCACTATACCCAGCTCACTGTCCAGCGGTGTACCCTTTTCGTCACCCACAGGCCCGGTTCCAAATTCCACATAGGCCGCATACTGCATATTGGTACGGCTGCCTGCGGTCACCCGATCACCGTCACGCTCGCAAAAGGCGGCGATAGACTCCCGCAGCAGTCCGGTTTCCTCCGGGCAGTTGCTGCGCTGACGGCCGGCCATGTCCTCTGCGTCCTGCAACATCTGCCGCTCCAGGTTGTCCAGCAGGTGATCTGCGGTGCGTTGCAGCGTCTTGGCATAGGCACTCAGCTTTTCGATCTCAATGTTCGTTTCCACCGGGCGCCCTCCTCTCTGTGGCATTCGCTGTCAACAACCGATAATGTAGGAACCGCTGTACGGTCTCCACCTCCAGCCAACCTATACCATCCGCCTGTACCAGGTCGCCGGGTCGCACGGCCACAGGGTCATACAGCACAGCTTGATACCCGGCAGACGGCACCCGCCCCCGCTCCTCAATAGGGGCAGAAGCTGATACCGGCTGCCAGCACAAATACAAAATGGTAGGTACAGAACTGTATGTGTTCTGCTCAAAGTCGTAAGCACTGTCTCTGATCGTCTGTGCGGAGAAAATCCGTGATTTTACAGTCCACGACTTAGGCGTTTTTGCTTTCACAGGTGCGCACCTCCCTGTATCTGTTGTACGGCTGGAGCAGGTCGGCAATGGCTGTCTCCTGCTCCGCAGGGGTGGTATAGGTCTCGCTCATAGATACGCTGCCCTCCGTATAGGACGCACTCTTTACACCGTACTCCCGATCCTGTATAAAGCTGTTCAGGTGCACAAAAGCCAGTTTGGCCAGTGTGGTGGCCGTTACCACCGGCGGCAGCTCTTGCGTGCCCAAATAGGTCAGGCAATCGTCCTCTGCCATATCCAAAAACAGCTGTAAATCCAGCTCTTCACCGGCGTGTGCGTACCAGGCCTCGCATATCTTGTCGTAACGCCCGGCAGCGGCCCGCAGCAGCCGCAGAGTCTTGTTTTTCATCTCATCAGTCAAACATATCACCCCATAAGAAAAGGCGCCTTATTTGGCGCCCTTTTTTGTATCCTCTTTTTCTTGCAGCTGCCAACCGGCATTCAAATAAGCCGGCAGACAACTCCGATCAATGACCACTTGGGTCTTGCCCTGTACAACGGTTACCTTTTCCATTTGTACCTCCCCGGGCTTAGCCCTGCACCTTGACGATCATATTCTTGTCCAGCGTGGTCACGCCGTACAGAATATCAAAGGATACGGTGTCGATCTTGTGGGTGCTGTCGTAGTCAAAGACCACACGCACACCCAGACCGTCCGCAGAAGCCACATAGGCGTTCTTGTTACCCATCGGCAGATCCATAGGACGGGTCACCAGTGCCACGCCGTTGCGGTGGAACCCTACTGATGTAGGCGCAGAGATCACAGTGGCGTCCTTTCCAGACAGTGTAGCGTGCAAGGGCTGGTCAATAGCCACCTCGGCCACCGCGCCGCTGGCAGCCGTTGCGTCTGCGGCAAAATGGTATACATAGCCGTCCACAATAAAGCAGTCGCCCTTTTTCACCGTGGCAGTAGCAGCAGTCACAGAGGACAGCGCCACCTTGCTCTCACCGGCAGTACCACTGACCTTATAAGTCTTGGCAGTACCAACGGCATTGTCCAGATAACCGTAGGGATACGGTGCGTTCTGGCTCATGTAGGTGTCCATGGTGTACACCTTACCCAGTTCTGCGTCCCGCAGGGCGTTGCCGTCACCGGCATAGGACACCTTGGACAGGTTGTCGTCCGTAGCATACAGCACCTTGTGCGAGGGGTTCAGCACCAGGCGGCGGTTCTGTACCGGCACACCGGCAAAGTCCAGATAGCTGCCCACCTTGGCAATATCTTTAATGGGCTTGGTTGCGCTCTCTCCGGAAGCGGTCACGGTGCGGCCGGCGCCCTCTACGGCAGTCGCCAATACATCTGCGTCCACCGCGCTGGCGATGGCGGTCATGGCCGGTTCGATCACCTGGGCAGAGAAGTCGCGCAGATCCAGGGACATTTCCTTAGAAGTGATCTGCACAGTCACATCACGCAGCCGGTCCATCTTCACGGGTACACCGCCCTCGTTCAGATCCTGGGGATCCACAGCGCCGGTAAAGTTCTTGGCTACAAACTTGCTTGGGCGGCGGGCGGTAACCGTGTCGCCAACCTTCACAAATTCGTTCTCATAGTCCCTGTGCACCAGGTTGGCCATCACCAGGTTGTTTTTCAGTACCATCAGTGCCTCATTGGCAATGACATTGGGGGTTAAAATCGTATTCGGCATTTCTTATTCCTCCTATTAGCCGTTATTTTTTCTCCACGCCTCATAAGCGCGGAAGTCTGTGGGCGGTACATTGTCGCCCGCTGCTTCCTTACCGGCCGGCGGCAAGTCCTTGCCCCGCAGGTTGGCGGTCGTAGCGGCCTGTACTGCCTCTTGAAATGCGGCGTCAAAAGCCTCCAAGTTCTTTTGCGAGGCGGTGGCGTCATTCCCGGTCAGGAATGCGGCAAACTGCGCAGGCAGCTTACGCTGGAGCAGCTCGGCCGCAACAGCCGTTTCCAACTGCTTCTTGGCAAAGGCTGCCTTTTCCTGTTCAAATGCCTGGCGATCCTTGGCCAGGTTATACCGCTCTCGCTCCTCTTTGTTCATACTGGAGAGTTTTTTGGCTTCGTCCGCCTGCTCTTTGGCGCTTTCTTCCCACTTGGCTCTGGCCGTGGCAAGCGCCTTGCTGACCCTGCTGTCAAATTCGCTTTGGAATTTCTTGTCTTTCAGCAGGTCGTCAAAGGTCGGAGTGGTGTTGCCCCCATCGGAGTTGGCGCCGGTGTTGCCCGCTGCCCCCTCTGTGTTGGTATCTGCTCCATTTTCGCCGGGTTCTTCGGCAAACAACTGGATTTGCAGCGGCAAGCGTGCGCACACTTGGCTGCGCTCCTTATTGGTGCCGGTCTCGGCATACTGTTTTGTCATTACTGACTCCTTTCCCGAACCGTTCTCTGCCGGTCCGTTAAATGATATATCCCACAGGCATAGCCTGAAAATGGGTATAAAAAGAGCAGGGCTGCATTGCAGCTCTGCTTGATTTGGGTTATTTATTGCTTTTCTTGTTTCTCTCGGAGTGTCTTATACTTCTCTTGTATCTCAAAATATCGGCGTTTCAGTTCTGCTTCTAAAGCTTTCATTTCCGGTGTGTTGCAGTGTCTATAACGGCTTCCTTCCTGAAATGTGTTTCTCCACTCCTTGAGAATTGCTTCGCTACGCTGCGAATAATACTTGCCGAGAGCGGAAAGCTCCTCTTTTTTCGACTGTTCAAGATCTATCTTTTCCATCTGGTATATACTCCTTTCCCTAAAATTCGGCAAGCTCCTTCTATCAGTATGTGTTTGGCATTTTCTTCATAGTCAGAGAAACTTAGACCTCGATCGTCCATCACATGGGTTACTTCGTCTTTTGCCTGTTCTTTTGCCGCTTCCCACTCTTTAAGTGTTACTCCGTCCATCTGTTCCAGGCGATAACGATATTTATGATCGAAGGCTTCCATCACGCCGGTGCCGTCGGCAATCATGTTTGGAATATCTGCGTCGTCACTGAATGAAAACTGCGTTTGATCCGCCGGGTGATTATGTATATTGTAACTGCCTTTCATGGAAATGTCAACGCCGGTTAAGTTGATATAATCCGGCTGGTGACTGGTAACGGAATACACTTTGCCGGTGCGGTCAATAACCAGCATGTGCTCCTCGTCGGCACGCTCGTACTGTGTAATAAACCGATCCACATAGGCATTGCGTTCCTGCTCAGACTGCGGATTGATTTGGCCAAGATATACAGCTTCCGCCTGTTCCTCCACGGCCTGTTTATCTACGCCGTTTGCGCCACGAATAACGCCGCCGTTTTTCTCCACATATTTCTCATACCACTGGGCATAGGTCATATCTGCCGGTACGGTCATGGACTTGCCGGTTACCGGGTCCCTGGCCCAGCGGGTGCCGGGGCGATCACTCACCACCGGCACAGTAATACTGCGGCAAAAAGGGTGCATAGGTGGCAGGTTCTCTCCCGCTTTTGCCTCTTCCACCAAAAAGGTCTTGCCGTCCAGCTGGCGGCAGACGGCAGAGGTGCGCAGGTCCAGAGTAGCCATAAACCGATACCGGGTAATGCCCGCTGCCTTATAGCCCTCTAAAAAGCCCTGGTTGGAGAAGTGATTGACCTCTGTACGGATCAGGCGGCTGGCGCAATAGCGTTGCCCGCTGTCGCTGTCTGCTCCTACGCAGTCCTCCAGCAACCGCTCCTCCATATCGTGTAGGGTCATACCCGTCATACAACCCACTTCAATCGTGCGCTGCAACCGCTTGCAGAAGGCGGCGTTGTTTTTCCATACACGATCGGAATAGTTCTTACCGCTCCACTTATGGGTAAGTGCGGCCTGTACACGGCGGTCGCTGATCAAGCGGAAGTCATATAGACCATTCTGCTTTTGGTCGTTAAATATAGTGCGGTAGTACGCTTGTTTGAGGGTATCTATCAGTCGCGCTTTCGCCAGCCGTTCCTCACGCACACCCATAGCAATGGCTTCCGCACGAATGGCGTTTTGTAAAGCCTGCAAACGGCTGATACGATCCGCATACGCAGGAGCGTCCAGCATAGCGATCAATTCACGCCGTGCCTGTGGTTCCTTAGTGTGTTGCAGCTGTTCCAGCAAACGTCGGCGCTCCTCTGCGGTTTGGCCTGCGCTCAGCAGCTGCAAGGCATAAGCCTGGCTGATCTGACCGTTTTTAACATACCGGCGGAGAATACGCTCAATTTGCTCGTTGAGCTGCTCTACACCCTGGGCGTACATACGGTTGACCTCCACCATCGTAGCGGTGGTGCGCGCTTGCAGCAGGTGTTCCAGGTCAACCGTTCGCCTTTTCCAATACTCTGCTGCTTTCATAGGTTAAGCGTCCTTTTCTTTATCTTGCTGTTCCTGATCTGCCGACTGTCCCTTTTCATCAGCTTTGTCCTCCGCCTTGGCGGCAAAGCTGTCCATATACTGCTGCTGGTTCTCCTGCTTTTGCTGTTTCATGTTCTCCACAGCTTCCGCCGGGTCCTTAACGAACCATAGCAGGGACAACAGCGTCTGATCGTCAACCAGTCCGGCATTCTTCAAGGTGCACACCATCTGCACGATCTGCGCCTCATCAATGGGCAGGGCCACAGTGAACACAATATCCACATCGTCCACGGATACCGGGTCAATTCCGTTATGGGCCAGCCAGTTGTTATATAATCTCCAGCGTTTCTTTAAGCCCGCCTCCATGGCACTCATTTTGCTTTTTACAAGCAGGTGCAAGGCCAGCAGCTTCAATTTCAGCGCCACGCCACTGGCGTTGCCTGCAAATGCCTGATCTGTCATATCCGGGGTTAAAGTCATCTTATGAATATCCGATACCAGCGTATCGTCCAGCACCTTTAATGCGTTCTCATCAAAGGTCTTTTGCACATATTCCAACCGGGCGTCCTGTGGAATACCATCTACGAAGTGATCCCGTTTAGCGGCTGCCATCGTCTCCGGCGGCAATACCGCACCATAAGCAGCTAAAATAGAATTGACAAACTTGCGCTTGTCCGTCAGACGATCGGACAGCAGTTCATTGCGGGCGTCTATCAGGTTGGCCACCTGCTCAAAGTCGCCTTGTCTCTCCTCGTTGTTCTCATAACACACCACCGGCACCTCATCAAAGAAGTGTGGCACCGGTGCACCCACCGGGTTGTACACATAGTTTTCTTTATCCAGCGATGTGCTTTCGTACTGCTGATACTGGGTAGCCGTATAGACTGTTACCGCATAGTACCGGCTGCGGTCTGTGCGCTCCCGCTGCTCAAACCACAGCGCAAACAAGTCTTTGTGCTCCACGGTATCATCTTGCACCAGCACGATCTGATCCGGCGCATACACTGCGGATCGCGGGCGTGGTTGCTCCTCTGTGCTGGCATATAGCAGCTCACAGCTTTCGCCATATATACCCATGGCCTTTCCGTTTCGTTGATCTACGGTAGCGATATTCTGACTATGGTAGGCCGCCATAACGGCGGAAATGTCAATCTTCTTTCCGCACAAATCGCAAAGGCCGTCTTTGTCCTCATCCACAGCGTTGTGGCGGACCAGGGTGCCGTTTTGCCGATCCAGCTTGGCCTCAACCGTTGACACCAGGGAAAGCTGCGCCTGACTGTCTTTCTTGTCCCGGTCGTTGCAATCGTACTTTACCGGCTCACTTAGGAAGTAGCCGCGAATAATATCTACGATATACTTGGCATAGTTGGCCTCCGCCCGCACATCATCCTCTTCATCTCCACGGTGAAGCTGTGGAACACCGATATACCGACCATATAGGGCGCGACACCGTCTTTCATATTTATTTGCTTTACCGATCACATAATCGATCACCGCAGAAGGCAACTCGCCCCGGTCCAGGTTCGGCACATCGCGCCGGTTCATGTAAAGTATCATTCTATGTCCTCCTTGTTACGATCCGCCCCAGCGCCGTGCTTACAAAGTAACGCATAGCGTCCATAGCGTGGTCGTCCTGTTTGACCGGCTCATCCCGGCCTGCCTGAGCCGCTTTGTCATACCAACGGTAGGCGTAAAATTCCGCAATGGTACGGGTGCAATCCTTGCTGAACAGCAGATCCGCCCGCTGCAATAGCGTACATACGGTACGGATTCCATCCAGCACCGCGTTATCCGCCTTTAATACCTTGAGCCCCCGCCTTTGCAGTTCTGTAATGAAAGAAGCCGCCGAAGGGTCAACCACTACGCAGGTATACGGCGTATCGCCGATAAAGGCCATCATCTCGTCCGCATACTCTGCGTCCGTTCTTTGTTTATGGTTCTCTCGCCCGGAATAGTAATATTCCTTGGTGCACAGCCACTTGCCGTGATATTTGCGCCACATCAAGAACACGGTGGGGTTCAAGGTGCCGTAGTCCACACTGATATAGGCAGAACCTTGTAGCTCACTCTCCGGCGGCAGCGCAATACAGTGGCGCTCCTCATCAAACATATCATAGATCAGTCCCTCAGCTGTCTTCCATTCGCCCAGAATATACCGGGCATAAAAAACGCCCGCGTACATAGTTCTGTACCGGGCTTTCACCTCTTCAGTCAAAGAGGCATTGTCCTCCATGGTAAAGTGGAGGTACAGTATTCTTTTTTCTCTGCGCTTCTCCGGCAGGATCCACTCCTGATAGAACCAATGGTGCGGATTATCCGGATTACAGTTAAACCAAAATTTGGAGCCGGACACAGAGCACCGCGCCGTTGCCTGGTTGACAAAGCTCTGCGGCATGAGCGCCACCTCATCAAACAGGCACCCGGCCAGGGTCATGCCCTGGATCAAGTCCTGACTGCTTTCGTCCTTGCCGCCAAACACATAGAAGTCATTACTCACGCTGCCACGCTGCACGGTGATACAGTTTTCACTGCGCCTATAGATTACGCTGTACCCCTGCTCCTCCAGCAGCTGCAACAGAAAGGAAAGCACATTTCTGCGAAAGCTGGCTATCGTCTTGCCGCACATACCGAAGCAGCAGCCGTTGAAGGCGTGCATTGCCCACAGAACATAAGACAGACTCATAACCAGTGTCTTGCCGCTGCGTATGGCACCGTCGCATATAATACCGCTATAATCCTGCACCGGTGAGTTGTCCGACCACCAGGTGAGCACTTTCATCTGCTTTTCCGTAAACGGTTGAAATGCGAATTTACGGACTATTCTTTTTCTTCTTCGTTCCATTCCATCCTGCTTGCATTTTTGTTAATTGCTTCTATCAACGGATTATCCGTCTCCTGCGGTTCTTCCACTGTCGGCGTTTCTGTTTGCTCCAGGTACTGCTTGCCAAGAAATATGGCCATTGCCGTGGATTTTTCTGCCAGTCGCCATTGGTTCCGGCGCAGGGATATTTTCCCTTTGCACCTTTTTTCTTGGAAAACCTCGGAAAAACGCTTTCTGTATGTGCGCCTGCACCAGGCGTCCAGCGTTTTATCCGTGATCTCAAAAAAAGCACAGATCTCCACCTTGGTACATTGCAAGGCACACAGGCTTTCAAACTGCTTTTGATCTATTTCTTTCCTGGGTCGCCCCATTCCTTACCACCTTCGCATTTTCCTGTTTTGGGCATAAAACAAGCCGCTGACATTTTGTCAACGGCTATTGGCATTGCGATGGGCACCCCGACTTGAACGGAGCCCTCAACACGATGGAAGCGTTCACCTACTAAACTATTACCCATCGCAACACTATCTATTCTGCCACACATGCAGTATCTTGTCAAGCAATTTCTTCTCCTGCTGTGTCAGCCTAGCGGCGCCACTTGGACCATCATTTTCATTATGCTCATATCCATGGTGCACATGAGGATCCAAGCCATTATGCTTGTGCCCCAGATCTATTGTTTTGCTTCGTTTATTCTCATTGTCATAATATGACACATATTTTACATTGTCGTGAGCGTCGATCGTAGCATATACTCTACCACGCGTCATTGTTTCAAGCGGAGCTGTTGTATTTCCTGTATTTCTTTTAACGAATTTGATATTACCATATTCTAATACGCTTCGATATTCTTGACCGTACCGTACACCTATGTCGGATATTCCGCTGCTGGCCCCTCTGCCGCCCATTATACCGTATTCTCCTTATCTTTTCAAGATTTTCGTGCGTCTGTAGCTCTCAGCCGTTCCGTCACCTTGTTATCGTAATAGCGCACTTCAACACCGTGATAATCGTAATCGACAGCGCCGCCATACACCAAAATTACTGGCGGCTGAATGCGCTTGATCATCTCATCCATACCCTGCCGCCATATCTCTGCGGCCCGATCGCTCTGCTTTACACCAACGGTACTCACAGCAACTACGGACCCTTGGGCCACACCATCAAAGCAAAAATCAAATGTTTCTTTTTCTGCCCAGCTGATCGTGGGGATCACTTCCATCCCGTAATCTTGCAAAAACTGGCCGATCAGACGGCTTCTAAAAACATTCCAAATCTTCATTGCTCTTGGCATATCCAGATACAAGCTGAAATCCGGCGTTAAGAATGCGTCATATTCCAGGATCTTGTCCAGGTACTTGTGCGGATTGTTCCAAAGGCGCTCAAACTGGTAGTCATCCACAAAGCAATGGACGCCAACATTCTTTGCTTTGCTGCTCATCATGTAATTAAAGCCGATGAGGTCCTTTGGAATATACGCACACTTCTCCAGTGTCGGCATTTGATAATAGCCGGTAGTCCGATCTGTGTCGATCATATCCAGGTTATACATTTTGTAAGTATTGTCCCTGTGGAAGTCGTCTTCCTCGCTGTCGTCTGCATCATGATCCACGGTGACTAAATCACCCGGCAGTTCAAACCCGAATTGGCCCATATCAATGTCAATAATGGAGCCAAGCTCCAGATTGAGAATGCCCTCATCATACCCGGTATTCAGTGTAAGCTGGTTGTGTGCAAGAATGTATGCTTTCTTTTGCTCATCAGATAAATGACCCAACCGGATAACATCGATCGTCTTAAACGCAGGATTTGTAGCAGCCAGCTGCTTAAGTGCCTGCCATCTGCCGTGTCCTTCAATGATCACATTATCCTCATCAATAGCGATTGGATCGTTATACCCAAATTCAAGAATAGACTGGGCGATCTGCTCCACCTGATCCTTGGTATGAATCTTAGCATTGTTCCGGTACGGCCGTATTTGGTCAATTCTTACTTTTTCTGTTCGCACAAAGCACCTCGTAAGTGTATCCGCCTCTACCGCATTTGTCGCACGGTTCCTTCTTGCTGTCGCCCACCTGGCGCAACCAATACCCAGCGGTTACATAATCCTGCCGGCAACGCCAGCAAAGCACGCGTTAGCAATCGACTCGCTTGGCTTTCTGCGCTCCCGGGCGCCTTACAATTCGGGTAAGCAGCCTGGTAAGACCGTTTCCCGTTATGGTCGAGCACGTATTCATAACAGAACAGCCTTTGTTTAGGTGTTAAGGTCTCTTTACCCATGCTGCTCACCTCCTTTGTAATAATTGCGGATTATATGCTGTTATTTTTTCTGTTTGCTGTCTGGGAAAAATTCATCCAGTATTTCGAGCCGAATTCTATTTTTGCGGGTTGCTTTCTCGAAACACCGCTGGCAAATCAGTATAATCACTGCTGCTATTGCTGAAGCAACTACAACCACGCCGAATATCTCAATATGACTATTCTGAATGTTACTCATCTTCTGTTGTATCTTTTGAATTATTCCAGCATAGTTTGAGTATTCTTTAAGCAATGTTTGAAACTGATCTTTCAAAATGTCATAAATCTTACTTTGAAAGACTGCGAACCATGAAAATATCATCGATATTACAGAAATCGTCAAAGGAGTAGTGTTTATCGCGGTTTTCTCTTCGGCCTCTGCTAAAATGCGTTCGCGTCGGCGTTCCGCCGGAGAAAGGTTAGTCAGTTCCATCTTGATCTTTTCATACTCTCGAACTTTACGATTTTTCCGTTTCTTCTTCTTCTTCTGCTGCTTGCCTAAAGGTTTTTTAGAGCGTTTACGCATGTATTTGTCTCCCCCCCTTTCGCTCACCATAATTATAGCACATCTGAAAACAGGCCTCGTAATAACCGCATTTTAGGAAGGGAAAGCACAAATGCAAAAACCAAAGAGCGCACCGTTTGGAGCGCTCTTTCAATCTGTTTGGCAGTTTATACTATAACACAGACGGCAACCTGCATACTATAACATCAACATGCATTGCATAGTGGTTTTTTTATTTTTCGCATTCCAGCATATCCAGGGACTGCGGGTGAATGCGAGAGACCAGGTGATTGTATGTAATATCTTCGTCTACAGCGATCTTCTCAAAAGTGTCACCGTTCAAATACCGCCGACGCAACACACGCCGGTGCAACGGACTGCGCACCTGCTCAATAGCAGCCTCAATTTCTGCCCGCTGCAACAGAGCAAGCCGGACTTGTTGGTCCAGCTTCTCTTTCAGTTCTATAATGCGATCTACCGTCAAGGTAAAATCTGCCCGCTGCCCGCCTCTCGGCGTGGGAGAGAGGGAAGCCGTGATCTTTTGCGCCCGGCTGTTCAGTTCTTCGATCTCCTGTTGTGTAATCTCAACCTCCGCCCAGCACTCCCGATAGCGTTGCAGCCATTCCTTCTTTTCATTGTTCGTCATTTTTCCTCCTGCTTTTTATCCCGCTCATTTCTTAAAGTTCGGACCAAAGCCGATCACGCCGAAAAATGCAACAATGACCGCCCCAGCCACAAGAATGATTTGTGCTGCTGTACACATCCTGCTCACCTCCCTGTACTCCCGAAACCGCCGTTTCCGCGTTCGGTGTCTGCCAGCTTGTCCACCAGCACCAGATCCGGAGTGTCGATATTGACAACCACAAGCTGGCTGATCTTGTCACCACGGTGTACGGTGTAATCCATACCGCTGTGATTGTACAGTTTGACGGCAATACTTCCGGTGTAGCCCACATCAATCACGCCCTCACTGGTGATTCCGTATTTCACATTCAGTCCACTCTTTGACTTCAAAAAGCCTGCGGTATTTGGCGGCAACTCAATATGTACCCCGGTGTCAATGGTCACCGCTCCATGTGCCGGAATTACCGTGTCAATTGGTGACAGCAGGTCAAGTCCTGCGTCCGTGTCGTGCGCTCGTACAGGCATTAACGCCTGCTCGTCCAGTTGAATGTTCATTCTTCCACCTCGCTTTTAAGCCATTTGCTTATAGATGAACTGTTACAATAGACTTCATCTCTACTGCAATAAATCGGACAATTTTCGCAATTTGCAGTTTGAAAACAACATACAGCTACATCATCAATGAATTTTGCAAGTTGCTTAACGCTCATATTTTTGATTTTTTCAAAATTTGTCATTCTTCCACCTCCAACAATTCGGGGTTGTCGTGTATGTTTCCAATAACTTCAACTCTGTCACACTCATCATCCCAAATCTCAACAGCAAAACCGATTGAAGTATAATCATAGTCTCGACCTTCAACATCAACGCATAATGTGTTACATTCAAAATATACTTTTGTTATGTAGTTATAATCATCATCATCAGGATTTATAACATTTAATATATCTCCCTCAAAAATCTTTTTCTCATTATCGTCGGTTATGCCTGTGTATTGTCCTACGGTTTCGGGAACGACCTCAAATTCAAATGCTTTGTTTTGAAAAATAAAGTGTCGTTTTCCGTTGTTATCAGTAACGGCATAATTACCGTACACCCATTCGCCGTTGTCTTTTCGCTTTCCTCTAAAAAGTATCTCTCTCATTCTTCCACCTCCTGAACATCAGTTTGCTCGCAATACAATTCTTCTGCAAATCCGTCCAATTCGCATCCACCACAAACTCCAACTTCTTCAAGATAACTATCGCTTTGGTCAAACATACAGAAGTAAATAATTCTACCGCTATTATCTTCAAGAAATTTCATAAAATCGCAATTAACGCAGTCGTGTCGTTTTTTCATTATTTCTCCTC
>ERZ1027181.746-NODE-746-length-15947-cov-9.985401_pt1 | contig 15947 bp, 14 predicted proteins | sample MGYA00519247_ERZ1027181 | MGnify/ENA primary metagenome ERZ1027181 (study PRJEB26926, sample SAMN06164415) | human gut metagenome | biome: ENVO:00009003; feature: ENVO:2100002; material: ENVO:00002003 | host: Homo sapiens | place: USA | collected 2012 ...
TTCGCTTGCCCTGGGCTATGTGCTCCATTGGGCTTTCAGCCCGCCCTTGCTAAATCAGAAACTTGAGTATTCTAATAATATTTTTCTCTGTTTGCAACTTATATAACAACCCATAAATTGCAAGTCCAAGCGCTTTTTTCAATCCCAACTACAACTAAAAAGGCGGATGCCCAAGACTCTCCACCTTGCACATCCGCCTTTTCCTATACCCATTCTATAAAGCTACTTCTTCACTCCATATATCTCATAATCCTTCTTTCGTCTTTCTACTATCGGAGGATTCTTTCCGTCGTAGTACATATCAAACCATGTTGATGATTCTTTTGGTTTCATACTATCACTCAGCACAAAATATTTGCCGTTCAATGACCGTTGCTGAATGTAATAATGGTGTTGTCTATATGCCGTCTTGATGAATACTTCTCTTGATCCCAAGAAGCAAATGTCATCGTACATCCTTATCTCTGCTTTTCTGTAAGTTTCACCTTTGTTTCTTCCGCGTTTCATATACACTCCACCAATCTTCAGGAAATCCATGAAACCGATGGTGACAAATTCTGGCTTACGGGTAAAGCATGTCATATTCTCCAGATATATCCAGTATTCCTTGCCTTGCTCCGTGAAATGAAGCAAGGCATTGTCCTGCAGCTCAGCAAATTCATACGTCTGTTCTGGCTTTTCCATTGGTTTGTACAGCTCTGTGCGTACAAGGTATTTGCCTTCTCTGTTTTGCACTACTCTTATACCGTATGCCTGAGGATATATCTTAGCATAACTGCCTAATGTCTCCCATTTGTCCAGCCAATGTCTTCGATAATATACTTGATAATTGTTTTTCGTAACGCAGGTGACTCTCAGATTGGCAGGTTCTTTATAGTCAGCTAACTGTGTTTTGCCATCGATGTGGTCTATCTCTATTGCTGGTCTGAAAAACCTTATATATTGTTTCTTTTCATCTTCAAATTGCTTGATCTCTTCTTCCCATGTGTTTCTCTTTTCTACTAATTCTTCTGCGGTCATAGGGTGTAACATGGTATCCCAAGCCTTGCGCCATGCCAACCCTCCTTGCTCGTCTTCCCAAATCGAAAGTTCATCGATTTTCTCCTTGAACCTGTATAGCCTGTTTGGCTCTGATGGCTGCACAAAGAAATTGCGAAACCGCAGCCCTTCGTCTGTCCCATTGTCCAACGCATTCCGCAACACGAAACAGTTCTCGTCCATCTGACGTGTCTTTACTCTCGGATAAAGGCGCAACCCGTCTGTAGTGGAAAACTCTAAAAAGCCATGCTTCTCGATTCTCGGTCGCTTGAAGTATCGCACACCATTGCGCAAATCAATCCAGGGACGTTCTCTGTCTATCTTCCGTCGAGAATACAGCTTGGCTATTCCGTATGCTTTCAGTTCTACCCTATTATATTCACAGGGTAGCACTTCCTTGCCGTCTTTATCCACAACACCCGACAGACCTTCCTTGTTGCCGACTATCTCGTAGCCGTAAGCTTCCTCCAAGTCCATACGTTGCCCCTCATGTGTCATCACGGTGATTAACTCTGTTCGTGCGTCCGAAGTAATTCTCTCTTGTTCGTTGCAAATAGAATAGGCTACGTTATATGGTCCTTCCACTTCCTTGGTCAGAATGCCTTTACCAGCAACACTTCCCTCAAACATGGCTTGCCAGTCTCTGTCATCTGATGGGAGTCCAAACAAACGGTACAGCCCGACATTGTCCAATATCAAGCAATACTTCTTACCCTCAAACACACGCATGCCACGTCCTACTTGCTGCAAGTACTTTGCCAACGACAGTGTAGGTCTCGCCAACTGGATAAACTCTACATCAGGACAGTCAAAGCCCTCTCCGAACAAATCAACGTTCACCAACACTTGTATGTTGGCATTCTGTTTCAAAGAGACATTGCAAGGCTTACTATAATAATCTCCTACACTTGTTTCCTTAAACCTTTCAATGATTGCCTTTCTTTCTTCAAGCGGTGTCTTGCTGCTTATCGCCACTGCATTTATGCCATGCTGTCTGTACGCTTCTGCTATATGTTCCGCATGAGCTATGTCTATGGCGTAAGTGATGCCTTTCTTGTTTGCTGCATATCTCCTCACCGTATCGCAAAGCCTCTCGATGCTTGGCTGCACATTCAACTTCTCGCTCATCTCTCTCAGCGAGAAGTCTCCGTCGGCACCTCGTTTCTTCAGCGAGTTCACCAAGCGCCAGTCCTCGCTGTCCTCTCTGATGGACATATAGTCATACAGCGATAGCCACCCATCGGCTATAAACTTCTTTGCTGACCACGACTGCAGCAGCACGTCAAACAAATCGGTGAACCCTCGTCTGGTCAGTCGGCAGGGCGTGGCTGTCAATCCCAACTTTTTCGCTTCAGGATAAGCATCCATCACCTCCTTGTAGATTTTCGCCACGGCATGATGTGCCTCATCGATTACTATCAATGATGGCATTTCCTCCATTTCTTGATAATGCCTCGACAGCCATTGTATCGACATTACTTTTATGCGAGAATCATCCGATAAGAGAGAAGTGGTGGTGTCAGGAGTAGAGGAAGAACAGTTTAGCATGATCTCAAGCGTTTCTTTTATCTGTTCTACCAATTCACGCCGATGCACTACAATCCACACGCATGGATTTTTCACTTTTCCCTTTTCGTTTTTCACAACTTCGGTCAGTAGCACAGTTTTTCCGGTACCTGTCGGCATCTGCACCATTACAGACTGACACGACTTGAACGCCGTGTCAATCTTCCCCATCATTTCTTTTTGGTAGTCGTAAAGTCGTATTTCCTTCATGTCAACTTCGTCTCGGCAACCACATCGAGGGTATTTCTTTTCGAGTCTTCGAATTGGCATTGGTGATGTCAATCAGTATCAGATACCACTGATCCTTTCCTCGACGCTCTCCAGATATGTAGTAGACTTTATTGGGTTGGTCTCTTAGTATCATGTACAGGTCCAAGAACTGGAATATCCTATCATTTGCCACGCATTCCCGATGATGCATCGGTATGCCTGCCATATCTCTGTTTTTATAGAAATAATAGTTATAGCCAACTCTCAGCACGTCCATGAATCCCATCTTCTCTACCACTGGACGCTCATCAAATTCCTGCATGGTGTACAGATTTACCCACGTCGTTTTGTCTTCTCCTGCGAACACGACCTCTGCTATATTGTCATCTGAGAGTTTTACGCTCTTCAGTCCTTCCAAGATGATATGGTGGTCATTGTTGCTGATGGCATACTCTCCTGTCAGATAATGCTCACAGACGTATGCGTCCTTGCAGTTGTATTCCTTTCCTCTGTTCTTGTTGACAGCGTAATAGGCGTATGTCACAAGGTATTCTTCTCCATTGATGGTTTTATAAATGCTGTTGCTCTGCTGTTTGCGTTTTTCCCCCGTAATATATTCTCTTTCATAGGTTTTCATTTCTTGCATCGAGCCTTGCGCATTATCCATATAGAGATACTGCTCCTTGGTGCCTACTGTCAGTGGTGACCATGGGGCTTTTCGTCCTACGTATTCAATGGCTTCATTTTTATTGTTCAGCAGGTAGTACTTTGTTATGTCACCTTCTGTCTGACTGATTAACTGCCAGTTAAAACGCATATCATCGTAGGTCTTATATATCCCATGCATATTGTCACCAATACGGATATAATTCCCGTCCTTTATATATCCAAACTTTATTTTCCGCATAATGTAATTAGATAATCGAAATAATCTAAAATGGCAATTCTCTTCTTGGAACGCCATAGTCCGTACAACTCTCCATTTCCTCTATCTCTTTCCATGCTTCATAAAGACTTCAAACAATGGAACAAATGCCATAGTAGCCTTTTTACCATCATTCCACGTGTTCGGTCCTATCCAAACATTGTCGATTTCTTCACGCATGGTAGGAGTGAAACCGATAAAACTGTAGTTCTTCCATGACTTCACCGTGCACATAGCAGCAGGATACTTGTTGGGATAATTACAATTAATGTCTTGCAGCATATGTCCAAGTGTCTCTGCCATACACTTGGCATGCATATATCGTTCTTCATCTGTCTCACTGACTGCATAGTCGCAACAGTCCGTGTACCATTCTTCATGCGGAAGGTCACTCTCCACTACGTATTTACGGCTATCTATGGCTTCTGACCAATAGGTCAGGTAGCGGATTAGTACTTCATGAGGCAATGCATTCTTTATCCTTTATACGCCCCATCCTTAGCCTCGAATATCACGCTCGGCTCTATTACTTCCACCGTGTGCCATGCACCTTTTGGTATCTGGCATCCATACTTTGCCTCTGCTGGACAAAGATGAATGCGTTGTACCTCGCGATACTCTACTTTTCGTGTTACATCTTGCGCATCTATAGCCATAGGCAAGGCTTTAGGTGCATCCTTCTCGTATGTCACTACCTCTTCATATATCACTACATCTAACTTGCCACATAGACAGATTACCGACTCTGTTGTGTCTTCATGACGATGAATAGGTACAACCGTACCAGAAAGCAATGCATTCAGCATACGCTGACTATTATCATCCGAAGATGTGCGCAAATCAAAACTTTGGCGCAATTTGGGGTTCATAGTGGCTTGTTCAAAGAGCTTACCTAAAAAGTCTTTATCAAATTCCATTGTCATTAATCATTTGGTAGGTGATGCGCCTTTCTTGGCACAAATAAATATTTACAGAATTGCCAAATGGCATACATTAATTTTCTCATCGTTCTGTGACAATTACCTTGAATGTCTCAAAGATAAGCTTGATGTCATACCAAAACGAGCTGTTCTTCACATACTCCAAGTATAGTTTTATTTTCTCCTGCATAATCACATGAATATAGTAATCCTCAGGATCAGCAGCCTTCTCCATCAATTCATTCTCATTACGAAACTTAATACTCGCAGGATCTGTAATACCAGGACGTACATCCAATACGTGCATCTGTTCGGGTGTCCAGTAATTCACATAATGACGCACCTCAGGACGAGGACCAACCAAACTCATATCTCCAATAAAAACATTTATAAGCTGAGGGAGTTCATCAAACTTATATTTACGGATATAATATCCAGAACGTGTAACACGAGGATCACGGCCACCAATGGTTACTAATGAGCCCTTATCTGCTCCTACACGCATAGAACGGAACTTGAATATTCGGAAATCTTTGTTTCCACGTCCCACACGCACCTGTCTATAAAACACGGGACCTTTAGAATCAAATTTGATCCAAATAGCCAATATTAGAAATAATGGACTTAAAACAATTAATCCACAACCAGAAGCAACTATGTCAAATAATCTTTTCATACTTTTAGGGTAAGAAAAACCTGAAGATAAAGATATTGTCTTCACCTCCAGGTCTATGATAATTAAAGATTAAAGTTCAGATACAATCTCTACAAAATTCTCTATTACATATTCCAAGTCCTCATCCGTCATCTTCGTGTTCAAAGGCAGAGTAATCTCATTCTCAAACATGTGGAATGCATTAGGAAAATCTTTGATGTCGAAGCCCAACTTCTTATAGGCAGTCATCATAGGCAGCGGTTTGTAGTGAACGTTGGTAGCAATTCCACGCTCTGCCATCTTTTCTATCACCTTGTTTGTTTCCTCACGAGTCTTGCCCAATAAACGAACCAAGTACAAGTGACCAGATGAAATATGCTCCTCATCATAATGATTCAGCACAGCCACATTCAAAGGTTTCAAGGCCTCATCATAACGCGCAATCATCTTGCGTCTACGCTCCAACATACCCTTATAACGCTGCATCTGTACCAGTCCAATAGCAGCCACCACGTCCGTCATGTTACACTTATACCAAGTGCCGATAATATCATACTCCCAAGCGCCCAACTTCGTCTTAGCCAAAGCATCCTTATTCTGACCATGCAGACTCAGCAACTGCGCCTTTCTATACAGATTCTCATTCCAAGTCTCACCCTCAATCTCAGGTACACCACTAAAAGCATTCTCGTCACACTTATCCAAGTCCTTCATCACCTTTTCTTTACCAAAAGGCAAATTCCATGTCAAAGCGCCACCTTCAGCAGTTGTAAAATTCTTTACCGCATGGAAAGAGAAAGAAGAGAAGTCAGCAATAGCACCTACCATCTTCCCCTTACGCGAAGCCCCAAAAGCATGAGCCGCATCACAACAAATAGCCACACGTCCAATCATCTTCTGCAAATCCGTTTTCGGAGTAAAGAGATTCTTCTTACGCTCAACAATCGCAAACAAACGATCGTAGTCACAAGGAATACCAGCCAAGTCAACAGGTATAATAGCCTTTGTTTTTGGAGAGATAGCAGCCTCAACAGCCTCGTAGTCCATTTCAAGGCAATCCTTCTGTACATCAACAAAAACAAGCGTAGCCCCCACGTGTTCCACAATCGAAGCACTTGCTGTGTAAGTATAAGCAGGCACTATAACCTCGTCACCTTCACCCACACCCAACAAGCGCAAAGCCATTTCGCCACAAGCCGTTTGCGAGTTCAAACACACAGCCTTGTCTACGCCAACAAACTCAGCTACTTCTTTTTCCAACCTCTTTGTACGCGGTCCAGTTGTTATCCAGCCAGACAAAATGGCATCACGCACTTCTGCAGCCTCAGCTTCCGTCATATCAGGCGGAGAGAAAGGCACATTACGCAATTTCATTGTCATAATATGATATAAATATTAATTGATTAAATTATATGTTTGGAAAAAATAAAAAATCAACGATTTATTTGTTTGAAAAATTTCATTCTTGCAATCTATATAACTGATTTTCAGTATTTTACAAACCACGTTTTTCTGCATGGTTTTGCAAGCAATAATGCACGCCTACACGATAATTCAGCCCGTGCATATTATTGCAGAATATGATGGTAAAAAGTCACCTGCAAGAGAGTGTAAAGCAACAATCAGAATTATTATAATCACTCATTATAAACGACACCATAATAACGAGCATACCACTCTGCAAAACTACGAATACCTTCACGCAATGTTGTACTTGGTTTAAATCCAAAGTCCTGCTCCAAAGGAGTTGTATCAGCAAACGTCACAGGCACATCCCCAGGTTGCATCGGTACAAGTTCCTTATGAGCCTCAAAGTCATAATCCTTTGCCAACACCCCAGCTCGTACAAGTTCCTCCTGCAAAATCGTCACAAAGTCGAGCAAGTTTTCAGGAGAGTTATTACCTATATTATAGACCTTATATGGAGGAATAGGCAAACCATCCTCACCATTCTTCTTCTCTGGAGCATGTTGCATTATACGTACCACACCTTCTACTATATCATCAACATAAGTAAAGTCACGCTTACAGTTACCATAGTTGAAAATCTTTATAGTTTCGCCTTTTACCAACTTATTAGTAAACCCAAAGTATGCCATATCAGGACGCCCTGCAGGACCATAAACAGTAAAGAAGCGCAATCCTGTTGAAGGAATATTATATAATTTCGAATAAGCATGAGCCATCAACTCATTACTTTTCTTTGTTGCAGCATACAAACTAACAGGATTATCCACCTTATCATCTGTTGAATACGGCACCTTTTTGTTACTACCATATACCGACGAAGAACTTGCGTATACAAGATGCTCCACCTCATGATGACGGCATGCCTCCAAAATATTATAGAAACCAATAAGATTACTTTGAATATAAGCATCAGGATTGGTAATGCTATAACGCACACCTGCCTGAGCAGCAAGATTAACAACTATCGCAATATTATTTTCAACAAAAATATTCTCTACAACACCTTTATCAGCAATCGAAGCATGAACAAAAGTCCAATCACGTTTTAAGTTCTCAATCTCCTTCAAGCGTTCATACTTGATGTTGACATCATAATAATCAGTAATCGAATCAATGCCAATAATCTTAATATCCTTCACATCATGAAAGAGTCGCTTAACAAGGTTACTACCAATAAATCCAGCAGCACCTGTCACGAGGACAGTCTTGCCCTCAAGAGAAATATTGTTTACTACCATAAGTGTTTAATTATTTATAACACCAGCAAAAGACACATGCTAGCAAAAAAAATTAAAAATCATTTGTTCTATTTATTATAACCAATCCTTAAACTTATATATATCCATTCCATTTTCTCCATCCCCAATGCCATAATTTCCAAATTGGAGACCATAAGACTTCTTGAGGATAATAATGAACATAACACCAATTACGTTTAAATTGATTTATACCCCTTAAAAACTTTTTTTGTTTACTCGCCAGTTTGTATCTGTCGTCATAATGGCCAAAGTTTCCTGCTATCAAAATTTCATTTAGTAAAAAATCTCCATATTGATTGTTGATTGGACAAAGCATTAGATCATTATCCAAAACAAAAACCTGCCTTAGCACAAACATCACAGCACCAGCAAAATCTTTCATACCAAACTGACATATTTGCATATATGCTTCATGACGTTGTTCTTTAGTGCTTTCCTTCAATATATAATAATAGTCTAACAACTGCCTCAGCCCTATACCCTCGGAGAATAAATGACGATAGATATGCATCAATGAAAAAACAAGATTAAACTCAACAGTTGGGCGAGCAAAACCAATTGCTTCATCATAATTAGCAAATTGAGAGTCCGCCATCTTATTAGTCCATTTCTCTAACCTCTTTCCATACACAAAATTGAAAGTGTAACTTGGTGTAAAATGGACCTCGACAGGAACATCTTTAAAAAAATCTATTTCAGAGTGTTGTATATCTATACTTCTTATATTTATACCACTCTGCTTGACAAAATTAATCACAGCGTTTCTTTCACCTTCAACCCATATGTCAATATCTCCACATTGACGATATTCTGGTTTAGGATATAAGAGAGAAGTTCCCTGCCCTTTTAGAATACACGTACGAAATCCTGCCTTCTTAAAAATTTCACTCAGTTCCTTACATCGCTGATTCTGTAGAGCATTCATCAACTTAATTCTTTGTGTAATTGCAATCCATTTCATCAATAATTTAAAATCAAGCCTCTCCGTCTTCTGTAGGCGTTCAATTCCCTGAAAAGCGATACCCAACAATGACTGTTTACTACAGAGAGCAAATAACTCTTGCCACTCGTTCTTGTTAGGAACAACACCCAACGATTCCTCTGCCCCAATGGCAAAGTGCAATAGTTTAAAGAATATATTATTATTCATTGACGCACTATCGTATTTTATACAACAACTTCTTTAGCCAGGTAGGTGAAACAGTCATTATAGCCATAGCAAACGCAAATAAGTTCGCACTTACGTCATATCTCATAGCTTTATTGATTTCCCTACGAGAACACATCATCTGTTTTGCTCGTTTCCAACCATTTCTACGACCATAAAAATCATTTGCCACACGGAAATATAAAACCGTGTCAGGTAAATTGGCAAATACACAACCATTCATAAAACCGTCAAACCAAAGCATTGTGTCTTGATTCTTTCGATATTCAGGTCTGTAGCCTTTGACTTTATCAAAGTAACTCTTGCGAAAAAATGTGGCAGGATGAGCTAATGGATCCCTATAACGAAAGAATTTACGACAGTCATCGTGAGTCAGAGGATAAACCACCTTCTTACCTTTCTTCTCGCCATTATCATCTATCTCCTCTATAGCACCTCCAACAACATCCACATCTGGATGTGATTGCAAAAATGCCATCTGCTTTTCAAAACGTGTATTAATACAAATATCATCTGCATCCATACGAGCAAAGAATTCAAACCCCTGTTTTTTTGCTTCTGAAATTAAGTCATTCAGCACACATGCCAATCCTCTATTTTCTTGAAAACGACAAACATAAAAAACAGGCATCTTTTCGCATTCTACCACAGCTCTTTCCAAATCACCTTCTATAGGTCCATCTACACCTAAAAATATAATAAAATCACTATAGGTCTGCGTTAATAATGACGCTATAGTTTGGGCAAAAAACTTTGGATTGTCCTTTTTATATACAGGTAATAATACTGCTATCTTTTCCATATTGTTTATTAGTTTAATATAATTATAATTTCACAACATACAAGCCTCGATATCCTTCGAAAGTACCATCAAAACAAATAGCCTTACCATCTTGTCTCCAACGTGGGTGCAAATCACAGCGTGTATCGTTATCATATTTAAAAGGTGAGAACACTTTTGCCACAACCTTTATATTTAGACCTTTAACATCATTGTCATTAGCTATTTTTATTTCTTGAACTCTGCGCTTGTCAGGATATGAATCAAATACAACCATACTATTGTGCAAAGGAGAATAACTTGGATGCCCATCATTACTGATACAAGCCCAAAGATGAGTGTACTCTTTAGTTTTATCTTTCATCAGATAATATCCCGTTCCGCTTTCATGTTTATTCTCAAAAGCAATTATTTCCTCGTCATTTTTCCAATAGCAATGGCTCACCATGTCGTCGTCGCTCAATACATACATATCTGAGCCATCGACATTACATGTTACTAAACGGGTATACTTTCTTTGACCACAGAACCAACGATACAACACCATAAATCGCTTACCATTTGGCGAAAGCATCAAATGGTTCACCTTATGCACACTTCCATCCTCCTTCATTTCGTGACGAGGCTCAAAGTTTGCGAAGTCAGTATATTTCAACAAGTCTGTTGTCTTTCCCGTTTCAATGTCTATCTTCCATACAGCAGTAGCATTAGGCAACGCCACCCCCTTTGTTTTCTCTGGCAGTTCAGCATATCCATAACCTAATCGCAAACTATGCAAGCGAGAGAAATCCAAGCTCAAACCAGTCTTACCATCGGCAGAAACAGTATAACAAGGCATTGGCAGAACTCGCTCTTCCATCGTCTTCACGTTAAGTATCACAGAGCAATACTTCCCCTCACGCATATCATTATACAATATGCGAGACTTGAAATCCGGACCCAACCATTGTGCCATACATCCTTGCTGCACATTCCAAGTGTGCGTAGTTGCTATATGCTTTACCTTATTGCCGTCCTTAGTGTCAATAAGCAGGATATCTGCTGTACCCAAAGGGTCTGGCTCGCTCCATGTGTCCTTAGCCCTCATGCAAATTATATATCGCATAGTGGCATCCCACGGCGATTTGTCATAGTAACCAAAGAAATATTCATGCGTAGGATCATCAGGCGACACCTTTATAATATTGCCCTCCGACTTTATCTTCTTACTCACTGCATAACAACCCAACTGGTATGCACGTTTGATATATTTCTTAACACCAGGAACTTTATTCAACTGGTAGTTTACTTTCTGCTCTAAACTCATATAAATGAAGGTAACTATTAATTATTCAACTTTCCTTTAAGAAGCGACAAAACTGATTTTGTCGCTTTAAAATTTATAGCAAATAGAATCGATAAAATTTTTCTGCTCATTGGTATAGGAGCTTTCAATAATAATGGTAAATTATGCCTGTGTTCATTCACGAGTTTCTTGATAATCTCTTTTTCGCTTAATGAATTATCTCCTATTCCCCATACAGCAATCCTACTAAGTAAAGAGAAAGCAGTACGTGCTTTCTTTACCTTGCCTAAGAAAGCTATATTTCCATACGTTTCCGATTGGGTGAGATTAAACAACTCCTCAGCAGCTTCATACAGTTGAAAATCTCTTGCCTTAAGTTTTCCTGAAGAGATACTGTTGCCTTCTTGCCAGTAGAAATAGCATATCTTATTTGTAACTACCCATTCTTTGCAATCTCTAAGTACTTTATACTTATAATCAATATCTTCAATTATCTTTCCTTCTCTAAATTTATATCGCTTTGCTGTAGGTGCCTCTTCGAGGCACCTACACACGGAAAAGCCTCCGCTTTTCCGTGTGGAGGTGTCCAAATAATAATTAAGGATATCCTTGTCTTTATATACATTTATAATTTCCGCGGGTTGTTCAAAATCAATATTTTCAACGCTTGTCAATTTTACATCAAACTGTATAGCATTAGCATCTTTATATTTGCCAAGCAAAGCTATACAATACTCATAAGTATCTTTTGCAATCCAATCATCACTATCTATAAATGTAATATAATCGCCAGTAGCAACGGACAGTCCTGTGTTCCTGGCACAGGACAGTCCACCGTTTACACGGTGGACTGTCCGTATTCGCGCATCGCGCGAAGCCCATTCATCACACATCTTTGGACAATTGTCAGGACTACCATCGTCTACAAGAATTATCTCTAAATTTTTATATGTTTGGTTTACTACAGACTCCACACATCTATCAAGATACTTTTCTACTCCATATACCGGAATAATAACTGATATTTTTGCCATACTTTCAATCTTATTAAATTTTTATTAAACATAATTGGAAGCACGGCATTATATAGTTAGTTATCCTATTAAATCCTTTAGTTTGGTCAAAAACCAAACTGATAGGTATAGCCTATGTCTGAGCATCCACCCGACAATCTTGGCTTTTATGCTCATATTGGCTTTATCTATCGGATATTTATTGTCTACCGCTTCGTTCAATTGCCTCCTGCAAACCTTCACCTTTGTAAGATAAACAGTAAATGAGTAATTCTTTGCAAGACAATTTGCTGAAACCGCAGATGCAGTAAGAAGAAAAGCATTAATGGTATTTGCGAACTCTGGATAAAGTTGCATTTCCAGAACTTTATCCTTCATAGCCTTAGCCACTCCACCCCAAGGATCATCTACCTTTAAATGAGATTGGCTATCTCCTCTTTGCACATAATTATAAAGAGGTTTTTCTATGAACGCTACAGACTTAGCAAACCACAATACCTGAAAACTATATAGTGCTTCCTCGCCGATTTTATGTTTTGTATACCTTATATTATTATCTCGTAAAACACTGATTTTCAATGCTTTTCTTACCCCCCCCCAATCAATCTTTCCTGTCATCTGACGACGCAGAATTACATCTTTGGTAAGTTGCATATTCTTTGACATATATTCTTCTTTAAGTACATGTCCATCCTTATCAACATTGCGCACATTGATAAACACAACATCTTCATTATGATTTGAAAGGAGCAGAAAATAGTCCTTCTCTATATAGTCATCAGAATCGATGAATACTACATAGTTGCCTTTAGCTTCTGCAATACCTGTATTGCGAGCAATGCCTGGTCCTTGGTTTTCTTGGTGTATCACACGGATACGAGAATCTACTTCGGCATACTTTTTCAATATACCGAAAGTCTTATCACGAGAACCATCGTCTACTGCTATTAGTTCCCAATTTGAATATGTCTGTTCCAATACACTGTCTATACATTTTCCGATGAACATCTCAGAATTATAGGCAGGAACAATCACAGAAATCATTTGTTCTTTCATTTTTCTATTATCTTAATGAGTTATAATTCTTGCAGGAACACCTACTGCTGTTGCATTATCAGGAATATCTGTTAGCACCACTGCATTAGCACCTATTTTAGCACCTTTACCTATATGTGGATTATTGAGGATTACTGCACCAGCACCGATAATCACGTTATCGTCAATTATGGTTTTCTTCCACTTGTCACTTTCGGCTATGGTTACATGTTGATAAATGGCCACATGTTTTCCTATTTCTACATTTCTTGCTATAATGATACTAGATAAACCATGAGGCAATATCAATGGTTCTTTCAGCATACAACTATTTCCAACAGGACCTGTACCTGTTGTACAGCATTTCTTTGCCTCTATTCTGCGACATAGCAGAACAGCTATTTTACGTTTTACCCCCCCCATTTACAAACTCCAATCCTCAGTTTCCAATATAAAGGATAGTCTAATGCAAACTGATAAGCGTGCAATATTCTTTTTATCAATCTCAACATAACGTTATTTTGTTTTTAAAGTTATTCGCCACATCTTCTATATCATAACCGCATTGCTTTACAAGTGTTGACACCTCTATTCGTCTCATGGTATCAAACTTTTCAATTTCTTCACACCACGTCTCTGCACCAGAATTAATTGGAACGAACTTTACACTCTTGGTAATATCCACTTCCCTTGATAGATTTGCTGAAACAATGCAAGGCAAGCCTGCGCTCTGTGCTTCTACAATCGTAACAGGAAAACCTTCGTGAAATGAAGGCAAAAGGAAAGCATCTGCAGCTTGCATTAGACAGTTCACATCGTGTCTCATGCCAAGGAATTTTACTTTGTCACTTATTCCGAGTTCTTTTGCATAGGCCACCAAATCATCGTGTAATTCTCCAACTCCTGCTATAAGTAATAAGACTTTCTTCCCACGGTCTACTAATACTTGTAGGATCTCTAATAAATTCCTTTGGTTTTTTACTTGAGTTAGTCTACCGGCATGGAATAGTACCAAAGTTTCTCCATCAGCATTAAGCCGTCTCCTATATTCTTCTCTTGTAGACATATCAAATTTATATTTGCCATAGTCTACACCATTTTTTACAAAGTAAACATCATGTTCCTTTGTATACGTTTTACCATAGAACCATTCAGCCGATTTGAAAGAACAACAGCAAGGCATGTCTACATATTGGTGATACTTTCTTCTATTCCAATAATGCATGCCTAACAACACCCACCTTTTTATAAGATTAGTTTCTTCAAACGAAGAACCATGTGAGTGAGTTATAACTTTTGCATCGGAATATTTCTTTACAACGGAAAGTATCGTTGCATTGCTCATAATGCAAGCATTTATCCATACATAATCATATTTCGTTTCTCTTAGGAGTGTTTTTAGTCCTTGTGCAAAGCCATTTCTGTCACCTCCCCAAGTTGGGATATGTACAAAACGTATATTTTTATTCTCATATTTCTTTTCATACAGAGAAGGTGCATTAGAATGAATAATATCAAATTGACAATATCGCGCAAGCCTCTCAACAATAGACATAACAATAGATTCTACACCCCCCCAATTATTAGAAAGACCGTATACTAATATTCTGCTCATATTCCTTTCTTTTGTTATATGCATAAATAAAATTTATAAAGGCAAATACAATCCATACCGTACGTCCTCCACTTAAATTCACGAAAAACGTTGCCGTTGCATACCCCATAAGAGGTAAAGCTAAAAAGAGCATTTTTTTTGATGTCTTATCTATTTCCTTTATTCCTTTAATAATATAGCTTACATATAAAATAAAGCCTAAGAGCCCTTGCTCCACAAAATATAAAAGATATTGATTATGAGTAACATAGTTCAGACTCACTTCAACACCCGTACTATGCTGTTGTAATACAAAAGGACAATTCCCAAATCCTGTACCTGTGATAAAGTAATACATCCATCGCGCTAAGTATGCTGTCCATATGGCAATTCTATTCGAGCCACCAGTTTCCTTTGCTTCACCAAAATCAAACCTCATACTTAAAGTTTCGCGGAAATCGCTCGGTATTATATACTTATATATGATGAAGAGTATTAAGAAAATAAATATGCTACAAAAAATAATTTTTATAAACTTATACTTCCTTTTTAAGTACATGACAGCCATAAGAAACAAAGCGAGCATTCCACCTCTTGAAAATGACATAATAAGGGCATATGCTGACACCGCTACCAAAAAAAGAGATATGCCTCTATTGATTTTAGCTTTTACTTTTACCTCATTTAATAAAAATAAGGCAAATGATAGTGCAACTAAAGAATCTACAGCCATCGCATTAGGGTCTGTGAGCCCACCAGAAATGCGTACTAAATCATTAGAATATTCATTTTGATAGCCACCAATGATGATCGTACTACAGAAACCACAGCAAAATGCCAATAGATACATTGGAATTTTTACTAAGCCACTACATAACGATTTAAAGAGTATACATGAATATAATCCAAAAGCAAAAAACTTTAATATTGCATCTCCTGAACTTGTTTTTCCTTTAATAAAATTATCTCCAGTTACATACACATCAGTCTGTCTCTTATACACATCTCCGAGCCCACGAGACATGCGC
>ERZ1027181.765-NODE-765-length-15683-cov-11.697466_pt1 | contig 15683 bp, 17 predicted proteins | sample MGYA00519247_ERZ1027181 | MGnify/ENA primary metagenome ERZ1027181 (study PRJEB26926, sample SAMN06164415) | human gut metagenome | biome: ENVO:00009003; feature: ENVO:2100002; material: ENVO:00002003 | host: Homo sapiens | place: USA | collected 2012 ...
ATGGCTGGCAGGCAGTATTTAACACATTTGGTGCTTTAGCCATTGCTGCAGAGACATATGGACTACAAGGAGCGGTTAGTCTTAGAGTGAGTCAAAATGTTTTTGGTGTTGTGTTTGCTTTAGCATTTTGTGTTATATTTTATTGGTTTATGTCTAAAAAAAAGGAAAGTGAGGTGACCGTACATGCAGAGTGAAGTGAATCAGGAAGAAAATTTGAATAGAATTATTACGGTTCCTAATCTTCTTTCTTTTTTTCGGCTTTGTCTGATTCCGGTAATGTAAGCGCACAATAATCACCCGGCCCGAACAAAGTTACGGCAGAGTCCCGTTCGCGGGACTCTGCCGTTTGTTCATTTCCGTATATGTTCCCGGTGTCGGACTGCCGGGTGCCAGGGCATCAGCTTTTCCAGCTCCTCATGGGTCGGAGATTTGCCCAGATAGGGCAGCATACTCAGCACCAGCAATAGATACCCATAAGGCTCAATGCCGTTGGCCTTGGCCGTTTCCACCAGCGAATACACAATGGCACTGGATTCCGCTCCCTTGACGCTGTCGCAGAACAGCCAATTCTTTCTTCCCACCACAAAGGGCCCATGAGCCGCATGGGGAACGGGTACAGCTTTGAACGGCTGCGTGCGCGGGCTCTTTACAGCGACAAGGTTGCGGCTCTCGTTGTCTACACGATGCAGACGGAGAGCGTCCCTGTTGCCGAGGAGCCTTCTTGCGACAAGCCGCCTCACGCGATGGGATATATGTCGTTCCTTTCGTTCTCGAAGCCGAAGGTACACTGGGAAACGGTCTACTCTATGAAGCCGGAGTTTGCGCCGCAGGAAGACTCGCTGCTGGCCTTCAGCAACTATGTCCGTGAGGACGATGACAACGATGAATGCCCGTTGCAGAATGAGGATTTTGCGGCAGAAGAGCAGGAGGTGGAGTAACATGACAATGGCAGAGGTACGGATTGACATGGAGACCACCCTGTACGAGCAGATGGCCGCGCTGTGCGCCAAATTTGGCACCACTGTTGAGGCGATGGCGGTACGGTTCTGCGAAGAGTTCGTGCGGATGGGAACGCCTCCCGTGCCTGAGCCCTATGCATCTATGAGTGTGGAGGACAAAATCGACTTTATTGCTCAAAACATTCTGAGGGAATACAATTCCAGATGACGTGAAAGCCTCGTGAGAGAAGTTCTCACGAGGCTTTTAACATATCTTTTATCTCGAAACCCTTGTGCTGCAACGTGTTTTCGCTTATAATTGCTGTAAGATTAGCAAACGGGAATTCAGGGAGACAATTATGGATAAAACATTTCAGAAGTTTTTGCGGAGTGGAATTGACCTTTCTCCTGTGGGGGTAGAACGTCGTGAAGATAATAACCCTTACTTCTGCACACCGAAAGGTGCCTCTATATTTGGTTGGGCAGGCGTGGATGGTATCCACTTTTGCTTTATACGAGGATTCGGCGGTATGGTCTTTGCTGTCAGTCCCATGAACTCCGCGCCTGATTTTGTTCACCCTTTGTCGAAAGATTTTGCAGACTTTTTGAGGCTGCTTCTTGCCTGCGGCGATGTAGCGGCACTGGAGCAGGCTTGGATGTGGGAGGAAGCACAATTTGAAGCCTTCTTGCGGAATAATCCGCCGACACAAGCACAGCAGGTGCGGTTGTCTGAAGTCGCTGCACGGCTGAAATTGACTCCGATGGAGCATCCGTGGGTGTATCTCAAAGAGCTGCAAGCATCCTTTGATTACGGGAAAATCAAGTATACAGAGGACTACTACGATATTGACATGAACCCTGCGGCAGAACCGACTGCTCCGGAATGGAAAGTCTACTTTGAGGGAAATTTCTGGGGGCATTCGGGAAGAGACCGTGCCGGAGTAGAAATCAAATTGAATAAACACTTTGATTGGGCGGGGCATCATTGGATTATCCCTGCGGTGTATTCTTGCAGCAAGGGGCTGGTCGTGGATTTCTGTATGCGTGCCGAAGCGGAGGACATCCGCAGGTTCATAGCAAAATGGAACCTGACTGCTGAGAATGATTCAGCGGAAAACTTTACGCAGGAACAGCAGATGCAGATGGAGCTGGAAAATCCGCTTGACCTTGATTTCAGCGCCAAAATAGAGCTGAACGGAAAGACACTGCAATCTTCTCACGGCTGTGCAGTAGGCATCATTCCATGCTTGCCGGATGGAGTAGCAAACGAGAAAGTGGCGCAAGCGGCAGCCACGCATTATGGCTTAGACGACTCCTACGGCTGGATGATTTACAGGGAGTCTTATCTGTGGGGCAGAAAACGCCGCCCTGAAATAAAATCACTTTCCATTACGATGGAGCAGCAGCCGTGCCGCGTACCCGGCCCGCATTTCAAGACGCACGCTCCCGGTGATTCGTTTTCTTTCTCCCATCCGGTCAGCGGAACGGAATACACATTGACTGTGCAGGAGTTGGAAGAACAGGCGATTTCTCAACAACAGTTTGACTCGAATCGTTGGTGCTACCCGACACATTTTACTGCCATGAGCTATACCATTTCTCCTGAACCAGATGATGATATTTCAATCTGCGATTGTGCTGAGGGCGACAGGCCTCTGGAAATCGCCCCATGTGCTGACAGCTATGCGCCGGAGGCCAGAAACGGTATTGTCTGTGTCGGTGTTATCGGTGGCGCGGTTGGCCCAGCCGCAGTTGTGTTCGGAAAGAACGCTCAAGGACATCTACACGCTGTCTGCTCCGCGCTGCATTTTGAACCAGTGGCAGAAGATATTGAATGGCGCGTTGAGTTTCATGTCGTTCAATTTTCAAACGAAACATTCTTACTCATATAACGCTACATACATAAGCCCCCTCGTGAGGTCAATTCTCACGAGGGGGTTCTTTTTCAGGCACCGAGCGTACCGCTGCGTAGTGCCTCCACCAGCGGCAGCACCTGCCACTTGTGGATGGTGTACTCGTTGCCATCCAGCAGCAACAGCCAGTATACCTGCCGCTCCAGCAGCAGGGTCTTGTCCGCGTTCCATCGCTTGATGCCGACCTCGTAGACGCCATCTCCCGGCAGCTCCACATCGAACCGTCGGCCTTTCGGTGTCTTTGGCGGCCACTGGTATTGCAGGAACTTGCGGGCAAAGCGGTACTTGGGGTCTGGACCCATGATGTGGGACACATAGGGATACGCCCGCGTGTTGGGAATATGCGGCACGAATATGGAGTAGCCCCAGTACCAAATGTCATCGTCGTCCTTGCACGGAGGAACATTGTTTCTGCGGCTCGTGTCCATCGGAGTTGCCCTCCGCCGCCTACGACTCAAACCCCGGCGGCGTCAGCTTCCGAAGGATTTCCGCTGCTTCCTCGGCGGTGTAGTGATTGTAGTAGGCATCCAGTGGATGCAGCATCTCCTCGTAACGCAGGGTCGCTATCTCGTAGCCCTCCATATCGCCGAGGTGTTTTGCCTTCTGCTTCAGCAGGCTCAGTTCGTTGGGGCGGATGTCCTCCAAGGGCAATTCGCCTGACAGGATTTTCTCCTGACGCGGCGTGTACGCCGTCCCATACTGAGGTTTGTACTCTACGCTGTCCCTGTCTTTGAAGGAAAAATACGGGTCTTTTCTGCTCATAAAAATCACCTCCTGTTACAGAAAATTCTATAACAGGAGGTCTTAAATTGGTAGCACACGAGAAAAGAAACTCAGGACAACTTTTTTGCACCGTTCCCACACGAAACGATTTAGCTCTCAGCTCCCTGCTTTTTTCCGCCCAACCCACACAAAAGTTGGGATACCCGTTTCCCGGCTCGCCGCCCCTTGACGGCAGCTGCCGCCTCCCCTATAATGGTGCCAAACCCCCTCCCCCGTCTCCGGGAGAAGAAAGGACGTACACCATGAAAAAAGCTCTGATCGTTGTGGATATGCAAAAGGATTTTGTGGACGGCTCGCTGGGAACCCCTGCGGCGCAGTCCATCGTCCCTGCGGTGGTGGAGAAGATCCGCGCCTTCCGGGGCGACGCCCTGCTGGTCACGCTGGACACCCACGGTGCGGACTACCTGCAAACGCTGGAGGGCAAAAAGCTCCCCGTGCCCCACTGCATCAAGGGCACCCCCGGTCACGCCCTGCACAGTGAGATACAGGCGGCACTATCCGGAAAGCCCCACACCCTCGTGGAGAAAAACACCTTCGGCTCCTTCGATGTGGCGCGGCTCCTTGCGGAGCGATTCCCCGGCGAAACGCCGGAGATCAAGCTGGTGGGGCTCTGCACGGACATCTGCGTCCTCTCCAATGCGCTGCTCCTCCGCGCCGCCTTCCCGAACGCCCCCATCACCGTGGACGCCCGCTGCTGCGCCGGCGTAACAGAGGACGCCCACCGCGCCGCCCTCACCGCCATGCAAAGCTGCCAGATCGACATTCTCGCCCTGTGACCACAAAAAAGACACGCCTCAGGTGACCCTCAATAAGACAGTATGAGGACATTACTGGCATAGGGTAGCTGCCGTGCAGGAGTGCGACAAGAAAAAGGCGATACTTGGTTTTCACAACCAGGTGTCGCCTTTTTCTATCTTTAGCAGAATGTTTGAATCTTATTGGAGGTACATATGATGCAGGAACTGGACTATATCCGTTGCGGTGATTATTTTTGTTTTGTGGGCGGCGGCGAGACCGTATCAAGGGCTTGTACTGGGAAAAAGGTGGCTTCATCCTGCTGTACAAGCGGCTGGAACAGGGCGCATACCAATGGCCGCGCTCTGAATCCGAGGTGAAGACGCTAACACCGCAGCAGTACCGCTGGCTCATGGAGGGGCTGCAAATCGAGCAGCCGAAAGCCCACCGACCGGTGACGGGATTGACCACAGTCTGAGCAGGGAAAATGGGTGGAAACCATTGAAAATACTGGCTTTTTGCCGTGTTCTGTGGTATAATATTTGCATGGAAAACAGAGAAATACAGACAAGTAACACAGAGGAAAAGCTGACCCGATGAAAAAAGCCCGTACAGAAGTACTCTGTGCGGGCTTTTAAGATGCCTAGAGGCCGGGGCAGGGGAGAGACCCCGTCGGTTTTACAGGGATCGGCAAGCGGCGAACAGGGCCCGGCAGCTGTCGAAGCCCAGGCGCTCCGCCAGCTCGGCGCAGCGCACGTCGTTGTCGTTGATGGACACCTCTTTCTCCGTGGGGAAATAGGGAAGGTGCGGTGTCACCTCGTCCACAATGTTTCCGTAGGAGGCGCCGGCCAGCGCCGCCGCGTTGTGGAGCTTTTCCCGTGCGGCGGGGCAGCCCTTCACCGCGTACTGGGTGTATTTCAGCACCGCCGCGATGGCCTCCGTCAGCATGCCGTCGGTAAACTCCGTGCAGCTGGGGTCCAGATAGGCCCGGGCCGCGTGGGAGAGGATCTCCAGGGCGCAGGTCTTTACCTGCTCCGCCGTCAGCGTGGCGGTGAAATCCGCGTCCGTCACGGAGATCTCCGGCAGCAGATGGATGCTTTTCAGCGAACAGTTCCGGCCCTCGTCATTTTCCAGGATGGCAAAGGGAGAATTCTGGGCGCCGCTGGAAAAATTGGTGGCGATCAGCACCAGCTTGGCCTTGGTGCATGCCGGGATGCGGGCCGGGTCCGCCGACGCGGCCGCCAGGTCCAGCTCCGGGTCCTGGTACAGGGCCAGCAGCGCCTTGGCGGCGCTCATGGCGTTGTTGCCGCCCACGCCCACGATAACGTCCGGCTGGAACTCGTGCAACTTGGGCAGTGCGCTGCGGAGGTCCACAAAGGACACCCGCTTGCCTATGGTGAAAAACTCCGCCGCCCGGATCCCCTGCTTCCGCAGCAGATCCACCACCGGCGCGGCGATCCCGGCCCGGTACAGTTCCGGGTCCGTCACCAGCAGGGCGCGGCTACAATGGTAGATCTCCCCCAGTTCCCGCAGGGCCGCCGGGGTACAGCCGGCTTTGAAATAAACTTTCTTGGGAAGGTTCAGTGCCTGTATCATCACTCACCTCGTTTTCTTACATGTCCGGGGGCAAGTCCCCGGAAGGAACAGGTGTGCCAGGAAAGCCCCTGTGGACTTTTCCCCACCTTTGAGTGCCAGGGGGTCGGTGCCGAAGCACCGGCCCCCTGCATGAGTTGGTTGTTGTATATGGTTATCGGAGATGCAGGCGCTTCGTTTAGTTGAAGCCGCCGGTCTTGGCCACGCCCAGATCGGCACTGAGGCCCATGGGATATGCGGCGTGGGTGTCGGTGGGCAGGGTGACGGGCACTTCCCAGGTGTCGCCGTACTTCTCGGTGTACTTCTTCTCGCCGTAGAAGGCCTTCAGGTAGCAGCCCTTCAGCTCGCCGATGGTGGGATACACGGGGTTGCAGCCGGTGCAGGCATCGTGGAAGGCCCACTCGGACATCTGGTCCACAGCCGCCAGGAACTCGGCCTCCCACTCCTCGGCGCTCTTTTCGGGATGGGCCTCCAGCAGCCAATCCAGAATGGTCTCGGGGATGTCGATGTCCTTATTCAGCTGCCGGCAGGCTTTGATCCAGTTCTCGAAGGTCTGCTCGTCAGTCTTGCCCTTGACGCCGATCAGCTCGCCCAGCTCCACGTACCGCTCAAAGGCCTGAGGATACTTGTACTGGGAGAAGGTGCCCATCTTGTAGGGATGACGCTGGGCGTTGAAGCGGCAGACGTAGGGGAACAGCAGGGCGTTGGCGGTGCCGTGAGGAATGTGGAACCAGCCGCCTATCTTGTGGGACAGGGAATGGTTGATGCCCAGGAAGGCATTGGCGAAAGCGATACCGGCGATGGCGGAGGCGTTGGCCATCTTCTCACGGGCCACGGGGTCAGCCTTGGCATCCCGGAAGGCGGAACGATAGGCCCGGGGCAGGTAGTCGAACACCATCTTGGTGGCGTCGCGGCACATGCCGTTGGTGTACTCGGTGGCGTAGGTGGAGACATAGGCTTCCACCGCGTGGGTCAGCACGTCATAGCCGGAGGCCTGGGTGGCTCTGGGGGGCAGCTTCATCATGTTGTCAGCGTCGATGATGGCCATTTCGGGCATCATCTCATAGCCGATCAGGGGCCACTTCATGCCGGTGTTGCCATCGGAAATGATGGTGAAGGGGGTGCATTCGGAGCCGGTACCGGCGGTGGTGGGGATGCAGACCAGCTTGGCCTTCTTGCCCATCTGGGGGAAGAAGCGGATACGCTTCCGGATGTCCAGGAAGGTGGTGGCCATGTCCAGGAAGCCCTCTTCGGGATTCTCGTACATGATCCACATGATCTTGGCGGTGTCGATGGCGGAGCCGCCGCCCACGGCGATGATGACGTCGGGCTCGAACTCGTGCATCTTGGGCAGGCCCTTCATGGCGTCCTGGATCTGGGGATCCACACGGATGTCGAAGAACTCGGCGGTCTCGATGCCCATATCCCGCAGCTGGTTGATGATGGCGTCGCAGGCGCCCAGCTGATACAGGGTGGAGTCGGTGATGATGAAGGCACGCTTGAAGTTGTAGACCTCCTTCATCTCCCGCAGGGCCACGGGGGTGCAGCCGGTCTTGTAATAGACCTTCTTGGGCAGCTGGAGCCACAGCATGTTCTCCTTGCGGATGGTGACGTTCTTGATGTCCAGCAGCTGCTCGTAGTTGGTGTTGCCCATGAAGGCGGAGTGGCCCACGGAGCCGGGCCCCAGGGTCAGGGAGGGAGCCAGACCGAAGTTGTACAGGTCGCCGATGCCGCCGAAGGATGTGGGCTGGTTGATGAGGATGCGGCCAGCCTTCATCCGCAGGCCGAACTTGGTGATCTTCTCTTCCTCGGTGGGGTCGATGTACAGTGCTGCGGAGTGGCCTGCGCCGCCCTCCAGCACCAGCTTGTAGCAGATGTCGAAGGCCTCGTCCAGCGTCTCGGCCTTGTACATACCCAGCAGGGTGGTCAGCTTCTCGTTGGCCCACGCGCAGTCATGAGAGGTGTCGTTGGTCTCATAGATCAGAACCTTGGTGTCATAGGGAACCTCGATCCCGGCCATTTCAGCGAGGCGGCAGGCGGTCTGGCCAACAGCGGGGGGCTTGACGCCGTGGGTCTTGGAGTTGAAGAACACCTCGGCCACCTTAGCAGCTTCGTCGTCGTTGAGGAAGTAGCAGCGGGCTTCCTTCAGCAGACGCTTGACCTCGTCATAGACGTTGGCGAGAACGGTGATATGCTGCTCGGAGGCGCAGATCATGCCGTTATCGAAGGTCTTGGAGTGGATGATGGACTCCACAGCCATCCGCAGGTCGGCGCTCTCGTCGATAACCACGTTGCAGTTGCCGGGGCCGACGCCGATGGCGGGGGTGCCGGAGGAGTAGGCCGCCTTCACCATACCGGAGCCGCCGGTGGCCATGATCAGGTCCACGCTCTTCATCAGCACGTCGGAGATCTCCATGGAGGGAACGGAGATCCAGCTGATGACATGCTCGGGCAGGCCCGCCTCGATGGCGGCGTCCCGCATGATCTTCGCGGCGGCGATGGAGCAGTTCACCGCATGGGGATGAGGAGAGAGAATGACGGCGTTGCGGGTCTTCAGCGCCAGCATGATTTTATAAATGGTAGTGGAGGTAGGGTTGGTAGTGGGGGTAATGGCGGCGATGACACCCTTAGGGGATGCAATCTTTTTCACGCCATAGGCCTTGTCTTCGGAAATGACACCGCAGGTCTTCTTATTGCGCATGTAGTTCCAGACATGCTCAGAGGCATACTGATTCTTGGTGACCTTATCCACAACGATGCCGTAGCCGGTCTCCTCACAGGCCATCTTGGCCAGGGGGATACGCATTTTGGACACGGCCATAGCCGTCTTTTCACAGATGGCATCCACCTGCTCCTGGGTAAAGGTCCCGTACGCTTCCTGGGATGCACGAATGATGGGAAGGGCTTCCTGCAGGGTCTCAACAGAGTTGATGGTCAGCGGGGTAGACATATACGTTCCTCCTTCATTTTTGATCGCTGGATGAATAGCTGTTAATGTTATAACAAAAAAACCACGCTCCCGCAATCCCTAATTTGCGCCTTATTCGCCCATGATAATCCAGCGTTCGCTTATCTTTAAGGTGTTCCTTTTCGCGGCGAAAGTCAAGGGGCGGCGCGGAGAATTTTTAGAGAGGCAAAAACCGTGTTCCAAAGGATTATTTACTGTTTTTTCGCTATTTTACCCTCAGAAAAAATTTTGTTAAAAAAGAAAGTCCAAATGTTTCCGTCATTATGCACAGTAAAAATGTTGTACCATAAGCGCGCAGGGATTTCAATGTAGAACACCAGGCATCCCTGCTTTTCCTGCGAATTTTCCGTTTGCCCAATGTCATCCGTGTGCCGAGAGGGAAGGCCTCAGTGCTTTCAGCGAAAGATTCAATCAATTCAAACACGGTTTCTTATTCGGCCTTACATCTACTCGACACAAATACTTTCTGTTCACCTATATTGGGATGCTTGAGCAAAAGCTGACCGCTGAGCGGAAAAAGCTCTCCCGCCGCTATTCCGCGCTGAGAGACGAGGTAAAGGAAGTGGAGCAGATACGGAAGGGCGTTTACAGTATCCTGCGGGAAGAAAACCGCAAAGAGCAGCCTGCGCACAAGCAAGACCTTGAACGATGGAAAACGGCCACGCAGAGAGTAAAATGCCCTGCGTGGCCGACTGCTTTATGCCTCTCACATCATAACAGAACCAACGGCTTGATAAGGTCAGCGGGCTTGTCCTTCATCAGCATAAGTGCGGGTTCCACATTTTTCAATCCATGGAACTTGTGCGTAATGAGCTTTTCGGGATGAATGCGACCGGTCTGAACCAAACGAGCCAGTTTCTCCGAACGTAATCTCCCACCGGGCATTAGCCCTCCGACGATCTTTTTATGTCCCATCCCGCAGCCAAGCTCAATTCGAGGAAGCCCGATAGTGTCTCCTTCTCCGAGGTAATTGACATTGCCAATCACCCCGCCTGGCTTCAACATTTGGATGGCCTGAGAGAATGTATTATTGTCGCCTCTGGCAACAATAATACGATCCACACCTTTGCCGGACGTTTTCTCCATGATCTGCTCTACAATGTCACCCTCCCGATAGTTGATGATGGCTGTGGCGCCAAATTCCAAAGCAAGTTGGGCGCAATTCTTTCGCGATCCCACCGCATAAATATCGGCCGCCCCGCGAATGGCTGCGGCAGCAACAGACATGAGACCGACCGGACCAATACCAATCACAGCTACGGTGTCGCCAAACTGAATATCCGCCAATTCCGCTCCATGAAATCCGGTGGGAACCATATCGCTAATCATACAGGCCGCACCGAGATCCATTCCATCGGGCAATAGCGCAAGGTTCCCATCTGCATCGTTGACATGGAAGAACTCTCCGAATACGCCGTCTTTGAAATTTGAAAACTTCCAACCAGAGAGCATTCCTCCGGAGTGCATGGCAAATCCTCCCTGCGCCTCCAAAGAGTTCCAATCCGGTGTAATTGCCGAAACGAGTACCCGATCGCCAACCTTGAAGTCCTTGACGAGTTTACCAACCTCGACAATTTCACCGACGGCCTCATGACCCAGGATCATGTCCTTTCTGTCACCGATTGCCCCCGCCCAGACGGTGTGAATGTCGGAGGTGCAGGGAGCCAGGGCAAGGGGCTTGCAGATAGCATCCATCGGGCCGCAGGTGGGTTCTTTCTTTTCGATCCAGCCGGTCTTTCCGATCTTGATCATTGCGAATCCTTTCATTGCAGAGACTTCCTTTCTTTATTTATTTTTATCTGGCAATTAGAGGACGATAGTCGATGGTGGGTTGCGTATACCGGCCTACTACTGCCAGATTTTTTCATGAGCAAAATTTTCTATAGAAATTATAGCACAGATTTGTGAATATTTCCACTATTTTCTGCATCTTTCGCATGTATTTCTGCATCTTTCACATATAACAGATGCTCCACCCGCTCCGGCTATCCGGACCGTCAAGGGACGAGTCGTATTTTCCCGCGCACAGCGCGAAAAAAACTCCACTCTTAAACCCTTGACCGTCTGGATTTTTGCCGCCGTCCTTTCGCCGCCGAAAACGGGGAACAGGATTTTACAACCCTGCCCCTGCTTTCGTCCGCTCCATTTTAGCGGCAAAAACGCCTGCACTGCTGCGGCGGTCATCGTCAGTCTTTGCAGGGCTGCGCGCCCTGCGCCCCCCGACCTCAAACAAGGAACAGAATGATGGCTGATGCGGAACGGGGAGATGCGGACAGTTGGGAGATGCTTATAGTGCAAAAAACTGAACCGTTCCGGCTATCTCTATGATGAACCGCATTTCTTGCTGCAGCAGGAGGTTAGTGAGGTTGGCAGTTACTTTTCCATTATCAAGGCGATTGCGGCTGGAAACCACAAGCTTTCCACGATTGCCGCTGTGTTGGAGGTCAAGTCAACGAACCTGACCAAGTACCTGAAGACCTTGATGGATCTGGATATTCTGGAACGAAGGGTGCCTGTCACAGAGGAAAATCCCGAGAAGAGCAAGCGCGGCCTTTACAAGATCAAGGATAACTATCTGCGGTTTTGGTTCGCATTTATCTATCCCAATATGAGCTTTATCGAAAGCGGGCATAGCGGTATCGTGATGGATAAGATCCGCAGGGGACTCACTACCAGCCACATTGGCTTCGTATATGAGGACATCTGCCAGGAGCGGATGTGGGAATTGAATGTCAATAACGCATGGCCGTTCCAGTTCTCCAAGCTGGGTGGGTATTGGGATTCCAAGAATGAGATCGACATTGCAGCTCTTGATCCGGAGGGCAAGAACCTGATTCTGGGAGAGTGCAAGTACTGGAAAGAGCCTGTTGGTCTTAATGTCCTTCGTGATTTGGAAGCTAAGGCCCGCGATGTCGCATGGGAGCGAGATCAACGAAAAGTGTGGTACGTCCTGTTCAGTATCTCCGGCTTTTCTGATGAAAACTATGTGCCCATGCCGCAACACGAGATGATCTTCTTTTGATTGATGATAGAGGAAGATAGCTGATCGACCAGCCGGTTCAATATCTTCAATGCGCTCTAAAATTCTTTGAGGGAATTAAAGAAGTTCTGACAAATGTGTATAAAACAGACGTGGAGATTTCCACGTCTGTTTTTTCCTATCTGTTGCAGTAATGCGTATTAAAGTCGTATAAACACAGTATAAGCACAAAAGAGAAGGAGCTGATCTTATGTTAGTCTGTATCGACCACGGAAATAAACAAATTAAAACGGCCAGTCGGGTATTTACATCCGGACTGGTAGAGAGCGATACCCGTCCCCCTTTCGGTGACAACATCATGTTCTACAACGGAAAGTATTACACCCTCTCTGACCAGCGTATCCCTTATATTCGGGATAAGACAGAGGACGACCGGTTCTTCATCCTGACGCTATTTGCCATTGCCTATGAGATCAATGCCGCAGGCCGGTATGCACCGGATCAGCTGATGGACATTCAACTTGCCGTGGGGCTGCCGCCCGCGCATTACGGCACGCAGTATAAGCGCTTTGCCCAATACTTCCTTGACCGGGGTATGATCGGCTTCGAGTTCAACGGCAAGGTCTATTCCATCTGTATCACGGAGGCGATTTGTTTCCCGCAGGCACTGGCGGCCACGGCTCCGGTATTCAAGCAGCTCCAGCTCGGCACGGTTGCCAAGGCCATTGTGATCGATATTGGCGGCTTTACCGCCGACTACCTCTCCCTGCGCTACGGTGCGGCGGACTGGGCATCCTGCGATTCGCTGGAAAATGGCATTATTACGCTCTACAATCGGCTGCTGTCCAAGATCCGTGCCGACTATGATCTGCTGCTGGAGGAAACGGACATTGACGCCATCCTTACCGGCCGCAGTACAGAGTATGGAAGCGAGATCCAATCGCTGGTAGAGCACGGCGCAGAGTCCTTTGTGGCAGACCTTTTCCGCACCCTGCGTGAGCGGAAGATCGAGCTGCGTACTGGCAAGGTTATTTTCGTAGGCGGCGGTTCCTTGCTGCTCCGCAAGCAGATTGAAAATTCCGGCAAAATCGGTACAGCCATCTTCGTGGAGGAGATCAGCGCCAACGCTGCCGGGTACGGGCTCCTATACGCAGCCACGAAAGCAAATAGGTGAACAGTATGGGCGAGAAGAAAGACGCCTTCCGATTTACGGTGCAATTCAATGCCGGCGACCCAAGCCACCAGCAGGTAGCCGCTATCCTGAACGAACAGGGGCGGCGCAAAGCACAGTTCCTTGTCAATGCCGTGATTCATTACATAAACTGTCCGGAGTCGCCGGAGGCTACAGCTGCGCCCAAGATAGACCGGCAGACAGTAGAACAGTTGGTACGTGAGATACTATCCAACATGCAGCCGGAAAACACCCCCACAGCGGAGGGGAATACTCCCGGAGATTTTCCGCCTGTCACGGCATCAGAGAGTATCCCATTCGATGCCGCCGCCATGCTGGGGGAAGATGGTTTCCATTCGCTCCTGAACTCCTTGGCTGCGATACAGGAGCAATAAGAATAACACACGACATGGGAAAGGTGAGGATGAACTATCCTCACCTTTTTTGTGTAAGGCGTAGAATTTTTCCTCACAGATACAGCCTTACTGCCAGCCTCTTTTTTATCAATTCACAACCGCTGTAAAAGCTGCGCACAGAGTTCTCCTACATTTTGTGTTGTCAAAATGCCAGCACTGCACAGCGCTTCCTTAATTTGTCTCTTGCTTGTTTAGAACTTATGTTCTATTATAAGGGCTAAGAAAACTGTGAGGAGGGACAAAGGATGGGGCGGCATATTCTGCATGTGGACATGAACGCATTTTACGCATCTGTAGAATGCCAGCGCCGCCCTGAACTGCGGCAAAAACCGGTGGCGGTCTGCGGCGATCCGGAGGCCCGCCATGGCATCGTACTTACCGCCAACTATGTAGCGAAGCCACGAGGCGTCAAGACAGGCATGGCCATCTGGCAGGCGAAACAGGTCTGTCCTGATCTGGTGGTGCTGCCTGCCGATATGGGAGAATATATCCGGTTCAGTAAAATGGCCCGTGAGATCTATGAAAAATACACCGACCAGATTGAGCCGTTTGGCCTTGATGAAAGCTGGCTGGATGTGACCGGCAGCGTCGGCCTGTTCGGCTCGGCCATGAGCATTGCTGAGGAGATCAGCGCACGAATCAAGTTTGAGCTGGGCATCACCGCCAGCATTGGCGTTTCAGATAATAAGATCACGGCAAAGCTGGGCAGCGACTACAAGAAGCCGGACGCCATCACCCGCATTGAGCGGGACAACTATAAGGAACTCGTCTATCCGCTGCCGGCAGCCGACCTCCTCTATGTTGGCCCTGCCACCGAGCGCAAGCTGCGTGGTGTTGGGATATATACCATTGGGCAGCTTGCAGAGGCGTCGCCGGAGCTTCTTGAATATAGGCTAGGGAAAATGGGGCTGGTACTGCATACCTTCGCCAACGGACTTGATGTATCACCTGTGCAGCGCAGTGACCATATCCGTGCCATAAAATCGGTAGGCAATAGCGCCACCACGCCACGTGATCTGGTCAGTGATGACGATGTGCGCCTCATGCTGTATCTGTTGGCCGAGAGCGTTGCTTGCAGAATGCGGGAGCTGGCATCGAAGTGTATGGTGGTCGAGGTCAGCGTTCGGGACAAAGAGCTGCACTGGTATAGTCGGCAGCGAAAACTGGCAGTTCCGACCTGCTCCAGTGCGGAGATTGCGGAAGTGGCGTTTGATCTCTTTCGCCGCAGCTATTCTTGGACAGCGCCGATACGCAGCATAGGTGTGCGTGGCGCCGATCTGGTAGATGTGACTATTGGTATACAAACTTCGCTTTTTGATAACGATAGGCGTCGGAGCACGTGGGAGCAGATCGATGTGACTGTGGACAGGCTACGGCAGCGATATGGCTATATGAGCGTGCGCCGCGCCATTACCATGTCCGATCCGGTGCTGGGCTGTATCAATCCCAAGGATGATCACACCGTACATCCCGTGGGATACTTCGCAGGATAGGGGGTATATGAATGGAGCTTGAAAAGCGGTATGTGCCGGTGACAGTGCATTTCGATGCAGGTGGAAAGATGCGTCCCATTGAGATTGAATTCGATGAGAGCCGAAAGTATCATATTGACAAGATACTGGATGTACGCCGCGCTGCCTGCCAGAGTGTGGGCGGCGTGGGAGACCGCTATACCTGCCGGATACGGGGACAGGAGAGCTATCTATGGTTTGAAAAGGGCCGCTGGTTCGTGGCGGCGAAGGATGGAAAATAGAAATGAGAAAGACGCCGGCATTTCTGAAGTGACACGCCTTCCTTTTCTCCAACTTCATCAACGGTCATTCCGCCAACGTAGTACATCCAAATTCTGCGGAACTGTGTTTCCGTCAGATTGTCCCTGATCTGAGAAACCATCGCGGAAGCCATTCTGCGCCGTTCAGCTTTCTCGTGCTTGCACTCCATAACCACATCAATGGCAGGAATGGAAAATGCGGCTTCGGACAGGCTGTCAATGGACGTATTGTGTTTCCCCTCTACCACATCCTGATTGTCCTCGGTGTGGTAGTTTTCATCTGACCAAGATTTCCAGTTCAGGAATTCTTCCTCGCTGGCAAAGTCCTCGCGGGTCAGGCGGATGATGACTTCATTGGCGTCCATATAAACGATGGCATCGGGGTCTTTCTTATTCAGCGCATAGATGCTTTTTC
>ERZ1027181.768-NODE-768-length-15670-cov-17.719757_pt1 | contig 15670 bp, 18 predicted proteins | sample MGYA00519247_ERZ1027181 | MGnify/ENA primary metagenome ERZ1027181 (study PRJEB26926, sample SAMN06164415) | human gut metagenome | biome: ENVO:00009003; feature: ENVO:2100002; material: ENVO:00002003 | host: Homo sapiens | place: USA | collected 2012 ...
CAGTTTTGCGTGCCCCCGGCAGGGCATAAAAAAACGCCACAGGTTTGTGTTACCCATGGCGTTGCCCCGGCAGATGGCCGGTCTGTATTCAGTTATATGGTCACGGGGCGGAGGCCCCGATTGACGGGTACTGTACCCGTATCTTGGCATTTCGTGGTCTTTCAGCGTGTCAAGGCTCACTCAACAGTAGTAAAATCGTAGTAAATGAGATGGTTTTGACCTGTCTGAAATGCCCGTGGATACAGTGTTTTCAAGGGATAATCAGATTTTGGCTTGATTTTTTCTTTAACAGTAGCAAGAACTTGAAGCAAAATCCCTTGCAGTAGCAGAGAATTTCCGCTATTGCAAGGGATTTTCGTCTTTCATATAGCTTTTCTGCGTACTTAGTCAGAAGTATAAAAGAGGTGCGTTAAAAGCAGTATTCACTCAACAAGTTTCTTTTTCGGCTAAGCCTCAAAAATGGGATAAATACAAAATGGGAGACCTCATCTCGCTACAATCAGGACAAGACTTTGCGCCTGCTGAATACAATGATCAAGAAATAGGTGTTCCTTATATGACAGGAGCCAGTTGTATTGTGAAAGGAGAAACAGTGGTCAGTAGATGGACGCAGATACCCCGGTGTTATGCGTATAAGGGTGACACCCTACTTGTCTGTAAAGGCTCTGGTTCAGGAGCAGTTGTGAGATTAACACAGGAAAAGGCACACATAGCGAGACAGTTTATGTCTTTGCGTGCAAATGAAAAAATGACAAGCGACTTCTGCTATTACCTGACGGGTTTCTTGTCGGATAGGATCAAGCGGAACGCCACAGGACTAATTGAAGGCATAGATCGTGGAACGGTTTTGAATCAAACTGTTTTTCTGCCGCCTTTACATGAACAAAAGAAAATCGCCCGTTTTTTCTCAAAACTTGACTTCACAATAACCGCTCACGAAAATATGCTGGACACGCTTATAAACGAAAGAACGGGGCTTATGCAGCGGCTCTTTATATAAAAAGCCGCTGCAATAAAGCTATTTTTACTTGTTCGATTTGTGATAGAAGATTTCCCTCTTTGCAGATTAGATTGTCGAGATTAGTAGCCAAGGTGGAGATTTTATTTTGTAGCTCTAAGGGCGGAAGCAGAAAGCGATATTGTTTATATTGCTCAGCGTTAATTCCTGGCTGGCCAGATCGAGCAGATTCAAGGAGAACCCAACGCCTATATGCCTCAGTTAATGTATTCTGAAAAACATAACCGCAATTCACATCTGAATTTACATGAATGCGAATAAGAAAGCCAGCATAATAAAGATCACCGTCACTACGCTGGTAGCGATAGCTTTTACCCACAGATGCCCCTGTACGAGCAAATAAGATGTCGTTTTCTCGAACTCGATACTTTTCATCTACTTGCCCTTCTGGTGAGACCGGTACATCTTGGCTATAAAGATGGGAATTATCATCAATATCTGTAATCCTAATGTACTTATGAGAACCATCGTAGACCGTGGCAGCGGCATTCATGCCATACTCAAAGCCGCTTGCTACATCACATAAAGCTACTTCTTTCCATGTTTCGGATGAATAATAAGGATTAGTCTTTGAACTTAGAAGTGCAGATATGACACCTCTTTTATACTTCTTGAGGGCATCAATGATTTTACTCTGAGCCGCTGCCCTTTGATCCAGCAGATATAGAAAACGGCTTATCTTTTCCTGTTCAGCAATCGTTTGTGGAGATGAGATTTCAGTTTTAGAAATATTACCCTTGCTGATAGACAGAACTTTAATACCTTGCATTAAAGGAACGAGCTGCTTGTGATAGTGGGGGGTGTTCATGTAATACCCCAAATACATGGATGCAAACGGGAAAAGAGGTCTACACGGAACTGTATGCAGTCCAGCCTCGATCTTTCTGCCGGAAATATTCAATAGTTCAATTGTTTTTCCAACCGTTTCATCTTCGGCGGTATCTGCAACAATTATATCCCCGTCTTGAAGATAGTCGTAATTTGTGCTTTCATGCCCAGAAATAATGTGGGGAATGGTGTTGTCTGTGGCATCGAGAATACTTCCGTATTTGATCAATACATCACCATAATGAATATCCAGCACATCTCCGGTTGCATCAAGCTCAGCTCGTGAAAGAGTGTTGTTTTGCAAGAAGGAAAATACAGAGCTGAATTTGTGGCTACACCACGGCTCATCAAAGCCAGGGAAGCGGAGTTTCGGACGCTTTTCGAGACCGTTACTTGAGGATGGAAATGCACATCTTCGTCCTCCACGTGATAATAATCGTGGAGGTGGTCAACATGACTAACAATACACAATTCAAGACGCTATTGAACACTTGGCTAAATCAAAAGAAGCCGATGATCACACCGTCAACCCATGCCAGTTTTACGCTGATAGCCGAAAATCACTTAATACCTCACTTCGGTAAGCGGAAGATCGGCAGCATTACCGAGCCGGACATTCAGAGCTACATATCGTATCTTTACGAGTCCGGGCGGCTGGATAAGTCCGGCGGTCTCACTGTGAAGACCATACGAGATGTGATTCTCGTGCTGCGGCTTGCTATGGAATATGCCTACAAGGAAAGAGCAATACCACTGCTCAACTGGGACTTGATAGAATACCCCAAAGAGTTGGGAATAAAAAAGGTGGTTTCTCTGTCCAAGGATCAAGAGCAGGCTTTAATTCAGTGTATATACATGAACCTGAACCGGAAGACCGCCGGCATACTCATTGCACTGTTTACTGGTGTGCGGATTGGTGAACTCTGCGGCTTACAGATGAAGGACATTTCGTTGACAGATAAAACCATCAGCATCAACAAAACCGTTCAACGCATCTATGACAAGAAAAAGGGAGAGTCCTATCTGCACATAGGGCCGCCGAAGACCAAGACATCAGCTCGAACAATTCCCGTACCGTCTTTGCTCATGAACATTATCAAGAAGTTTTATACGGAAAATCCCAACCATTACTTCTTGACTGGCAAAACAAAGCCGACAGAGCCTCGAACTTACAGGCAGTTCTTTTCCCGTTTTTTGAAACGAAATGGGCTGCAAAAGGTAAAGTTCCACGAGATACGGCATACATTTGCCGTAAGAGCCATTGAAATACCAGAGTTTGATGTGAAATCTCTCTCTGAAATTCTCGGACATAAAAATGTGTCTTTTACTCTCAATGTATATGGCAGTGCCAACTTGCAGCAAAAGGTAAAGTGTATGAATTTGTTAAATGATCTTTTATAAGGTCATCTTGGGTGAGCAGGAACGGTGGGTTACCGTTCCTGCTCACTCTTTTTCTTTTGAAGAGTCTGCTGCTCCTTCTGCGCCTGTCGCATCATTCTCCGTACCGCCTGTCGCTCCATATCCTCATGAAGCATACGGGAAACCGCCTTTTTGCTGTCAAACATCAGCAGCGGGTTGTACTTCTCGCCGTAGACCTGCTGTGCCCGGCTCTCCGCTTCCTGCTCCTTACCGGGGCGGATAGCCTGCCTTGCTTCATACAGCTGCACCGGATCAACGCTCTGTGCCTGCTCCCGAAGCCCGGCATACTCGTTCAGGGCAGCGTCCAACTCGGCAGAATATTTCTGTTCCTGTTCTTCCAACCGTTCTAGGCTCTGTTCCATAGCTACAATGTCTTTGGGAAATTTATCGGCGGCATCTTCCTCGGTATATGCCAGCGATGCCAGAAGCAGATTTTTCTCCGAACGCAGTTCCTCCAAATCCTCCGTCAGAGCCGCAATCTTAGCCGCCAGTTCCCGGTGCCGGAATACATGAACCGCAGAGAGTGCCTTTTTTTCGGAAAGCAGACTGCGGCGCTCCTTCGTCTTATCCCGAATGTCCTTTGCAAGCTGATTGTACTGTGCGAGGGCAGGGCGCAGTGTATTCAGCGAAGTGTTCAGGCGTTCCTTGCCTTTGCGGAGATACCCCAGCTGATAGCAGAACAGCAGTAGATTTTTACGCAGATTCTCCATGGCCTCAGCAAGCGCCGGTAGGGTGCTTTTAACTGCCTGCGCCAGCTTTTTGACCTGTCCTCTCAGCTCCCGGAGCAGGGCATTGTCGGCCTTGATCTGCCGGTTCAGTTCGCACCGGTCAGAGATAATGCCCTTTTTCTCCATGGCTCTGGCAACCACCCCCTCATGGACCGTAGGCCGCTCCAGCAGGCCACGTTCGGCATGGCTGCGGTGGTCGATGCGTTCTTCGTGCCCGGTGCGCTCCAGATAGTGGTTTGCCACATCCGCCCATGCAGCCCGCCACAAAACAAGCTGCTCGTCGCTGTTCCAGCGTTCTGTGATGGGATTTTGCCTGCCATATTTGGTGCTTTTAGGATATTTGGATACCCGTTCATAGCCCTGCGCCTGCGCTGCGGACGGGGCCATATACACCTTCTTTTTTCCCACTTTGTACTGGTACTGTTTCTCCCAGCCGTCGGCCTGTGCCTGTTTGAACTCAGCGGCGGTAAAGCCCCGTTCTTCGCCGTCTTTGACGCAGAGATATTCTTTCTCGGTCTTGTACTGCCATTTTCCCTTTTCATCCAGCGGGCGCACCGTCAGCAGGATATGGGCATGGGGATTGTGTCCGGGAGGATACGGGTCATGGATAGCAGCATCAGCGCACATTCCGTCTGCCACAAACTGTTCCTTGATGAAATCTTGCAGAAGCTGGATTTGTTTCTCCCGGCTCAGTTCTATGGGCAGCGCCGCCACAAATTCACGGGCAAGGCGACTGTCCTTTGCGGTTTCGGTTTCCTCCACAGCGTTCCACAGGATTTCTCGATCCTGCCACTCTACGGGGGCGGTGGCTGGCAGAAAAACCTGCCGCCACCCAAGGCCCTGTTTGCGGGTGTAGTCGTGCTGCACCCCGTCATACTCGTTGAGCATCCGAGAACAGCTCAGATAGGCCGCAGCAGCTACGGCGGAGCGTCCGGCTCCACGGCTGACTATCTTAGCCTCCAAATGATAAATCGCCATAAATCACCTTGTCCTTTCTGAAAGGGGTGCCCCGAAACAGGGCACCCTTGTTTTCGCTCAGTGCGTCGTGAAATACGACGCACCACCAGCAGGGGCGGAACGATTCGTTCCCCCCTGTATCTGTGTCAAGCTGCCGGCGGCAGGTTGATGCAGGCAGGCGGCGGGATGGGGTGGCAATATACCACCCCATGAACAGGGGCTTCCAAAACGGAAACCCCTGCGCCGACTGCATGGGCAAGGCTGGCAGTTTGGCAGAAATGCAGCCTTGTCCAGCGGCTCCCGCAGGAGTCGCAATCCCCCTCGGAGAGCGCACGTGCCCGACCAACGGGAGGGCTACCACCGCCTGCTTTAGCAGGTGGTGAGTAAGTGCGCCCTTCGGGATAAAAAAGAGGAAGGCCCCCGGTTTCCCGGAGACCTCCCAGCCGTTTTCAATCGTGTCCTGCCAGCTTTCGCCGCAGGTATTCTTCCAGATTATCAAGCCCTACCGCCTGTACTTCCGGCAGCACTTTTTCCAGCACAGCACCCTCCTGAATGAGCCGCCTTGTCCGTGCTTTTCGTTCCTTCACCTGGTCCCGTGCCTGGGCTTCCTCCAAGCGGTGCTTTGCCTGCAACAGTTTCTTTTCTTCACTTGTCATAGATTTACCTCCGTTTCTGCCAGATCAGGTCATAGCCCAGCACATCAGCCAGTTCCACAACCTCCTTATAGCGGATAGATTCCCGCTGGAGCTTGGCCGACAGGTTGGAAACACTGTCCGACCAGCCGTATTCCTCATGGAGCCGGTCAACTACCTCCTGCATGGTATATCCGGCCCGGACGATCTGTGCATTAATCTCGTTGCGTACCGTCATCATCAAAATCCTCCTAAATTTACTTGATAAAAAAGCGAAGCTGGTACGCCCTCTGGCATAACCGCTTCGCTGTGTGGTGAAAAATCTCCTTGTCACCAAATCCGTTCAGAATTGCCGGTGTGATGTCCTGCCCATAGGTCGCACCTTCCGACTTTTCCGTTACGTGTGACTTGGCTTGAAACCGTGCATTTCCCCATGATTCCATGCACCCGGTTCACCGGGGCGAGAAGCACGGTTTCGCAAAATGATTTCTTCCAATAGGCAAATACTTTTCGATTTCCACTTGCCTTGATTTAGCATGGGGATTTGACCAGTGATTCTGACTGCCATAGCCGCCGAATTGCTATAAAAGGGAGAACAAGGGTCAATCAAAGCGTACGTACGTACACGGTTCAGCGCCGCCATTCCTCCGGCACATCTTCCGGTACGTACGTACGCATCGAATCACCGGAAAACACTGATATATGATTTCTCACCAGTACCTCAATCCCCAGAAATCCACGCACCCGCCGTCCGGCTGCGTTGGTCACATTGTTGCAGTATTCCAGATTGTAGCGGCTCTGGCAGGCGATCAGGGCTTCGCTGAAGCTGCGTGGCTTCAGGGCAGGCAGGTTGTTTTCGGTGCAGTAAATCTGGTATGCCTCGTACAGTTCTTTGGAGCTGGCAGATAGATCGGCTTTCCGGCGAACATACCCGTCAGAATCCAGAAAATCATAGACATTGTTGTTGTCCCGTTTGACTGCTTCCCGGTTGTCTTTGGTGCGCTGGCTCTCGGTGAACTTGAAGTTGTTTGCGGCCAGCCGCTGCAATCCCTCAAAAGCCCACAGCAGAATACCCTCCACCTCGGCTTTCATCTTCTCGGCAAGGTCAGGATCATCCACACGGCCAGCCGGTTTTTCTTTCGTGGTTAGCACCAGCTGGCGGCGATAAAATCCGTCGCTCCGGTCAAACAGCGCCTGCAAATCTCCGTTGGAGAAGGCCAGCAGCCGGGCGCACATCCATCCCTGATAGCTCTGCTTGCCCTTGCGCTCCAAATCCATCTTGCCCTGGGCAGTGACGATGGATTTCACATAGTTGGTCTGGCGCAGGGCCTCCATTCGCATATCGTCATCCACGCACAGGAGGATATGTTCCAAATCGGCACGGGCAAACCGGTTCTCGGATATTTTCCCGATGCTGCCATCCTTCATGTTGAAACCGAACAAAGTTCCCAGCACAGCGCCGATCTGCGACTTTCCTTCGCCGCCGCTGCCCTTAATGACCATCATCCGCTGCCCCTTGTTGCTGGGAATCAGGCAGTAGCCGATATATTCCTGCAAGGTGGGGATGTCCTCCGGGTAGAGCAGACCATCCAGAAATTGCAGCCAGAGAACAGGTTTTGGGGCGTTGGGCTTGTAGGACACGGGGAAACGGTTGCGGACGATTTTCGGCTTTCCTTTCGCAAAAGTTCCGTCCAGAAAAAGCGTGCCGTTGGAAAGATGAATCCGATCCGGCTCCGGGGGAAAATCCTCCACCAGTGCGGCCAGCTTCATCAGCTCCACAATGTTGCTGATTTTGCGGGGAATGTTGCTGACCGCACAGCATTTCAGCTCCTCAAAAATTTCTCCCCGCAGGGGTAGTTCGTCTGTCACACGGCCTTCGGGCGTGAAAAAAGCCCCGTTTGTGAAGATGATCTTGTGCGTCTGCAAGAACTCCTCACAAAACAGGGCTTCGTTGATGCTTTTGCCATCGAACCAGACGGGCATCCCGTCAAGCTGCGTTTTGTTTTTCATAGGCACCGTCCTCCTTTTTCAGTCTGTCCAGCCGTTCCTCCAAACCGGCAATCAGGCCATCCTTGTTCAGCATTTCCACGATTTTCACCCGATGTTCCAGTTCGGCGGCAATGAGCAAATCCGCCAGATACTCCACATAGTCCAGCATCTGGCAGGCTTCCACAAACCGGTCATCCAGAACATCTTCCGGTGTCTTGGGTGCGTACTGCACCTTCCAGCTTTCCAGAAGATGCAGATAATCACACAGCACCTGCAGACAGCGCACTTCTTCCTGCCGGTATGCTTTCAGCAGAGGACGCTCCGGTTTTGGTAAGGCGATTGCCGCCGGGGGCTTGTCCGGGTCAATCCCGAAATCCTGTGCCAGTTTCTGCGCTGCTTCGTAACTGTTCAGGCCAAACAGCCTTGCCACAAAGTCAATCACATCGCCGGTGGCTCCACAACCGAAACAGTAAAAATACCGTTCGTTCAGCTTCATGCTGGGGTGTTGGTCCTCATGGAACGGACAACTGCACATCCCATTTCGGTTGACTTGCAGCCCATAGTGTTTCGCTGCATCCGGCACACAAATATTCTGTTTTACCAGTTCAAAGAGTGTCATGAAAATCCCTCCGTTTCAGGGCATAAAAAAAGCGGCCTGCCCGGTTTGTTGGGGCAGGCCGCAGTCTTTATGCAGTTTGTGATGTTTCCGTTTCTTTGGCTTTCCGCTTTTCCTGCCGGTAGAACTTCTCCCGGCAGGCGGGTTTGCAAAATTTAGCGTTAGGGCGGACAGACTGGAACGGCTCTCCGCAGCACTGGCATACCAGCTGGTACGGTTCACCCGGAACAATCAGCCCCTCAGCAATCTTTTGTTTGCGCTCCTTCTGGCGCAGATACTTTTCATGGTCACGGATGCGCTTCTGGCGGCGCTTTTCCTCCGCAGCCAGTTCTTCCTCGGTGGGTCCGGGCATGGGCACTTCAAACTTCCCGATGAAATTCAGATAAATCTCAATTTCCTGCACCCGCTCCCCGGTGCTTCTGTCCGGGGCATGAACCAGAATTTTCTCCACAAATTCATGGAGCATGGGGGCGGTCAGCTCGGTGAAATCCGTATATTTCTGTGCCAGCGCCAGAAAGTGGCTGGCACGGTCCGTGTCCTCATGGAACTGGTCCAGCTGTGCCTGCTCGGAGGCAAGCAGCTGTTCCAGTTCGGCCTGTTCCTTTTCATATTCTGCACACAGCAGCTCGAACCTTTTTTCTTCCAACTTGCCCATGGCATAGGTTTCATACAACTTTTTAATCAGCACGTCCAACTCGGCGCTGCGCCTGCGCTCCTTGGCAACCTTGCGTTTCAGCTCCTTTGCCGCTTCCTGCTGGCGAACCTGTGAAATACTGCGAACTTTCTGAATAAATTCCTCCTTGTTCTGGATGGCATAGCTGGCTGTGGTGCGGATGGTTTCCAGAATCAGGGCGTTCAGGGCCTTGGTGCTGACGGTGTGGGAAAAACACATCTGGGTTTCACGCTCAAAAGTCAGGGTATAGGTGGAGCAGTTATAGAAGTCGGTTCCATACTCTCGCCTGTCCTTTTTGCGCTTGCCCCGGTGGTTATACATCTTGGCTCCGCAGTCGGCACAGAACACAAGGCCGGTCAGGGGATTGGCGACGCCAGTGGTATCTGTTCGGCGCACCGTCCGTTTCACCTGCTGGGCCAGCTGCCAGGTTTCCGGGTCAACAATGGCCTCGTGGGTGTTCTCAAAGATCAGCCAGTCGGACGGGTCATTTTTTACCCGCTTATCCCGATAGGACTTTTTAGAGGAACGGAAATTAACGGTGTGCCCCATATACTCCGGCTTGGTCAGCATGGAGTTGACCGTGAAGCCGTACCAGTCATAGGGGCGGCTGGTGTCCACGGTGTTTTTTCGGCAGCCCCTACCGTTTCGTGCCAGATAATAAGCGGGGCACTCCACCTTTTCCTGTGTGAGTATCTTGGCGATCTCATGGGGACCGTGCCCCTCCACCGCAAGCCGGAAGATCCGCCGCACCACGGCGGCGGCTTCCTCGTCTACCAGCCAGTGGTCCTTGTCCTCCGGGTCTTTTTTGTAGCCATAGATGGCGTTGTTGGTGGTTGGCTTGCCCGCCTTGCCTTTGACACGGTATGCTGCCGAAACCTTTTTGGACTGGTCACGCAGATACCATTCGTTCATGATATTGAGAAAGGGCGCAAACTCGCCGCTGTCCTGTTCCTCGCTATCAATATTATTGGCGACAGCAACAAAATGAACCCCATTCTGCCGGAACATTACCTCGGTATAAAAGCCGGTTTGCAGGTAGTTTCTGCCGATCCGACTTAGGTCCTTACACAGCAGATGGGCTACCTTTCCCGCCTCGATGTCCGCCACAAGGCGCTTCCATGCGGGACGGTCAAAGTTGCCGCCGGACCACCCATCGTCTGTGTAGTGGACGATATTGGTGTAGCCCCGCTGTACTGCATAGCTTTCGAGATAACGTTTCTGGTTCAGAATGGAGTTCGAGTCGCCCGTGAGGTCATCGTCACGGGACAGGCGCTCATAGAGCGCAGTGATTTTTTCTTCCGTCTGTCTGTTTGCCATATCAGGCGCTCCTTTCAGACGGACGGCTCATTTGTGGCAGTTCCATTATACCACATTCCGGCTGGTTTGCCAGCCCGTCATTGCGGATCAGCCGCAGAATTTTATCTTCCATCGTTTCCTCGGCGGTTTCGCTGAGGTAGACACGAACTTTATAGGTGGTCTTGCCAATGTGCCGGGTCAGAAACACGGCGTTTTTATCTGCCATAGAACCTCTCTTTCTTGCGCTTTCGGCGCATCCGGTGTATACTGTTGTTATAGTTCCGTTGTTTGTAACCTGCGATTGTGTTACTCATTTTTTGTGTCAAGCCTGAACATGGCGAAAGCCCCCTTTCTCCTGCGTGAACGAGCGAATGTAACCCAAGTAACTTGTTATTAGATTACTCTTTCACTAATAGGAGAAATCCGGGGTGCAAAACGGAACCATTTTTGAAAAATCGTAAAATATTTTTTTGAAAAGAGGTGGGGTCATGGCGTATCTGTCTGATGACGAGCTTCTGGATACCGAGGGTGGCTTCACCGGATGGGACGCTGGGGCGGAAGAAACGCTGGAACAGGCGCTTGCGGAAGAACGTCTGGCCGAGCTGGAAAGTGAGCTGGAGCAGGACGAGCATCCCATCAACTATGAAGCGGAGCTGGAGGACGAGGAAGAAGAAGCCGCCCCGGTCAGTGATAAACGGCTCAAACGGGAGATGCGGGCTGAGGCCATACGGCGGCTGGAGGAAGCGGCCCGCACCGAAAAGGATTTCCGGGCCGTGGTGGAGGAATGGAACAAGCTGGACCGGAACCGGGAGCGCCGGGAACGAGACCACGAAAACCTTCGTGGGGATGTGCCGCTGGAATATCAGGCGGTGCCGGAACCGAAGCTCATTCCCCGCTGGATGAACAATCCCGCATACCGGCAGCTGATGGCCGGAAACTTTCTGGACATCCTGTTTGACTGCCCCTATGAGATGCACAACCTGACCGCCGATGCCTTTGTTTCCCGCATGGTGGAGGAACTGAGCGAGGAGCACAAGGAAGTTCTATATTTTCTCTCTTTGCGGCTGTACAGCACCACCCGGCTTGCCGCTGTGCGTGGGCAGTCTGACCGCAACATCCGCAAGCTGCGGAAAACCATCCACAAGAAATTGCAGCGCCAGATGTATGACCATATGTGCGGCAAACAGGAGCATGGCGGCAGCTTGACCTTGCGGGAACGCCAGTTTTTGGAGGAATACTCGAAAATCGCAAGGAAACAGGGCAAGGATGCCGTGATCCGGCGGGAGAACAAGTCCAAGCGCAGAAAAAAGAAAAACCGCCCCTGATAATTGGGACGATTAAGGAGAAAGGGCGTGTATGATGAAAAATTTATTTGAACAGTCCCGTTCCCATTGGGTGCGGTACGATCATTACGAGCTGAAAACAGCGGAAGATGGAAAGCGGTACATCACCCCCGGCAAGAGTGCAAAGCCGGATGTCTACAATCCGCTGAAAGAGGTCCCCAATATTGTGCTGGATGCGCTGAATGTGGGGATGCTGATGATGGGGCGCAAGCCGGAAGCAGAAGTGGAAAAGGCGATAATGGAGTTTATCACTCGGTACGGCCTGCTGGGGCTGATGACCGCCCTGCCCACCACGCCGTCCTTTATGGACTATGAGGCGGTATACCTGCCCAAAAACCACTTCATTAAGGAAGAATCCATGGCGACAGACAAATACCTGTCCCTGTTTTATCCTTTTGACCAGCTGGACTTGGTGAAGAAAGGCATAGAATCCACGTGGAATGTGTCCGGTGACCGGACGATGATTGCCCTGACCATGACCTTCATGGACGAGCCGATGGCGAAAAACATGAGTTTCCAGCGGGAATATGCGGAACCCTACGAGTGGGTTGCTCAACAGTTCAAGGACTGGGCCTTTACGCTGACCACCGCCTTTTTCTACTACAATGACTATGATTTCATGGGCGAGGACGAACGGGGGCTGCACCGCAAGGCCATGGCCGCATTTGGCGGGATCGCCCCCAGCTACCACATTGAGCTGCTGGATAAGCCCACCATTTACTGGGATTTTCACTCCCTACTGTTGGGCATCCAGATGATGTTCAGCTTCATGTTGGTGGACAGTGACCAGCCCCTGCGCCTGTGCAAGCACTGCCAGAAGGTGTTCCTGGGCAACCGGTCCAACGCCGCCTTTTGCAGTCCACGGTGCAAGAATCAGTACAATGTCTACAAGAGCCGGGGAAAGAACCGGACGGATGGAGGTGACGAAGAATGAGTGAGGAACAGGGACTGACCCCGTATGAAACCAGAGAAATCCTCTTTTACAAGACCGAAAATGGAGAAGTGCGGGTGGAAATCCTGCTCTTTCAGGAAAACCTCTGGCTAACACAGGCAAAAATGGCAGAGCTGTTCGAGGTACAGAAAGCGGCCATTTCCAAGCATCTGAAAAATATCTTTGAATCCGGCGAACTGAGCGAGGATTCAGTTGTTTCCAAAATGGAAACAACTGCGGCGGACGGGAAACGGTATCAGACCAACTATTACAATCTGGATGCCATTATCGCTGTGGGGTATCGTGTGAACTCCAAAAAGGCGACCATGTTCCGCATTTGGGCAAACAGAGTGTTGAAAGAGTTCATCATCAAAGGTTATGTGATGGATGACGCACGGCTGCGGGAGCCGGAGAACTTTTTCGGCAAGGATTATTTCGAGGAACAGCTGGAGCGTATCCGGGACATCCGGGCCAGCGAGAGAAGATTTTACCAGAAAATCACGGACATCTATTCCCAGTGCAGTGCCGACTACGATGTGGAAAGCCCTATTACAAAGGAGTTTTTCGCCACGGTGCAGAATAAGCTCCACTATGCGGTCACCCATCATACCGCCGCCGAGATCGTATATGGCCGTGCCGACAGCACTAAGCCCAACATGGGGCTTACCACATGGAAAAACGCCCCCAAAGGCCGTATCCGCAAATCGGATGTCACCGTCGCCAAAAACTATCTGAACGAAACGGAAATGCGAAACCTGAACGAGATCGTCACCATGTACCTTGACTATGCGGAACGGCAGGCCCGCCGGGGAAATGTCATGTATATGGCCGATTGGGTCAAGCGGCTTGACGCATTTTTACAGTTCAACGAGGAAGATATTCTGCATGATAAAGGCAAGGTGAACGCCGCCATCGCCAAAGCCTTTGCTGAGAAAGAGTTTGAAAAGTTCCGGGTATTGCAGGATCGGACCTATCAGAGCGACTTTGACCGGCTGGTTGCGGAAACTTCGGATGATCTGACAGAATAACCATATATACAGAAAGCCCACGCCACCGGTCTCTGAACTGCACCCCATTTGTTAGACAGTATGGTATACTGAATAACAAGTGGGGTGCTTAATTATGCCAAAAGGAATACCGAACAAACGCTACACGCCGGAATTTAAAAAACTGGTAGTAGAGACAATGCGAGAGGAACACTTGAGTGTACGTGAAATAATGAGAAGGTTTGAAATCAGTGACCATGGTATCATCGAACGCTGGGAGCGAATCTACCTGGAAGAGGGGCCGGAAGGTTTATCAGTAGAACGCCGAGGTCGTAAAAGTACAGGCAGACCAATGAAACTATCTAAGGCGGTTGAGGAAGACCTTATTGCCGAGAACCAGCGGCTGCGTGCGGAGAACGAATACCTAAAAAATTTGCAAGCCTTGGTTTTGGAAGAAGAGCGACACCAGCACAGAAAACGCAGGTGATCCAAACACTAAGGCTGAAATATCCTTTATCCCTTCTGCTTGAAATCGCTCAACTGCCTCGTGCCACCTTCTACTACCACCTGAAGCGGATGCAAGAAGCAGACAAATACGCACAAGCAAAAGAAGAAATTTCTACAATCTACCACAAAAACAAAGGGCGGTATGGATATCGGCGCATTACTGCAGCATTACACAATAGTGGGATATATCTAAACCATAAGACAGTGCAGCGGCTTATGAGGGAACTGGGACTGGTTTGCCGTGTCAGAGTCAAAAAATATCGCTCTTACAAAGGAGAAGTGGGCAAGATTGCGCCTAATCTGCTGAACAGAGACTTCCATGCGGAAAAGCCGAATCAGAAGTGGGTTACCGACGTAACGGAGTTCTGCTTGTTTGGCCAGAAACTCTATCTTTCTCCGATCCTGGATCTGCACAATGGGTATTTGGTAAGCTATATCATTTCTGACCGACCAGTTTTAAGCATGGTAACAACCATGCTTACCAAAGCCTTTGCAACTATACCGGATGGGACCGGACTGATTCTCCACTCAGATCAAGGCTGGCAATACCAGCATAAGCAGTACCAGCAGATGCTCAAAGAAAAAGGTATCCGGCAAAGTATGAGCCGTAAAGGGAACTGTCTGGACAATGCAGTGGCTGAAAACTTTTTCGGCTTGCTCAAAAGTGAACTGCTCTATCTGCAAAACTTCCATTCTATGGCTCACTTCAAACAAGAACTTATTGACTATCTGGATTACTACAATAACCGCCGCATCAAGGCAAAGCTAAAGGGCTTGCCGCCTGCAATTCACAGACAACAAGCCCTTTCGGTGGCTTAAACAATTTTTACTTTCAAATATTGTCTAACTTTTTGGGGTCACTTCACTCTTTCCGGCTGCGTGGGCTTTTTCGGCCATCGCTTATTTCTTGTTTTGCAGCTGTTCATGGGCCTCCTGCTGGACAATCAGCCCCGCCGAAAAGCCATACTTGAAATGGCTCTCACTTTCTTCGCACTGAGCGATAGCGTTCTGCGCCCGGAGTTCCTCCACCAGAGCATAGTCCTCTTTGCTGAGCCGCTGGGATAACTGCTCCATCAACGCCGCACAGGTTTGGATCGCCTTGCGGTATTCCGGGGATGTGGGAACAACGGTTTCACAGGGATAAAACTCCCCGTTATACATGGCTTCCAAAATCATTGCGTTCCCTCCCTCAACAGTAGACCAACTCCGCCAGGACGATTTCCTCGGCCCTGTTGTGGATGGAGTTCATGGAGCGCACCCATGCCATCTGGTCGGCAGATTTCAGGGCTTCTGTGAAGCCCTCTTGCTGCATCATGGCTTTTTCGATAATTTCCAGCCGCTCCCGGCAGGCGGTGTCGATTTCCTCCAAATGGGGAAACAGCTTTTCAGTGACAATAAGATCGGTATACAGAATGGGCCGGTGTTCTTTTAAGTAGGCACGGCGCAACCGGCCATATTTCCCGATATGGTACTCTTTGGTGTCCGATAACACAAGGTTGGGAATGAGATAGTCGCCGCATTTGGTGTAAGTCAGTTCCATACAAGGCTCCTTTCGTGGGAATGTGGTTGACAGTTACGGTAGGTTTGAGGGCATCCCTCCTTTATCATAACTGTCTTTTCATTCGCCACAAATGAGCCGCCAGTCATGATGTAATGTTTTTTGGTGTAATCCACCCTCTATACATTACATCATGGTTGGAAATGGAATTGCTCTCGCCTTGCAGCTCGTCCTCATGGGACAGTCTTG